>JAABUN010004134.1_pt1 | contig 20512 bp, 20 predicted proteins | sample 5559311 | NCBI WGS metagenome assembly JAABUN01 (sample SAMN10711877, study PRJNA513370) | rock metagenome | isolation source: Antarctica rocks | place: Antarctica: Victoria Land, Siegfried Peak sud
AGGCGCGTCTGGCGTTCGCGTGCGCCGCTTGGAATTTGGTAACGGATTGGGCAACTCAGTTGTTCGGCGGCGATCAGGCAAGTCTCAGCACTGCCTGGGTGCCACTCTGAAATAGCACCAATGGTTAATAACATGGGCATCATTGTCGGCGTCATTGTTTGGTATCTTCCGCTCGTTCCACCAATAAAGGACGAGTATCAATAGGTTCGCCGTCTATCATTAGCGTGAATGTATAAGTTCCTTCGTTAACAAAACTCAAGTTTTGCACTTCCCAAACTGTTCTTACAAGTTTATGGTCATCAGGTATAGAAACTGTCCCCAGTTTTAAGTTGAATCCCTTTTCATTTGAGATGTGCAAAGCAAGTTCGTTACCTTTGGCATTCGATATATTCACTGGAACGAAAAACCGAGCGACTGTAACTGGGGAAGTTTCAAGTATAATTCGTTCAAAAACACCGATGAAACTGCCTTTTCCTCTGTTATCAGACATAAAATGATCACAGAAAAGAAACAAACTCACGTGGTTATCTTGAGTTGTGTCAACCATTGTTTTCGGTGTTGAAGGCTATGGATCGGAGCGCGTTGTTCGAGTCAGACGCCTGCTTGCTTCCGGGTTCGTTTCCGAGCACAGGTTTTCGGATTCGGAAGCAGGCAACCTTTGCTGGTAACAACGCGCTCCGATCCATAGCCCGGTGTTGTTTAGCCGTGGTTTCGGCAACTTGCGATCTTCAACTCGCGCGGCCTGCGGTTTGTCATTCCTACGCTTAGTTGCCGTTTTTGCAACTGTCGTGCCTACAAACCCCTTTGGCACGGACGCGATTTCACGAGTGGCGGTCTTGAAGCGGTCCCAATCCGCTTCCGGATTCTCGGAAACGTACTCCGGGGTTTCAACCGTCTTGGGGGTGTTGGCGGGGTTGCCGGGGCCACGGGGGATGCTCATGCCGTTGCTGCCTCTCTATCGGCGGGAGGGGCGACGCAATCAAGCGAGCGAAAACAGGCCCGCGCCTATCCCCCAAAAATAGGTCCCGACCGTGACTGAGGTTGACAGTATAGCAGACGTTTGCTAATCCTGTATACGTTCGCATACTACCCAAGAGTTACCGAAACGCCACCTGCCGAGTGCGATTATCGGCAGGCAAGCGACCAACCTTTAGTGTGCCAAGTATATAAATGCCTAATTTATTGTCTTCAGTCGAACACGAACGCACGCAACGCCGACGAGGCGGCGAGGCGCTTGCGTGCGCGGTGCAGAAGTGTTTTGATCGTGCCGGGCGCGACGCCCAGCCGCTCGGCGGCCTGCCGGTCGGTGTGGCCGCTCAGGAAAAGGAGGATCACCTCACGCTCGCGCGGGGGCAGAGGCTCTGACAGGATCAGCCGGCGCCGCGTACGGTTATCCTCCCGCCTTTCCCATTGCCGCAGGAGGTCTGCGCTGTTCTCCGCCCGCGTTTCCTCCGTGGTCACAAGAAACTGAATGGTCATCGTGCGGTTCACGTACAGGCGGCGCGAAATGTTGTTAGCGGCGACGCTCGGCCAGTGGATTATCTGCGCCGAAGGTATGTGCCAATAACCGGGCTTATTCACACAAGGCAGAGCGTCCATGAGCACGGCGGCCTCCGCCTCCATTTCGTGTTTCATGCCCGTGGCAATGTCGCCGTGCTCCCGTTTCAACTCTTCCCCCAAGCGCGGAGCGGCCGACAAACTGACGTGGTAACTTATCCATTCCGCCGTTTCAGCGACCATGCGAGAGCAGTAAAGATCACTTCCTTTCCCGCCACGGAGCGCGCTCCCGGATGGCTGGCCGTTCCTAACCTGCTGGTACGCTTCGGCCCGAACCAGCGGATAAACAGCCAGCGGATAACGCCCCCTTGTTCTGCCGCGCTCCGGTTCAGGAACGCTTTCAGACGGTTCTACCGGCTTCACTTTCCGCGCCCTCCCTTCAGCCGCTCGACCGGCGAGAAGCGCCGGTGCTGGCTCATGACATCAGCCTCCGCGATGGCGACGTAGCGCTGCGTCATCGCCAGGTGCGTGTGTCCGAGAATCTGCTGCAACGTGAACACGTTACCCCCCGCCCGCAGGAACGAGATAGCGAACGTATGCCGGAACGTGTGCGGCGAGCAGCGCACGCCCTCGACCTTCGCCACCTCGCCGAGCCGCTGGACGAGTTGAAACAAGCCGTTCGGGGTCAGGCCGTCGCCGGCCGTCATGCCGCGCTCGGACAGGAACAGGGGCGCCCCGTCCTCGACCTCGCGCTCGTTCAGGTAGTGGTACAGGGCGCGCTTCGTGTCGCGCGAAAAGGGAACGATCCGGCTTTTGCCGCCCTTGCCGTCGCGGATCGTGCAGTGGCCGGCGTGCAGGTCCACGTCGCCGCACGCGATGCCGCACAGTTCGGAGGCGCGGATGCCGGTATCGAGCAGCAGCAGCAGGATCGCCTCGTCGCGGCGCGGGCTGCCCCGCCGCTCGCTCGGTCGCCGGGCCGGTCGCTTGGCGGCGGCGAGCATCGCCTTGAGTTGGTCATCGGAAAAAGGTTGTATCTGGTCGGGCCGGTCCACGGGCGGCGGAATGCGGTCCATCGGGGAAACGGCCGCCTCGCCCTCCGTCACGAGCCAGGCGAAGAAGGTCCGCAGCGTGCTATGGTAACTCTTCGCGCGGCCGGGTGAGGTCGGCTTTGTCATGCGCGCATTTCCCCACCGGCCGCCCGGCTCAGTGTGACCGTGGGAAACGTAGTGGAAGAACTGGCGCAGCGCGTGCAGGTCGCAGCAGGCGGTCTCGCGGTGGTTCAGGAACCAGACGAGTTTTCCCGTGCGTTCGCGCCGCGACTCCAGGGTGCGGCGGCTGTGGCGGTTGATGTCGCCGGCAAGCAGCCACGACTCGATGAGACGCGGCAGGAGACGAACTGGCACGCCCGAATCGGCGTCGCCTGTTTTCGTCAAAGGCGATTGTGTTTTTCGCATTTCGCTCTCCAAAGGGACGGTTGGAGAGACGAAAGAGCGCGCAGTTGTTGCTGTTCCCTGTCAGTCAGCGGCACCCGCTGACAGGGAAGTTGTACGGAAGAATGGGCCGTGTTGGTCTCGAACCAACGACACTCGCCTTAAAAGGGCGATGCTCTACCCCTGAGCTAACGGCCCGCGCGCGCGTGAAGAGCGCGTAAAAGCGCGCAACGGCTTGCAGTATATCACGCGGCAGGGCAGGGCGGGCAAGCAAACGCTCAAACGAGCGACGTGCGGCAAACGCCGCAAAAAACATCGCCGAGGGCGACCGGTTCGGCGCAGGACGGACAGCGAACGAACGGGCCGACACGCTCGCCGCAGGCGGGGCAAAATGTGACCCGATCCCGCCGCGCGGCCGGCCAGCCGCGTTTGCACCGGGGGCATTGGCAGGCGAGGCGCTGAGCGGCGAAGCGCGTTAGGCCGCCCAGCGCGAGAACGGCCCCGCCCCACAGCGTCCAGTCCGGGCCGGGACCGACGAGGTCGGCCCGGCGCTGGCCGGGCGGGAACGGCTCGACCGGCGACAGGCCGGCCCGGATCAGGCGGTCGTTGACGGGCCACAGCGCGCTTTCCAGAGCAAGCGTGCGCTTGCGAAGCGCCTTGCCCGTTTCCCGCTGCGCGTGCAGGCCCAAGCCCAGCGCGAGCAGGCCGCAAACGACGGCGAGCAGCGGGAACCGGCGGCCCGCAAGCAGGGCAAGCAGGGCGGCCGAAAGCGTCAGCGCGCCCAGCCCGAAAACGCCCGGCACGCCAAACACGACGCCGAACACGGTCAGCCGCGCCCACGGCAACACGCCGCCGGCCGCGACGGCCAGCGCGCCCGCCACGCCCGCGAGCGCGCCCGCCGCCTGAAAAAACCGCAGCCATCGTCGCCGGGCAACGCCGGGAACGGCCGGAGCCGCGCGATCAGTCGTCGAGGCCGTCGTCATCGTCGTTGGTATCCTCATCGTCGGCCGCGCGCTCCGCGTCATCCTGGTCATCATCGTCGGTGAAGCGGAATTCTTCCCAGTAAACGTGGCCCTCTTGAACCAGCCGTTTCAGGCGGCGCTGGGTGCGTGACAGGTGAGAGCGGTTCGCCTTGAACTCGACAAACACGATGCGGTCGTCCTCGAACTGCACGCCGTCAATCGGTGAGCCGAGAAAGCGGAAGCCTTGCGCGTCGTACGGGTAAGCGTCCATCAGCGGAAACCACTGCTCGGTAATACGGCCGTAGGTAGTCGAAAGGGACTTTTGGCGGCTTTGCTCGTCGTCCAGCGCATCGCGCAAGGCGGCAATGCGGCGCAGCGCGGCGAGCCAGGCCCAAAAGAAAAGCGCGCACAGCCCGGCCAGACCGGCGATGACGATGCCCGTTTGCGGCGGCATGCGCGCGGTCAGCCTTTCGCTACCGGCCCACGGCCGGCGGCGCGGCTTCGCCCAGGGCCACGGCGAGGAAACCAAATGCATCGCGCAAAAAAGCCTCGGCCGCTTCCCGGTTCACGCCGCGCCGCGCCATGACGATAGCCGTTTTGACCGCGCCGTCGGCCGCGTCCAGCAGATGCCCGGCCGCCTCGTCGTCAGCGACGCCGCCGATCTCGCGTACCAGACGGCGGGCGCGGGCGCGCAGTTTGTCGTTCGTCGCTTGAACGTCCACCATGCGGTTGCCGTAGGTTTTGCCCGCGCGGATCATCGCGCCGGTCGTAAGCAGGTTCAGCACCATCTTTTGCGCCGTGCCCGCCTTGAGCCGGGTCGAGCCGGTTAAAACTTCCGGGCCAGTCACGGGCACGATGGAAACGTCGGCCGCCCGCGCGATAGGCGGGTCAGGCGCGTTGGCAATGGCGATAACGACCGCGCCGCGCACGCGCGCGCGGTCGAGCGCGGCCCGCACGTACGACGCGCCGCCCGACGCCGAGATGCCGGTAACCACGTCGTTTTTGCCGACATCGGCTTCGTCCATCGCGCGCGCCCCGGCTTCGGCGTCATCTTCGGCCCCCTCGACGGCCCGCAGCAGGGCGCGTTCGCCGCCCGCGATGATGCCGAAAACCTGGTCGGGCGACACGCCGAAGGTCGGCAAACACTCGGCGGCGTCGAGGCAGCCCAGCCGCCCCGACGTGCCCGCGCCCACGTAGATCAGCCGCCCGCCGGCTCGCAGCCGGCCCGCGATCAGGTCAACCGCATGGGCGATTTGCGGCAATTGCGAGCGCACGGCGGCAGCGACGGTGGCGTCCTCGTCGTTGATGCGCGCCAGCATTTCGAGCGTCCCAAGCCGGTCCAGCCCTTCGGTGCGCGGGTTGGGCAGTTCGGTCGGCGGAAGCGAAACGGGGTCGGCGGAGCGATCCATTTGGTGATACAATCCGGGCGCGAATTCCATTACCTGCGCGCGAGGTGTTGTCAAGTCGTATGCCCACGTACGGTTATCAATGCAAAGACTGCGGGCACCGTTTCGAGGTGTCCCAAAAGATGACGGACCCGGCCCTGACCGCCTGTGAAAACTGCGGCGGAGGGGTTAAAAAGATACTTTATCCAGTCGGCCTCGCGTTCAAAGGATCGGGCTTTTACGTCAACGATTACGCCAAAGCCGCCCCGGCGGCGAATGCCGCGAAGGGTGAGGCGGCCGAAACGCCCAAAACCGAGCCGGCGGCGGAAACGAAAACCGAACCGAGCGTGGTCCCGCCCACCACTCCTGCTCCCGTGGCAGCGGACACGACAGCAAAATCGTAAGCCGCGTTCGTCCTTCGCAAGCGCGCAAAACGAGTCGGGCCGGGCCTCACCGCAAGAGGCCCGGCCCGCTTTGTTTCGTACCGCCCGCGAATCGTGGGCGTTACTTGTTCTTGTTCGTGATTTGCAGGCGGCCCGTGGCCGAATCATACTGCACGTCCACGTCAAGCGCCTTGCCGACGAACGACAGCGGAACGATGGCGCGGCCCTGCTCCACGAAGGCGGGCCGCTCCAGCGAAACCGCTTGATTGTTGACACGAGCGGTGTTTTTACCCACCGTAATGACGATTTCGCGCTCGCTGTTCACCGCGCGCACGACTCGCGTTTCGGATACCCAGGTCACGCGTCCGCCCGTGTGCTCAAATATCTGGCGGAACGGCGCGAGCGGCAAGCCGGCCTCGACGCGGGGGGCCACGTCAAAGGCGATCTGCTGGCCGTTGAACGCAACCTGGATCGAGCCGGCGGCGGGCAAACGGCGGCGGGCTGGCGCGGCGGCAATCGGCTTCGGCGCGGCAACGGCGCGGACCGCGACGGCAGGCCGGGGCGTCGTTGTGGGGAGGACTACCGGGGCCGCGTCGCCGTTTCCGGTTCGGCGGGCCGAGGAACGAACACCGCTCAGCGCACGCGGCCGAACCAGCGAAACCGGCAGGCGCGTCGGGCGGGCAATCGTGCCCGCCGTCCAGTCCAGGCCCGCAGCGCGCAGGCCGGGCGTGACCACACCGGGCACTGTCGCGAGAACGGTTTCCGCCCCGGACGGCACGACGAAGCGCGCTTCCTGACCGACGGGCGGAGTGACGGACGCACCGGCGAGGCGTACCCCGCGCGCTTCGGGCCGAACGTGCATTCGCAAGTCCGGTCCTTCGGACGACACGGCCGGCGTGCGCGGCGCGGCGGCCAGCGCGGCCGCCGCCGGGGTGACGAGCGCGTGAGCCGGCGAGACGGCCGGAGCGAAGCGCGGCGGCGCGGGAACGGGCCGGCTCACGCTGGCAACGGCCGTGCCAAGCGGGCGCGGGCGCGACTTCGCCGTGGTGGGGATGATGAGCGGAGCGGCCGTGCTCGCGGGCGTGAACGGAACGGCCGGAGCCGGCGCGCGCGGCGCGCGCAGATCGGGAATATCCGGCTGGCGAACGGTGTTGCCGCCCGCGTTGTCCACGAAAACCTGAAGGCGGCGCGTCGCCGGGGCGCTGTTGTTGTCCACAAAAGCGGTCGCCTCGATGGTGTGCGGCCCGTTGGCGACATTGGCCGTGTCCCAGGAATAGGTGTACGGCGGGTAATTCTTGAGCGTCTTGAACTCTTTGTCCACGTAGAACGTGACGTAAGGGTTGCCGCCGCCGGCCCCACTTTTGCCGGCAACGTCCAGGTCAAGGTCCACGACGCCGCTCACGCGCGCGCCGTTTGCCGGCGCGCGAAAGGCCATGTCAGAACCGCCCTGCGCTGCTGCTCCGTCAGCGCCGTCGCTGTTGCCGGCCTGGATCGTGGTGGTTTTGCTTGACGTGGTTCCGTCGGCGCCAAACAGTTTCACCACAACCTCGTGGCGACCGGCGGGCAGCGTGGAGCCGTCCAGGTCAAGCGTCAAAACGCCTCTCACCTGGCCGGCAAGTTCGCGGCGGGTCCAGCGCACCCCGTCCACCCACACCTCGGCGGCGACCACGCCCTGCGTGGCGGTCCGTCCCCGGAAACTCACGTCAATCGTGAACGCCTTCGAGCCGGACACGTCGCTTTTGCGCGGGCTGAGGATGCGCAGTTCGGGTCCGGGCGCCGCCGCGTGCGCCGCACTGGGCAGCGCGGCGGTCGAAGCCGCGATCAAGGCCAGGGAAGCGGGAAAAGCCGCCGCCGTTGAAGCAGCGGTGGTCAGCGCTTTCCGCGTCCGCCGTGGCAAAACCATTTGCAAAGTCCCCCTTTGGTGTCGTTCCGAATACGTTCTTATAGGGTGCGTAGCAATTCAAAGCGCGCGCGGCGGGCTTTGTAAAGATGCAGTGAAGGCACCATGGCAGGTCACTGCGAACTCGCGTCACCATAACACACGCCCCCCGCCTTGTCAAGCGGGGCATCAGGGCCGACACGCGCCCTGCAAGCAGGTACACTGTGCGGCGGAAACAAGGAAGAAAAATTACGATGGACCGCTTATGGGCGCCCTGGCGCATGGCCTACATTGCCCCTTCGGACGAAGCCGACGCACCCGAACCGGACCGGACCGCCTGCATCTTTTGCGCCTTTCCCGCCGAAAACAACGACGCCGCGCGCCTGATCGTTCAGCGCGGCGAAACCTGCTTTGCGATCCTAAACGCTTACCCGTACAACAACGGCCACCTGATGATCGTGCCGTACCGGCACGTTTCCCGGATCGCGGACCTCGCGCCGGGTGAGCAGGCAGAACTGCTCGCCCTTGCCACGCGCATGACAACGGTTCTGGACACCATCAGCCGCCCCGACGGGTACAATCTGGGCATGAACCTGGGAAGCGCGGCCGGGGCCGGAATCGCGGACCACCTGCACTTACACGTCGTTCCGCGCTGGAGCGGCGACACCAACTTCATGCCGGTCGTCGCAAACGTCAAGGTGATGCCCGAATCGCTCGAACAGGTTCACGCCAAACTCGCCGCCGTCCTGGAAGAGGGCGCGAAATCCCCCGCTGACTAACCGTTCCCATGCCCGACGAAACTTTGTCCCCAACCCAAGATAACGCGCCGCTGCCTGAAGGCGACAAGACCCAGCAAATCGCGCAACTCGCCGAAAAAGCGTCCGTGTGCGTCGCCTGCGACCTGGCCGAAAGCCGCACCAACGTCGTCTTCGGCGACGGCAATCCGCTTTCGCCGCTCGTGATCATCGGCGAGGGTCCGGGCGAGACCGAGGACAAAACCGGCCGGCCGTTCGTGGGCCGCGCGGGCAAACTCTTGGACGAATGCTTGCGCGAGTGCGGCATTTTGCGCAAGCACATTTACATCACCAACGTGGTGCGCTGCCGCCCCACTCTCGAAGAAGGCGGACGCCTCAAAAACCGGCCGCCGCGCGCGGACGAGGCCAAAACGTGCATCGAGCTGTGGCTGGACCCCACGCTTTCCGTGATCCAGCCGCTCGTGATTTTGTGTTTGGGTGCGCCGGCCGCGAATACGATCATCAAAAAAGGCTTCAAGATGATGCAGGAGCGCGGCCAGTTTTTCCCGACCAAGTACGCGCGCCACGCCATCGCCGGCCTGCACCCGGCCTACATTTTGCGCCAGCAGGGCGAGGCCTACGATGCCGCCCGCGCCAGCCTGGTCGCCGACATTGACGCCGCGCGCAAAAAGGTCATCGAGGCCAAAAAAGAGCCGCCCGCGACTTTGTTCTGAACATAACGCGCCGCCGAGCACGCGCCGATAGTCGAGGGATTTCAACCCCTCGACAAACAAAACCTCGGCTCCTTCTCCTCGCCGCTGACGCCCGCCGCCACAAAAATGACGCTGCCCTTTCGCCTCGCCGCCGTTGATTTGGACGACACGCTGCTCGGACCGGATAAGGAAATTAGCCGGGCGAACAAGCAAGCCGTTGACGACCTTCGGGCGCGCGGCGTTCAGATCGTGCTCGCGTCGGGGCGGCGGCATGAAAACATGCTGCGCTTTCATCGGCAGCTCGAATTGCCGCCAAACGATCTGATCGTTTCGTGCAACGGCGCGCTGGTGAAAACGGCCGAAACGGGTCGCGTGCTCCACGAGCGGCTTGTTCCCGCCGATCTTGCTTCCCAGGTGCTTGTTCAGGGCGCGCGGCGCGGTTTGGCGCAAAACTACTACCACCCCGACGGCAACGTGTACGTGCGCGAAGAAACGCCCTTTACCGACCTGTACCGGCAGCGCACGCTCAGTGATTTGGTCGTCCACGGCGATTTGGGCGATCTACCGCGCTCGCCCGAAACGGCCCCGCTCAAGATCATCTGGGTGGCCGACGGCGCGCTCGTGGCCGAACTGTTTCCCGTGTTCGAGGCGCGCTATGAAGGACGCCTGTACGTCACCGTGACCGACCCGGAGTACCTGGAGTTCATGGCGCCGGGCGTGAACAAGGCCGAGGGTGTGGCTGTCGCGTGCCGTGAACTGGGCATTGCCCACGGGGAAACGCTGGCCTTTGGCGACGGAAACAACGACGTGCCGTTGCTCGCCTGGGCCGGGCTGGGGATCGCTATGAGCAACGCCCGCGACAGCGCGAAAGCCGTCGCCGGCCGCGTCGCGCCGCCCGGCGACCCGGAAACGAGTTTCGCCCGCGCGGTCACGATGCTGCTGGGGCAAAATCCAACGGGCTAATTGCGGCAGCGGAAAGCGGAAAAGCGGGTGGCGGAAACCGGTTCGGGGCTGCGGGCGGCCTCTGCCCGTTTCAGGCGGGCGACTTCGCGCAGCAGCATGTCGCGCTCGCAGGCGAGGCGGGCGCCCGTGTCGGTTTGTTCCAGCAGTTCCTGCTTTTTGGACGGATCGAGCGGCAGAATGCAGGCCGTGGCGAAGGAAAGTCGTTCCGGGTCGTCGGGCAGGTCGAGGGTTTCCCCGGCGCGGCCGGCGAGCGCGAGCGTTCGGGACAAAAAATCGCGCAGCAGCCGCTCGACCTCGCTTGCGAGCGGGGCGACGCTGTCCGCGTCGGCCGCCCCAACGTCGTTCACGGCGACGGTGATGCCGGTGCGGAAAGCGTCGCGCTCGTGGGTGTCGAGGATGCGGAAACGCTGCTCGCCGACCACGAGGATGTTCATGCGCCCGTCCGCGAGCCGCTCGACGTGCGCGACGCGGGCCGAACAGCCGACGCCGTGCGTGACGACCCGGCCGGCCCCTTTTTCTTCTTCGGCCGCGCCCTGGGCGATCAGCACGATTCCGAACGGCCGGCTGTCTTGAAGGCAGCGGCCGATCATTTCCTTGTAACGCTCCTCGAAGATGTGGAGAGGGAGCGGCATGTGGGGGAACAAAACGACGTTCAAGGGGAACAGGGGCAGTTCGCGCACGCCGCCGCCGCCGTCATCGCCGTTGTGCGCAAAGGGAAAAACGGCGTCGTCGTTGTCGGGCGGCGGCGGGAACGGCAGTTCCATGGGGCGTCAGCGGCCTGCGGCCGGCTCCGTCGCGGGAGCGGCCCCACCGTCGTCGAGAACGGTGGCGAAGCCTTTTTCCACCCCGTAGCGCACGAACTCGTCGCAGGATTGGGGCGTGGGCGCGTTGTCTTTCATCGCCGTGTTGTAGCGGCGGGTGGCCTCCTGCGCAAAGGCGAGCGGGGTCATCGAGCGCACGAACGCGCCGGCCAAAAAGCCCATCTCCCCAGCGACGCGCTTTTGCATGGCGGCCACGACCGCCTCGGCGTTCGCGCCTTCGACCACCTCATCCACGGGGAATTCCTTGACGTCAATTTTTAAGTGCAGTTTCACGAGCGTTCTTTCGGCTCCTTGCGACGGCTTGCGTCGCGTCATTATAGCCACCCCCTAAAAGGCGCGTCAACGTTTGCGCGCCGGCGTGCCGGTTGACGCCCGCGCCGACGCTTCGTTATCCTGAGCGCGCGCGCGAACGACAAACGAGATTCGGAGGAGCACGGCGACGATGACGACGGCAATGAACGGCGAGCGGTACCTCGCGCTCGACCTGGGCGCGGAAAGCGGGCGCGGCGTGGTGGGCACGCTGGACGCGGGCAGCGCGGGGCGCGTGACGCTGGACGAAATTCACCGCTTCGCCAATGGTCCGGTCCGCCTCCACGACACGCTGGTGTGGGATTTGCCGCGCCTGCACGCCGAGCAGGCAGAGGCAATCACCAAGGCCGCCGCCGCCGGGCCGCTCGCGGGCGTGGGCGTGGACACCTGGGGCGTTGACTTCGGGTTGCTGGGCGAAAATGACACCCTGGTCGGCCTGCCCGTGCATTACCGCGACGCGCGCACGAACGGCATGGTCGAAAAGGTTTTCGCAACCGTGCCGCGCGCCGACGTTTTCGCGCAAACCGGCATCCAGGTCATGCCGATCAACACGATCTACCAACTGGCGGCGCTTCGGGAGCGGCAGCCGGGCCTGCTCGACGCGGCCCGCGCCCTCCTCTTCATGCCCGACCTGTTCCACTTTTATCTATCCGGCCGCGCCGCCCCCGAATTCACCATCGCCACCACGTCCCAACTCTATGATGGGCGAAAGGGGGATTGGGCGCGCGCGCTGCTCGACGCCCTCGGTTTGCCCAATCGCCTGTTCGCGCCGGTCGTGCCGCCGGGAACCGAATACGGAACCCTGCTTCCCCACCTGCAAGAAACGACCGGGGCCGGTCCGGTTCCCGTGATCGCGCCAAGCGGCCACGACACGGCCTGCGCGGTCGCCGCCGTGCCCGCCGAAAGCGGAGACGGCTGGGCGTATCTTTCTTCCGGAACCTGGTCGCTGCTGGGCGTCGAGGTGAACGCGCCCATCGTCAACGACGCGACGCTGGCGGCCAACTTCACCAACGAGGGCGGCGCGGCAAGCACGTTCCGGCTGCTCAAAAACATCGCCGGTTTGTGGCTGGTTCAAGAATGCCGCCGCGCGCTCGCCAAACGCGGCGCGGCGCTGGGCTATGAGGAACTGGCCGCGCTCGCCCAAAACGCCCCGCCGCTCGCAAGCGTCATTGACCCCGACGACCCTGCCCTGCTCGCCCCGCCCGACATGCCCGAAGCCATTCGCGCGCTGTGCCGCGCGTCCGGCCAGCCGGTCCCCAGCGACACCGGCGCGCTGATCCGCTGCGCGCTGGACAGCCTCGCGCTCAAGTACCGGGCCACGCTTGACATGCTGGAAACCATCACCGGGCAGCCCCGGCACACGCTCCACATCGTCGGCGGGGGAAGCCGGAACGCGCTGCTCAATCAACTGGCCGCCGACGCGACCGGCCGGCGCGTGCTCGCCGGCCCCATCGAGGCGACCGCAGTGGGCAACGTGCTGCTTCAGGCGCGCGCACGCGGCCGGTTGAACTCCCTCGCCGACCTGCGAACCATCGTGCGCGCCTCGTTTCCCATCACCGAGTTCGAACCCGACCCGGCCGGCCGCGCCCGTTTCGAGGCCGCCTACCACGAACGTTTCCGCCCCCTGCTCGAACATGCGGGGTGAGGACCGCGCTCGTTCCTAATCCTTGTTCCGGTAAAAAGCGCGAAGGGCGGTGCGAATCTTGGCCGGACGCTGAATGGCATCCTGGACCGAGGCCGCGCCGGCCGTGCCTTCGGGCGGCGCGGCCAGGCCCGCGCCGGTTCGCAGGTCGGCGACCAGGGAGGCAAACAAGGCGGCGTTCGGGGCAGGCGCGTGGCCGCCGAGCGGCGTGAGGCCGCAGGCGGCCGCGAGCCGCAGGCGCGACACCAGGTCCAGGGTTTCGCCGGCCGCAAGCCGGTCCGTGCGCTCGATGCGCGTCCAGGCCGACCGGGCGGCCTCGGTGGCGCGAACGGCGTGGGCGTCGCGCACCTCGTCGCGCGCCGCCCGTTCGGCTTCGGTCAAATAGTCGGCGACGGGTCGGACCCGGCCGGCGATGTGCGACGGCTCCAGCCCGAACGTAACGGCGTTGCTGACCTGGTACAGATCGCCGGCCGCCAGGCTATGCTCGCCGTGCGCGCCCCGAACGGAAATGCCCAGATGGTGCGCGGCCCGCAGCGTGTCCGGCAATCGCCCCAAAAAGGCGAGGGCGGGCAGGTGAACGAGAACCGACAGACGCAGACCCGTGCCGACGTTGGCGAGGCTCGCCGTCAAATAGCCCCAGCGCATGTCGGTGGCGTAAACCAGGCGCGCGCGCAGCCGGCGGTCGGCATCAAAGGCATCGCCCAGCGCGGCGGCAATCGCGCTGCCGGCCACAAGCGCCTGAACGCGAACGTGGTCCTCCTCGTTGATGAAGATGGACAGCGCGCCGGCCTCGTCCAAAAGCGCCCAGCGGTGCGCGCCGCCGCGCGCAAGTTCCGGCGAGATGCGCCGCGCGTCCACCAGCCGGGCTCGGTCGCGCGCGGCGAGCGGCCCGATGGCGACGAACGCCAGGTCGGCAAGCCGTTCGGTGTCGGCGAGCGCGGCCCGCCGCACTTCCTGGGCGACGCTTCGCAGCGTTTTGTCGTCCGCCCGGCCCGGAAACGCGAAGGCGGCAAGATTGCGCGCCACGCGGGCGCGGGTGGCGATCACGACTTCGGCCGTGTCGGGAAGCGTTCGCCCCACGCTGCCGCCGCCGTGCGGCGCGGCCCAGGCGGGCGTGTGCAGGTAAGCGGCGAGCGCGGAGCGAGACAAACTGCTGGAACGGGACGGGCTGTTGGGGCGGGACGGGTTCACGTTCCGGGTCGGCCTCCTGCGCGCGCGCTCTTTACTTTTCTGAAACTGGGGCGAGGCACAGTATAGCACGCAGGTTTGGCGAGCAACAAGCAAGCGCGCGCCCCGCAAACGCCCGGCCGAGTTCGACAAAGCCGCGCTGGACGGCGGCAAACCCTTGCCGGAGCGCCGCAAACGCTTGACCAGGTCGTCAAAACGGGTGATCGAGCGCACGAAAGCGCCGCCGGAGCGCCGCGAATGCCTGACCGGGTCTCACATTGCCGTGACCGAGTGCGCGCACGCCGACTTCTTACGACGCGGCCGTGCGCTGAATCCACAACAAGGCCACGTCGTCGGCCTGCCGGCCGTTCGCGTAGGCGGTGACGCGCTCGAAAACGGCGTTCACGACCGCGTTCGGGTCATCGTCGTCGCTCGCAGGAACGGCGGCGACGGCGCAGCAGTCGTGAAGGATGCGCGCCAAGCCTTCGACCTCTAAAAAGTCGTGCGTGCCTTCGGGACGCGCCTCGCTTAAACCGTCGGTGTACAGCAGCAGGCCGTCGCCCGGCCGAAGCGTGATTTCGCTTTCTCCATACGTTTGGCACGGAGCCGCACCCAGAACCAGGCCGGTCGCGGCGAGCATTTCGATCCGCTCGGCGGTCTTTGCGCCCGTCCGGCACACAAGCGGCTTTTCGTGGCCCGCGCTCGCGTAAACGAAGCCGCCGTGCGCGTCCAGCACGCCGTAGACCAGGGTCACGAAGCCGCTGCGCATTTCTTCCTCGTCGCACAGCGCGTCGTTCAGCCGGGAAAGAACGCGGGCGGGCGAGGCGTGCTCGCGGGCGAAGGCGCGCAAGGCGTACTTGACCATCGCCGTTTTGCGCGCGGCGGCAAGTCCCTTGCCGGACACGTCGGCGATCATCACGCCCCAGCGGTCGTTGCCGAGCGCGAAAAAGTCGTAAATGTCGCCGCCGACCTCGGCCTCGTCGCTTTGGGCCTCGTAGCGTTTGCTGAGACGCCACGGGCCGGCCGCGCGGGGCACGGGCGGCAGCAGCCCGGCCTGAAGAACGCGGGCAACCTCTTGGGCCGCCGCCGACTGCCGCGCGCGCTCCAGGGCGCGCGCATTTTTCACCGCGACCACGACCGTGCCGGCAAGTTCCCTGAGGAGGGCGAAGTCGTCCGGGCCGAAGCCGGGGTGGCTCGCTTCACGCGCGCGGGTCACGGCCAGATAGCCCAGCAACTGACCGACGCGCTCGATAGGCATGCGCGCAACGGCGTTTTGCTCGGCCGCGTGCGCGCCGCGCCGCAGCAACTCGCGGAACTGGTCCCGCTGCGCCGCGTCGTCGCCGCCGGGAACGTTGTGGAACGCTTCAGCGCCGCTTTCGCCGTCCTCGCCGGGCAGCAGCAGCACGCCGCCCCGGTCCGCGTCAAGCGCGAGGGTCGCCTCGCGGGCGGCGACGGAAAGAAGCCGATCCATCTGCTGCTCGCTCGCAATCGCCGTGTCCATCGCGTGGAGGCTGGCGATCTGCTTTTGCTGTCGCTCGATGCGCTCTTCCTGCCGCTCGAACAGCCGCAAAAGTGAGGGCAGGGTGAAAAGCACCAGGACGCCCGACAAAACCGGCGGCAGCAAAACCAGGAACCAGACATCGCCGGTGCGAACGGCCGGGGCGGGCACGAGCAGCAAACCGACAAGATCGAACACGGCGAACAACAGAAACGCGGCGGCGAACGGCGCCCATTTCCGGTCCGCAGGGCGAAGTCCGCTTAGTGGCGGCGAAGATTTTTGTGTCGTCATAAACACCGTCATAAACGCTGTCAACGCGCGCGGGCGAGCGCCCGCGTGCCGTTCAGTTTACCTTTTCGCTACGCGCGCGTCGTTGCCGCCGTTCCCCATCATTGGTACAACAAGGACCAAAATGGAACCCGAAATCAAGGCAGCGACCGGCAGCGTGGACGCCGACGTGATCGACGTGATCGTAGTGGGCAGCGGTCCGGGTGGCGCGACGACCGCCTGGAAATGCGCCGAAGGCGGCCTGCGCGTGCTTCTTTTGGAGCGCGCCGTTGCTTTGCCGCGCTACAAGCCGTGCGGCGGCGGCCTGCCCGCGTCCGTCGCGCGCCGCATTAGCGGCCTGGACCCGGCCGCGTTCGCCGACCTGTCCATCACGCATTTGCGCCACTCGTGGAAGGGAAAAGACCCGGTTTGCGCCCCGATGCAGACTACGGAGGGCACGCCCGCCGAGGTGTGGATGGTGCAGCGGCCCCGCTTCGATCAGCACCTGGTCGAAAAGGCCCTCGGCGCGGGCACGCGCATCGAAACCGGCGTCAAGATTGGGGGCGCGCGCTTCGAGAACGGCGCAGTCACGGTTTGGGGCACGACGGCCGGCGGCGAAACGCGAACCTGGCGCGCGCGGCACGTCGTCGGGGCGGACGGGGCAAAGGGCATGATCGGCGCGAGCGTCGGTTTGCGCCTGCAAAAGCGGCACGGCATCGCCCGCGAGATCGAAATCCCCTTTTTACAAGGCGCGGACAGCGGGCGCTGGCATCCCGTTCTTCTGCCCCACGCCGCCTACCTCGACTACGGCACGGTCCCCAACGGCTACGCCTGGATTTTCCCCAAACGAAACTGTTTGTCGGTCGGCGCGGGCCTGCTGCTTCCCAAAGCAAACGCGGAAAACGCGAACAAGGGCGTGGGCGACCTGCTGCTGCGCGCGATGGACACGCTGCTCACCTCAGTCGGCCTGCCGCTCGTCCCGGTCGGGCCGAACGCGCCGCGTTTGTGGGCGCACCCGATCCCCCACTGGACCGGAACCGAGCCGCTCCACGTCAGCGACGGAAACGCCCACGTTCTGCTCGTCGGCGACGCGGCCGGCATGGTCCAGCCCCTGTTCGGCGAGGGCATTCAGTACGCGCTCCGCACCGGCGATTTGGCCGCCCGCCTGCTGCTCGCGGGCGACGCTTCCGCCTACACCGAAGCCGTGCGGGCCGAGTTCGCGCGCGAGTTCGACGCGGCCGGTCGGGTCGGGCGCGCGTTCCACCGCGCCCCGTTTTTGTCGTACCGGCTTGGCGTCAAGAACCCCAGAGGCACGCACCTGGTCGGGCGCATCGTGGCCGGCGAAGCCTCGTTCGCAGACCTGGAAGAGCGCATCTACGACCGGCTGCGTCATCCGCTGTCACGAAGCCGCCGGGCCGCCTGAGGTTTCTTATTCCTCGGCGGCTTCCCACTCGGCGCGCAGTATGTCGGCGAGCCACATGTCGTGCCAGCGGTTGTCGCGCCATTCGTCGCGGCGCGCGATGCCGAACTGCCGGTAGCCGGCCTTTTCCAGCACGCGCCGGCTGCCCGCGTTTTCCAGGAAAACGCGCGTGGTCAGTTTCTCCAGGCCCATCTCGCGGAACGCCCAGCGCGTGCGCATCTTCACGGCCTCGCTCGCGTAGCCTTTGTTCCACACGTCCTTTTCGCCGATCAGCGTGCCGGTGATCGCGCGCCGGTTCGGCCAGTCAATCTGGTGGATGCCCAGCGTGCCGATGTGCCGGTCCCCGCTTTTTTCCACGATGGCCCACACAACGTCATTCGGGCTGCTTCCCATGCGCTCGAACCAGTCCTGCTCCATTTTCTCGGTCGGCGGGTAGCGAAGCGTCAAAAAGCGCGTGACCTCGACATCGGCGAACCAGCGCAGGTAGGTGGGCAACAGGTCGGGCGTGACGGGCGCGAGGCGAACGCGCTCGCCTTCCAGGTTGGGGCCAAACACGGCGGTTTTCTCCTTGAAGGGTAGTGTGCTCCTTGTCGGCCGGCCGGGGCACTCTGATAAAGGTCATGTTCAAGGAACCATTCGGTCCGGCGGCGAACCGTTGGGCGATGCAAAACCCTGCTGACTTATCTTCTTCCCTTGCCCTCCTGCTGCGCGTGTGGCTTCTGGTGGGCTTCCAAAGTTTCGGCGGCGGGGCGACCACTCTGTTTCTGATCCGGCGAGCCGTCGTGGACGAGCAAAACTGGCTGGACGACGCGGAGTTCACGCGAATCAACGCGCTGTGCCACGTCACGCCAGGCATCAACCTGATCGCGCTCACGGTTTTGATCGGGCGGCGGGTGCGCGGCTGGCCGGGCGTTTGCGTGTCGCTCGCCGGGCTGCTGCTGCCCGCCGCGCTGATCACCGTTCTGCTCACGGCCGGCTACGCGCATGTTCGGGACCTGCCGGCCGCGCGGGCGGCGTTGCGCGGCATCGTGCCTGCCACCGTGGGCCTGGGCCTGCTGACGGCCGAACGGCTCGCGCGCCCGCTGATCGCCGCGAGCCGAAGCGAAGGAAACGCGAGCCTGCTGCTCGGCATCGCGCTGCTGGCGGGAAGCGCGCTCGCCGTGGCGCTTTGGCGCATCCCCGTTTTCGCCGTTCTTTTCGCGGCCGGCGCGGCGAGCGCGCTTTTCCACGCCCGCCGCCGCGCCAACCGGCAATGAACACGCTCACGCTTTTTCTACTGATTTTGCGCGCCGCGCTGCTTTCGACCGGCGGCTTCGGCAACGCGCCCGCGCTGCACGCCGATTTGGTGCGAACGCGCGGCTGGGCGACCGACGAGCAGTTCGGGGCCGCGTTCGCCGTGGGGCAAATCTCGCCCGGCCCGAACGGGCTTTGGGTAATCAGCTTGGGCTACCTCGTGAACGGCTGGCCGGGCGCGCTCGCCGCGCTGATCGCCATCACGCTGCCGCCGCTGCTCGTGGTCTGGGTGGAACGCGCCTACCAGCGCGTGCAAAGCCACCCGGCAACCGAAGGATTCGTGCGCGGCCTGGGCCTGTCCGTGACCGGCGCATTCCTGATCGTGCTTGGTCGACTTCTGACCGGCGAATCGGGAACGGTCGCGCCGGACCAGGTTCTTATCGCCGTCGCCGCGCTTTTTTTGGGGCTTTCGCGGCGCGTTCCCACCATCGCTATTTTGCTGCTCGCCGCCCTCGCCGGTTTTCTGCGCGGCGGCTGAGACGGCTTTCGTTTCTTGACAAAGGCGTACCCCGCAGTTACACTGACCCTCGGTAGCGTTCCCGGCATTCGTCGGACGCGCTCCGTGTTCACCGCCGGTCAAGAACGTCGGCGGCTATGCGCGTGCGCTCTTGCTTTTGCGTGCGAAGGACGCGCCCGGCCTTTGGGTAAAATCACCACTTCGGCCCCGCGTGTTTCTCGCCTGCTCGATCGCTCGCTCGCGCAGATAAACACGAAAGGCCGCGTGCCTTGAAAGGAAGTGATGGTTTGCCGAATCTGCGCGCCCCTGGGGCGATTCTGACCACGGCCCCTTCGCCGTCCCGCAGCAGCAACACCCCGCGCATCCGCAGCATCGTCGCCACCGCCTGTGTCTTTGGCCTGGCTGCCTCCGTTTTCCCCCCAAGCGTCGTTTTTGCTAAGAAGCCCGCCCGCCACGCCAAACATGCGGGGGCTGCCAAAAAAACGAAAAAGAAAACCGTCGCCGTGCGCGCCGGCTTTGTGCGCGTTGAAACCGCCAAACTGCGCAAAAGCCCCGACTCGGACGGGCGCACCGTGGGCCTGCTCGACGCGGGCCGCACCGCGCGCGTGGTCGGCCGCAAGGAAGGCTGGCTGCGCATCAAACTGGCGACCGGGACGGAGGGCTGGGTCCGCGCCGATCTTCTCAAGGTCAGCCGCCGCCCCAAATACGTTCCCGTCGTTGCCGCCGCCGTGCCCGTCAAAAAAGCAAAGCCGGTCAAAGTAGCAACGAAAAAGGCGGCGAAACCGGCGAAGGTTGCCGCCGCGAAGGCGAAGATTTCCTGGCAAGCCACCGCAAATGCGAAAGCCGCCGCCGTTCGCAAAAACAAACTGGCTGCCGCCGCAGCGAAGGCAAAGAAAATCGCCCTGGCCGCGCGGCTGAAGGCAAGCAAGCCGGCCATCGTTGCCAAAAAGACGACCCCGGCCGCGCCGCGCAAAATCGTTGCCAAAGTCGCTCACGTCACGCCGCGCTTTTTCGTGCGCGGAGGGCGTGTTCCGGGCATCAGTCTTCCCCACCCGGCCGCCAGTGCGGCCCGCGTTGCTTCCACGCCGCCGCGTCCGGCCGCCGCGTTAGTGCGGCCCGTCGCCCCGGCGGAAGCCCCCACGACACGCGTCAATTACAGCCCAGCCGACCCCGACGCCGACCAAACCACGCTTACCGCGTCGGGCGACACCTTCGCGTCCTCGCCGGACGCGGTTCTGGTGGAGCCGTCGCAGGACGAGCCGGTCGTGCTTGCCGACGAGCCGACGGATGAAAGTGCGGTCGTCGCCGCCGTGCGGGTCGCCGTGGCCGCCGCTCCGCGCCTGCCGTCGCGCAACGAGCGCATCGTTCGCACCGCGCTGACCTATCGCGGCACGCCGTACCGCTTTGGGGCGCGCGGGCGGGGCGCCTTCGACTGTTCCGGCTTCACCTCGTATTTGTTCAACAACGCCGGGGCGGGCATTCCCCGCACGGCTGCCCAGCAGTTCAAAAAGGGCCGCGTCGTCCCAAAATCCGAACTCGCGCCCGGCGACCTGGTGTTTTTCAAGAACACCTACAAGCACGGCGTGTCGCACGTCGGCATCTTTATCGGCAACGGCCAGTTCGTTCACGCCGCCGGCACGGGCCGGGGCGTGCGCGTGGATCATCTGAGCGGCCGGTTTTACCAGAATCACT
>JAABUN010004135.1_pt1 | contig 20503 bp, 18 predicted proteins | sample 5559311 | NCBI WGS metagenome assembly JAABUN01 (sample SAMN10711877, study PRJNA513370) | rock metagenome | isolation source: Antarctica rocks | place: Antarctica: Victoria Land, Siegfried Peak sud
CAATCGTCAGCGGTCTGATTTCATTCGTCATCGGCATCAGCGTCTCCTTAGCTATTTCGCGCATCAGTTACGAAGGTACGCTGGCGATTATCGTCAACTGGCAGTTGATTCTGGCGTTGTTCGTTTTAACGATTCTGATGTGCTGCGGCTCAAGCGTAGTGGCGATTCGCAAGGCGACGACGATTGACCCGGCGATGGTTTTCAAAGGTTGAAAATTATGAAAGCAATCGAAGTAAAAAATCTGGTAAAAACCTACGGTGCCGGGGAAACGGCGGTTCACGCGCTGAAAGGCGTTGACCTCGATGTGTTTGAAAGCGAACTGCTGCTTTTGCTCGGCGCGAGCGGTTCGGGCAAAACGACTTTGATTTCGATTGTCGGCGGTATTTTATCGGCGACCTCAGGAAGCTGCAAGCTGCGCGGGCAGGAAACAGTCGGCTTACCGCAATCGAAACTGCCGAAATTAAGATTGGAAAATATCGGTTTTATCTTTCAGGGATTTAATCTATTTCCCGCGCTGACTTGTGCTGAAAATGTCGAAATCGCGCTCGATTTGAAAGGCGTGCGCGGCACTAAAGCGAAAAAACGCGCCGCCGAATTGTTGGAGCGAGTCGGGTTAAAGGCAAAGTTGAAAACTTATCCGGCGGATTTGTCGGGCGGTCAAAAACAGCGCGTCGCCATTGCTCGCGCGCTTGCCGGAGAACCGCCGATTATTTTGGCGGACGAGCCGACTGCCGCGCTCGATTCGGAATCGGGAAAATTGATTATGGATTTATTGCAGGAACTTGCGCGCGAGAAAAAACGCGCCGTCGTCGTCGTCACGCACGACAACCGCATTTTCAATTACGCCGACCGCATCGTCGAAATCGAAGACGGCAGAATCGGCGGCGCGGAAAACGCGGTGAAAAAACCAACGAATGGTTCAGCGGCGAATTCGCCCGCAGCGGCTCTGGCGGGCTGAAAATTTAGGAGCAATTTTATGAAACGAACTTTGATTTTATCGGCGGCGGCATTAATTTTAATCGGCGTTTCGCTCATCTATTTTATGCGTCTGCGTCCGGCTCAAATTGAAATCGAACAAAAGGTCGCCGCGCAGAACACGACCGAAAAACAGACGGCGGCAAAATTAATCGCCGCGCCCGGCGTGGTCGAAGCCGTGTCGGAAGAAATCGAAGTCGGCGCGGAAATCGCGGGGAAATTGAAACAGGTTTTGGTCGAAGAAGGCGAACAGGTTTTGAAAGGTCAGACGATTGCAGTTCTCGAAAATTCGGATTTCGAGGCGCAAATCGCGGCGGCTAAAACAAATATCGAAACTTTGCGGCGGCAAAAGGAAACCGCCGAAGCGCGTGTTTTGCAGGCAAATGCCGAACGAGCGCGGATTTTCAACGGCGCGCGACCCGAAGAACGGCGCGAAGCTCGGCAAAGTTACGAGCAGACTCTGCCGAACGTCGAACAGGCAAAGCGCGAAGCTTTGCGGCGCGGCAAACTTTACGAATCGGGCGACGTTTCGCGTGAGGAATATGAAAGAGCAAAACGCGATTTGGAATTTTTGCAGAAACAATCCGACGCGACGCGCGAAAAATACAACGTCGTCAACGCCGAAGCCCGAAAAGACGATTTGGGAAAAGCTGACGCGGCAATTTTGCTGGCGGAAAATCAAGTCAAAGAATTCGTTGCGCTCATCCGCGAAGCCGAAGCGCGAGTCCGAACGGCGGAAGCGAACCTCGCCAAAACAATTGTTCGCTCGCCGATTTCAGGGATAATTTTGCGAAAACGCTTAAAAGACGGCGAATCGGTTTCGCCCGAAAATCTAACCGGAATCGTGACGATTGCCGACATCTCCGCGCTGCGCGTGCGAGTTGATTTGGACGAAACCGAAGTCGCCAAAGTTCGCACAAATCAAACGGCATATGTAACGGCGGATGCTTACGGCGAGCGTCAATTCGCTTGCAAAGTCATTAAAATCGGACAAATCTTAGGCAGAAAAAACTTTCGCACCGAAAGACCGACCGAAAAAGTTGACACGAAAATTCTGGAAGTTTTGCTTGAACTCGCGCCGGAAGAAAAATTACCGCTCGGTTTGCGCGTGGACGCTTTTATAAAGACGGACAATTTTTAAATTTTACGAATCTGCGCTGCAACTTTCAACATTTAAAAAATAAGCTAAACAGTTATTGCAGACGCGCATTGACCGGACGCGGAGAATTTATGTACGAACAATTATCTTTTCGACACGTTTTCATTTTAATCGGTTTCACGGTGCTTATATTTACCTTTTTCGGCTTCGCGCAGGCGCAAACTATCAAGTCTGAAAGCGAAAAAAACATTACCGACGCGCAAACGGTCGAGCCGGAAAATGTGCGGGGCGTTCCCTCGATTGCGCCCGGATTTGAATCGAACGATAAAACGCCGCCCGCGCTCGGTCGTGTCGGCGTGGATATGATGCGGCAGCGACCGCTCGGCTTGCGCGAGGCGATAGCGCTCGCGCTTGAAAACAATAAAGACATTGAAATTACGCGCCAAAATGTGCGCGGCGCGGAGTTTGATTTACAGTCGGCGCGGGGATTTTACGAACCGGCATTTACGGGACAAACTTTTTACGAACGTGCCAAAACGCCGGTTTTCAATTTTTTCGGCGGCGGTTCAGACGGCTCGCTGACGACTTCGGGCATCGGCGGCAATGCCGCTCTTACCGGAAATATTCGTCGCACCGGCGGCAGCTTCAGCGTGCAAATTGACAACTCGCGCGGGGCGACGAACAATGTTTTCTCAACGGTTAATCCGATTTACACGCAGAATCTGAGATTTGAATTAACGCAGCCAATCGCGCGCGGGCGCAAATTCGACCAGAGTCGCCGCTTAATTGAAATCGCCAAACGCAATTTGAGTCTGACCGACACGCAATTTCGCCAGACTTCGATTGAAATTATCACGAACGTCCAGCGCGCCTACTGGGATTTGACTTTCGCGCTCCAAAATTTGCAGGTGCAGCGCGATTCGGTAAAAGACGCCAAAGATCAACTCGCGCACAATCGCCGACTTGTTAAAGAAGGACGAATCGCGCCGGTTGATATTCTCGCCGGCGAGACGCAGGTCGCCGATTTCGAGCAGGCGGTTTATGACGCGCTTAACACGGTCGCGCAAACGGAAAACAATCTGAAAAACCTGATTGCTCAAAATAAGGACGACCGTCTCTGGAGCGAATCGGTAACGCCCGTTGACCCGGTTGATTTGGACGCGCCCGCCGTTTCCCTGCCGGAAGCTCTGCAAGCCGCGCTCGAAAATCGTCCCGAACTCGAATTGAACCGAATGCAAAAGGACATCAACCGGATTGACCAAAATTTTTACCGCGAGCAAACGAAACCGCAAATTGATTTGGTCGCCAGTTACAACTTGACCGGCGCGGCGGGAACTTTAAATGCAAATGCGGTTAATCCGCTCGGAATGACGAACACGGCGGCGCGACAATTACCGGACAATCTGCTCGGCGGCTACGGCGCGGCTTTGGGAAATCTGCTGGCGAATCGCTACCCTTCGTTCCGCGTCGGCGTAAAGTTTAATTTGCCGCTGTTCGGCGGCAAAACCGATAAAGCATTGCTCGGCAAATCGCTGGTTGACGGCGAACGGCTCGACACGGAGCGCGAGCGGCTCGAACAAAACATACTGGTCGAAGTCCGAAACGCGCTGCAAATGGTTCGCACCGCCGAAGCTCGCCTCAGAAGCGCGGCAATCTCCAGGAAAAACTCCGTCAAACAATACGAATCCGAACAGCGCCAATTCGACGCGGGACAGACTGACTTTTACAAAGTCCTCGAACGCCAAACGGCATTGACCAACGCCCGCAGCAAAGAACTGCGCGCCCAAACCGAACTCAACAAATCAATCGCCGATTTGCAGCGGGCGACGGGCAATTCGCTGAAAGCGAACAATGTCGAAGCGCGTCTGAGAAAATAAATGCGAACTTTTCAGCCAAGCAGCGGCGACGTATTGTATTTGATTTTATCGGCTGCTGAATACTAACTTCGACAGCAGTTTTGAATTTTGATTTTGCCGGTATGCTTTGCAGAACAGCAGATTATTTCGCGCTTCGATTGAATTGCCCGCAGATTCTTTTAAGGCAATTTTAAATTCCGTCTCGGCGGCGGAAAAATCTTCTCTTAAAGCGAAGATCACGCCGAGATTGTTGTGGGCGTCGGCGTGGCTGACGCTTTTATATTTGACCGCGTTTTGAAAAGCGTTTTCCGCTGATTCGTAATTTTCTTCTCCTAGATAAATAAACGCCAAATCGAACCACGTTTCGCCGTCGGATTCTTTTAATTTCAAAGCATCGCGGAAGGCGCTTTCGGATTTTCGCCAACTTTTTAATTCTTTCTGCGCAATTCCAAGCGCGTAAAAAGCTTTTTGATATTCTCTGCGACTCAATTTAACGGCTTCGGTAAATTCGCGGACGGCGGCGGCTTTACCTTGCAACTGATAAAGGCAAACGCCGATGTTGTAGTGGATTTTTGCTAAAAAATCATCGTCCTTCTTTTCCGCTTCTGCTAGAAGAAGCGATTGCCGGTAACTTTCCAGCGCCGTTTCGTATTGCCCGGCTCGCGCCAGCCGGGTTCCCTTTTCAAACGACTGGCGGACAAGCGGCGAGGTTTGTGCCGAAGCGGAAATCGCCAATCCGACGAACAAAATAATTGATAAAACACGCATAAACTTTAACTCTCCCGGTAATTAATCTTGGTCAGTCAGTTCTATAATAGAACTGACTTACTTTTAATCTACAACGAGTTAGTTCTATAATGCAACTTAGCAGGTATAAAATTATGCGCCGAACTCGATTTAACAACTGGCATTGTTCGATTGCCCGAACGATTGATTTGATGGGCGATGCGTGGACGCCGCTTGTTTTGCGCGAAGCTTTTTACGGCAGACGGCGGTTTGAAGAACTTCAGGAAAGACTCGGAATCAGCCGCAATCTGCTGACGATTCGACTCAAAAATCTGGTCAAAGAAGAGCTGCTGATAAAAGTGCCGTATCAGGAGCGACCCGTTCGCTACGAATATAAACTGACGGACAAGGGACGCGATTTTTTCAACGTTCTCGCCGCGATGATGCAGTGGGGCGACAAATGGCTCAACGCGGGCAAAGGCGCGCCGCTCGAATTAATAGACAAAAACACCGGGCGAGCGGCAGCGTAATGCGAAAAAGAACACGCCAGCGGGACGCGCCGAGGACGCGCGCCGCGCCCTCTAAAATCGGATCAACATTGGCAATGCCGGATTTGGCGGCTTGCACCATCAAAGGCAAGCCGACAACCGCAGAAGCGACCGTCGCGCCTTGCCAGGTAAAGAGTAAGTTGAAATTAAACCACAAAGGACTCCCCGCGCCGAGCGCGATTATCAAAAAATACCCGACTACGCTTGGCGGCAGGACAAGCGGCAAAAAGATGATTGTTTCGACAACGGTTTTCCCCCAAAAGCGCGCGGGCGAGAAAAATTGCCAGTATCAAGCCGCCGATGAAAATAAAAAGCCCGGCAAAAAACGTGATTTGGAGCGAAAGCCAGAGCGCCGACCAATTCATTTGCTCGCGTCCTCACCCGGCAGGACAAAGCCGTATTTCCGCATCACCGGGCGACCGGCAGAGCCATTGATAAAAGCGGCAAAACGCCGCGCTTCGACTTCGTTTTTTGTGGATTTGATAACGGCTAGGGCTTGATTCAAAGGTTTGTGAAATTCAGCCGGAACGAACGTCCAACGACCGCCCTCGCCCGGAATGCTCAAGGATAAGGCGACGATAGCCGCATCAACATTACCGCTTTCTGCATATTGCAAAGTTTGGCTGATGTTTTCGCCAAAGACGAGTTTGGTTTGCACTCGTTCCCACACTCCTGAGGTTTGCATCGCTTCACGCGCCGCAACGCCGTAGGGCGCGTGTTCCGGGTTGGCAATAGCAATGCGCTTGACATTATCGAGAGTCAAATCTTCGATCCGCTCAAGCCGAAGCGGGCTGTCTTTGCGCGTCCAAATGACGATACGACCTGTTGCATAGGGCTGTTTGGTGTCAGACAGGATTAAATCCTTTTTTTCCAACTCTTCGATATAAGCAACATTAGCAGCCGCAAATAAATCAACCGGCGCGCCTTGTTCGATTTGCTGCGTGAGTTGCCCGGTTGACCCGAAATTGAAATTAACCTTGACGCCTGTTTGCTGTTCGTAAAGCTGACCGATTTCAGTAAAAGCCGGAGTCAAATCCGCCGCTGCCGAAACGGTCAGTTTTTTTGTAACGGTTTGCGGCGAATCATTGCGGCACGAACTGAAAAGTAAAACTGCACACAAAACCGTAGTGAAAAATGCAGAGAACGTAATTTTTAACATAGCGTTACTTAAGCGGAACAACTGCCGGAGTATTGAAAATAACAGACTTATTTGTTTGAATTTGTTGCTCGAAGTATTTTCATCCCTGTCACTTGCCGCACCCAACGCGCCGCTCTTTTATCATCCGGTACAACGAGCCGCAATTGACCTTCCGTTTTTGAAAGCGGCTGACCATCGCGCCGGTCAGCAAGCAAAACTACTTTGTCGGTAAATGCGGGGTCGAGTTCCGGCAGGGCAAAAACCGCCTGATAGTTATCCGCCGCTTCAACCAGTAAAAAAGTTGCCAGGCGTTTGCCGCGCAAAGCTTCTCCAAATTCGATGCTCGCCAGTTTGAGAACTTCGACGAGCGCGTAACCTTCAAATGTAACTTCTTTGCCGTGGTCGCTAACTTTGACATTTTGACGCTTGATTTTACTCAAGTCGGCAGGTTTTAGTTTAATTTGCCTGCCGTCTTCGTTTTCAATCAAAAGCGAATAATCCGTCGTTGCGGAATTAGTGATCGCTTTTGGTATCGGCGCGGGCGTTATTTGTCCGTTGACCGGGGCTTGCGAAAAACTCAGGGCAAAAACAATCATCGACAATAAATAACTTACTTTTTTCATATTTTCATTTTTATACGAAACACTCGGGTTTAAAGCCTTCCATGTGAAATCTAAAAGTTCAGTTTCAAGGCGAACTGAATGACTCGCGGGTCGCCCGCCGTTGTAATTGTGCCGAAAGCGGCAGAACCGAACGATGTGTTCGGACTTCCCAAAGGCGGCGTGTTCGTCAGGTTGAAAATCTCCGTGCGAAATTCCAGATTTGTCGTTTCGGTTAAACTCGTGCGCTTGATAACTGCGAAATCAATGTTTCGATAATGCGGCGCGCGCACCGGATTGCGCGAGCTTGTGCCGATGGTAAATTGCGGCGCGGTTGTGAACGCGGAAATATCGAACCACCGCGCTGTCGTTTGCTGATCGGTTGGCAAATTCGGATTACGAATCAGATTCGGTCGCTGCGTCCCGAATCCGGCGAAGGCGTTGAAATTCGTCGCCTGCATGACGGCGACCGGAACGCCGCTTTGAGCGTTGACGATGCCGTTTAAACTCCAGCCGTTTAATAATTTTCCAACCAAACTATTTCCGTTTTTGTAACCCGGCAAAGCATAAACAACGCTTGCCACAAAAACATTCGGCAAATCGCCGTTCGAATCATCTCTTTCAAGTTTGCGGTTAAAGCTGTCGGCGACGGGAAAATTGGCAATCGGTCCGGTTTGAATGGTCGCGTCGAAAACGGAACTCGCTTCGTCAATTAATTTCGAGCGCGTGTAGGCGACGAGAAACGAAAGATTATTGGAAAAACGCTGCTCGATTTTCGCTTGCAAAGCGTTGTAATTCGTGTTGCCGACGTTGTTCCGATAAAGCGAAACGGTCGTGTAACACGGAAAAGGGCGCAGAGTCTGCGCCAGAGGGACGGTCGCGCCGCCGATGCTTGAAGATACGGGAACGCGACCGAAACACGGGTTCTGAACTTGGGTCAAAAGCGCGGGTCCGAGCGCGAGCTGAGAAGCCGTCAACTGATTAATATTGACATCGGGAATGCCGACGTGCGTAATTTTTGAACCGGCGTAAGCGATTTCAAACACCAGATTATTCGTGATTGCTCTCTGAACGCCGATGTTCCACTGCTGGACGTAGCCGCTGCCCAAATCGCGGTCAACGCCGAAAACCCCCTGTCCGAGTCCGGCATCGGGCGTGAGCGGAGTTTGCCGGACGGCTGCGCCATTCGACAATTGAAAAGCTGGCGTGATGTTGTTCAAAGTTCTTTGGGTGACCGTTTGCACAAACGGGAAAAACGGGGTCGTAAACGGCGTGGTGATCCCGGCTTGCTCGATCCAAACAACGCCGTATCCGGTGCGAATGACCGTTTTATCAGTGATTCGATACGCTAAACCAACGCGCGGCGCAAAATTTAGTTTATGCAGCTTGCGCGCGGCGGTCGGATTTCCATTTACGCCGAGATAATCCAATTGCTGCGTTTGGAGATTGAAAACGGCGGCTTGATTGTCTTTTTCCGTGGAAGGAAAATTCAGCGTATATCTGACGCCGAGATTGAGCGTCAGACGCGAATTAACGCGAATATCGTCTTGGGCGAAAAGTTCGAGAAATTTAGCGCGCGGTCTAATCACGTTCGGCTGCAAATCTACCGTGAAGGTTTGCACCTGTCCGAGCAGAAAGCTTGCCAGCGCGTTCCCCGTCAGACTCGTCAAACCGCTCGGTAAGCCTGCCGCACCTTGCGAATTGCTCAAAACATTGCTGAAAACGTAATTTCCGGTCGGTGACGGCGGTTGAACGACATCCAGACTTTCACGCCGGAAATCACCACCGAACTTGAACGAATGGCGTCCACTGGCGAACGAAACCGCGTCGTAGATTTCCATCACATTCGTCGAAAAATCCGTGACTGTGTTCGGCGCGCTCCCGAGCTGCTGAAAGCCGGCAATCTGGTAAGTCGGCAGAGTATCGGTAAATTGCGCTGTCGTCGGCAGTCCCCGCAAAACCGCCGTATCGGAGCTGACGAGCGCGGTCGAGCGACGATTGACTTTGCGCGCCGTATAACCGAAGCGCAGCTCATTGATTTTGTTCGAGTCGAAGGCTTGCGTGTAATTCAAAACCAAAGAATTGGCTTTGGTATCGGTCGTGCCGATGGCGCCGTTCGTGATCGTTCCGCTTCCGTCGGGCAGCGGCGCGACCGGATTCGAGAAATCCCTGGCGTAGGAATATCTGCCGAAAATTCGTCCTGATGCGCTTAAATTATGATCAATGCGAACATCGAACTGATCTTGATTCTGTTCTTCGTTTCCAATAGTCGTAAAGTTGTTTGCCGTCCCCGTCGTCGTTGGCAAAGGGAATCGCGCCAGTAAAATTCGCGCAACCGAGTCGAAATCGCTCGTCGGAATAATGTTTCCGGCGTAAGCGCGTTTATCCGACGGTCTGAAAATTTGATTCTGCCGAACCTGAATCTGGCTACCGTTGGTATCAGTCACCAAAATTGGTGTATTGCCTATCGCGGTCGTCGTCACTGCGCCTGCGCCGGTTAGATAAAGAAGCGCACCGAGACTTGATGAAAAATTGCCATTACGGTTTGCTAAAGTCGGTACAGTCGAGGTGCGAACACGCTCGATGAGTTGGCGCGTTCCCTGGTAATCGCCGAAAAAGAAGGTTTTGTTTTTGATGATTGAGCCGCCAACGACACCGCCGAATTGGTTGCGGCGATACACGGGTTTGTTCGGATTCGCCGCTGTCGCCGGAGCGAAAAGATTGCGGGCGTTGAGTTTTTCATTGCGGAAAAACTCGAAAATCGAACCGTGCAAATCGTTCGTGCCGGATTTTGTCGTTAAATTGACCACGCCGCCGTTAAAGCGTCCGAACTCGGCGGGCGGATTATTGACTTCGACTTTAAATTCAGCAATCGCGTCAATCACCGGGCTGAACGCGACTTGTCCTGGTTCGGGCTGAAGCACGGAAATTCCGTCAAACAAGTACTCGTTGGTGCGCGGGCGACCACCGTTAATTCTCGGCAGCGACGCGCCTTCAGTCGTTCGCGGCGGTTGCGCGACACCGGCGGCTAGACCGACGAGCGAGAAAAAACTGCGTCCGTTGAGCGGCAAATCAACGATCTTTTTGTTGTCTATGACTTGACCCAGACTGCTGGTTTCACTTCTCAAAAGAGGCGCATCGGCATTGACCGTGACTGTTTCCTGACCGGTGGCAACTGCCAGTTGTTCGTCAATGCGAATCCGCTCGCCCGTCGTCAGCGTGACGCCTTCCCGAATCAACGTATTAAAGCCTATTGGCGTCAGTTTTATCGAATAAATTCCGGGCTTTTTGTTGGTGAAAATAAATGTGCCGTTTTCATCAGTTTGTGTTTCTGCAATCTGCCCGGTGGCGGTTTCCGTTAAATTGACCTGCGTCCCCGAAATTCCCGCGCCATTCGCGTCGGTGACAGTTCCGGTCAATTCAGATTGTCCGGCTTGCGCGAAAGTCGGCTGAATTCCGAAACACAAAATCGCCGACATTATCAAAATGCCTGTTAAAATAATCTGAAATTCCCTTTGCTCGCTCTTCGTTTTCATGTCTGCTGTTTTGGTTTTATGGTTTAATTTCATTCACGAATAACCATCACCTCGGTCGCTTTTACCAGCGCGTAAACACCCACTCCCTTCTTCAAACCGAGATTGCGGGCGGAATCGCTCGTGATAATCGAGGTCATAATCTGCCCGCCGACATCAATCGTGATTTGCGCGAGCAGTCCGTCGAATTTGGCTTCGACGACCGTACCGAATAATTTATTGCGCCCGCTGATCGAAGCCAGTCCCTGCGGAAGCGTCCGCGGATCCTTGTTTTTTGTTCCCAAAAGACGCTCAATTTCTTCCTGCGGAATGCGGTGATGACCGCCGGCGGTTTTGACCGACCGAATCTTGCCTTTGTAAATCCATTGCTTTACGGTCGGAAAGCTAATGCCGAGTATTTCGGCAGCCTCGTTCAATTTCAATAAATCCATTTGATTAATCTCCATATATACAAAATTATTCCTCTTATAACAAAAGGATATTGTAAATGCTATATGGTTTAATACGATTTGGAAATAAATCAGTAAAAATTAGTTTGAGATCCGGTTGCTTTGTTAATGTCGTTAGGCTTGTTGATAGGTTCTTCATGATGCTTGTTTAGCGGTTTTTGGAATCATTTAACCGGCGTAGCAATGTTTGTAACAATGCGTATTTTTTTGAGAAATTTTATTAGCAGTTTAGTGGACAAGCGTGAACCGAAGTAATTTTAGAAGGATCTGAGGAATTGTTTTCATATATTTTGGTGTCATTGAAGGCATGAAAAGTTTGTGGTAACTGTTCAGTTGGTTGGTACAAGACTGTTACTTTCGCTTCTTCCTCTGAACCGATACTTTATGTTTAGACCAATTGCGTCCGATAATAAAATCTATAATACTTCATCTACAAAAATGTCAGATTGAAATACAAAACTTGCTAAAACTACCGGAAAGGTATCATCCACAACAAAGATTCTTGAAAGCCGGACAATAACAATTTGGAAAGGATTTCCGCCAACCCGCTTCCGACCGCGAAGAAAAAAATTCACAAAAACTGCGGCAGATTTACTAGAAGGACTTTTTCGCTCGCCCGCACAATCTGACTGTCGGCTACAACATTAAATTCCGGCTCGGCGAAGTCGGGTATCGAAACGACAACGGAAGGATAGAGGTCGCAACTCGGAGACAAATCCTTTAGACAGATATTACGGTATTAAAGTAAATCAGCGGTAGAAATTATAATTCCAGATACTTGTATAGACGCTCTTCTAGAAATATCTTCAAGTCATCAATGCTTTTTATCGTTTCGCTGTATATTACTTCCCCGTCTCGCTTTATAAAAATCTGCGGCAAATCTTCAACCACCAGAATTGTTATCCGATAATTCTTCCCTTTGACCTGACCGTTAAATTCCAGCTGCGCCGTGTCTGAATCACTTAACGACAGACGATTCATTTTCATTATGTGAATTATGTCTGAACGCTGGTATGCTGTCATCATAATCGGTAAATCTTAACACAGGCTAAACCATCACACACTCCCTTACTCGATTCAAAATTTTTACAAAAGCGTAATTTTTAAGTTTTTTTGGGTGAAAATTTGGGAGGGATTGGAGAGAATTATTATCGGACGCATTAGTAGATTTGCAATGAGTTTCTTGATTGAATTCCTCTCACTTATTAACTAATACATTCATAAAAATAAAAAAGCGGTCGGCAAATTCATAAAAAATTATGAATTTAATCGTCAATGAAAAACGGCTTCCTGCCACCATCAAACGGCTCTTCAAAAACTCGGTTTCTGAGATCGTCGGAGAACTTCTGCAAAACTCGCAGCGCGCCGGAGCAACAGAGATTCACTTTCATCTCGACCGCAAAGCGCAGACAATCATCGTCCGCGATGACGGTTCGGGCATATCGCCCGATTCGACAAGCTGGTCGCGCATTCTGCGAATGGCTGATTCCTTTTATGCGAATGAACAAGTCGAAATGAATCAAAATCCGATGGGCATCGGACTGGTTTCTTTGTTCGCGCTCGAACAGGTGAAAAGCGTTTCGATCAGATCGCGCGGAAAACAAGCGACTATTGAAACAAATCTTCTGTGGGAGTCGGAAAGCTATTGGACGAATTGGACTGATTTGATTACGGACGCGCCCGAACCGGTTGACGGTTTTGAGCTGACCGTTATATACGACGAACCCGGCGAAATTTTTTCTTACAACCGGCTCGCGCACAAATTTGAATACGCTCTGACTAAAGCGGGCGACGGCAACGCCTTTGCTCCGCCGCGCGGCTACCGAGGCTTTCTCAAAATCTTTTTGGACGGAAAAGCTGTTGATACAACACTGCCCGCCGAGTGCGTTCCCGAAGGCAGTGATTTACTTTACGACGGATTTTACGAAAATAACCGCCTCCGCATCGGTCAATCGGCGAATCCTTTCCGCGCTTACGCTTTCGTGGTTTGGTATGGACAAATTATCAAACTCGATTCCCATATTCCGTTTCTGCTCGAAGTGTCGGAGGGCAGTCCCGTCACGCCGCTCGCGCCCACCCGCAGCGGTTTGATTAAAGACGAGAAACTCGAAACTTTACGAAAATTTGTCGAAGACGCAACCTTCACCGAGTTTGCCGAGGTGAAAACGGCACGGCGGTCAAAGCCTGCGTTCATCAAAAGGCTTTACCAAAGTTATCCGGCGAGAGCTAATAACGAATTGTCCGTCTGCGTCGTTCGAGAAGTCGTTTTTCCGCCGGACCGCTTAATCGAATCTTCCGACGATTTTTATGCTCAAGGCGAAGAAAAAGTTTTGTCTTACTTTGAGATCGAGAAACGGAAAATAGATGTTTTTGAATCGGGCGTTTTTCTCTCAACGGAGACGCATCGGAATTTGCCGAGCTATTATAACCCTGCGGAATCACAACCGACAGATGAGAAAGCTTCCAAATGGACGGAAATGAGCGCGGGCGCGGAAAGTTTTGCCGCGATACTCACGGGCAGAGCGATTCATTTTCTCGTCGCCGGAAATCGGGAAAAATTATCGCTCAAAAATATTTACTGGAAACCGGGCGCGATGATTAAATCGGTGTTTGCCCGCGCGGGCGAATTTGCCGTTGTCACAGTTGATAAAGACCCGGTTGAATCAGACTTTCGCCCCGTCGCAAACCAAGTCTTTGTCTTTGAATACGCCGGCAATTTTGACATCGAAGAAATCGAAGGTTTATGCGTCGGTCTGCCGATTACAATCGGCGAGGACGATTTGCTCGACGAAGCCGCCCGATGGCTCGCCCGTTTCGGTAAGGCTTGTTTCAGCCCGAACTACGATTACGATTACAAACCGCAGGAAGCCGATTTCGACGATTCGATTTCGCGTCTGATTCTTAGGTTAAGAGGCGACGTTCTTTCAACGAACTGGAACTTTAATGAGCTGAAGACACTCATCGAGAAAATCGCTGCTGAAGGCGGCAAAAGCCAAAATTCGGCAGGTGTCCAAATCAAAGGCATCGAATTTTTAAACGCAAGCGGCGAAGAAGAGCGAATAATTGTAAAACTTACGGGCGAAACTGAAATTCGGCTGAAAATCGCTTCGCATACCTATTTGAATTGAAACTCGGTTAATCGCATCTGGATTCAACCGTCTTGGTGCCAAAATGGAGCGTCAAATACGTGGTCTTCAAATTGTTTTTCAATCTCCGAGCAATCGTGACTTTCGCTTCGGCGCGATTGCCGGCAACGATTTGGGTAAACTGCGTTTTTAACTACCTAAAATATGTAGTTCTGACTCTCGGTAAAAACATAAAGGTTCTGGAAAAGTAACCCGATTTTCCCCTAAGGTCATCAATATGTAGTTCTGACTATGAGAATATGTAGTTCTGACTCTGCGAAATATGTAGTACTGACTCTGAATACCTTTTTAAATATGTAGTTCTGACTCTCGCCTGCAAAGTTTTCCACAGGTAAATATGTAGTTCTGACTCTCGCAATATGTAGTTCTGACTCTCGTTCGAGAGGTAAATATGTAGTTCTGACTCTCGCTCAAGCGGTAAATATGTAGTTCTGACTATGAGTAAACCGGCAATATGTAGTTCTGACTCTCGCTTGGCTTCAGCTAAATGCTGCAATACAACTACTTAAAATGATTTTGCCCGGCTTATCCTTTTTATCCTTTTTCTTAACCTTTTAATTATCCTTCTTTTTATAAGGAATGTAGCTTCAACTGAATTAACACTCTTTGACGAAATAAAACATTTTTTCTTAAAAACTCCGTTTAAGCGAGAGTCAGAACTACATATTTTGAGGACTTTCAAAATCACCTCGGCAGAAGTTTGTAGTCTTTTTGCTTTCGATTCGCCTGCATCACCTCGGAAGCAAAATTCGGATGCGGAAATAAAACGAGTTTGGCATCCATTATTTTCCTTTTTTGATTAATTCTCTCAATGTCGTACTTTAGCAAAACCTCTTTTTCCACCATTTCGTCAAGTGAAACGCAAACATCTCTCAGATTGTCTCTAGCTTGCGCGTATTGTGTTAAACCAAAATCCCGAATCACCGTCGAAAGTAAAATCGTGTAGGGAATATGAACGCTCGCCTGCGTAAAATGATGACTCATCCTCTTGTGCAGTTGCCGAGCAACTACCGTTCGGTAGCTCATCGCAATTTCGTAATTGAATTGCCGATAAGTTCCCTCTTTGATAGATCTCGTCACCAGAGAGTTAAACCGAACAAAGGCTTTGGTTTTCTCGCCCTGACCTTTCCAGTCCTCGCGCGTCTGGAGTCCGACGGTTTCAAACAAATGATCCGAAAAAAGAGTTGACCCCGACTCGTCGGTAATATGGATGGTCGTTCCGACGCAAACTATAATCGCGTTTTTGATTTGCTCAATCGAATAAGAATGTCCGGTGCGTTTGAGTTCCTGCTGCAATTCGTAAAGCGTAAATGTAACCGCCGCCTCGTTATCCAAAAAAAGTCCGTGTCCTTCGGTCGCCAGCTTTCGCAGAGCGTCTTCGACCAATTCCTCCAATTTGCCGGGAAAATGGTCTTTTTCACTGCCGTCCGACTCCTGAACCCGCGCCGGCGCGATTCTAACCGTAAAACTCGCGCCCCGGCAGTCAAAATCCCGCTTGACGGTTTTTAGAAACATATCATCGATTCGCTTTACTTTTCCCCAGACATACTTCGGAACAAAGTCATAGAACTCAACCGTATTAGAACGATTTCTTTCGCTCGGCAAATTAACTTGAAATAACTCAAGCTGAACCGGAATACTTTTCTCATACTGGTCAATCTTTTTAACCGCAGCCGATTCGCCCTCAACCGTTTCTTCGCTTTGCACTACTTTATTGACAACCGACTTCTTTTTTTTCATATGAGAACCTCTTGACAAAAAATATAACTCATCCAAAGCAGAATTCTCCACAAGCAATTTCAAAATTCGGGCGTCTTGACTCAAATATTGAAAATATAAGCGGCTGATAAACTCCCGCCTTAATCAAAACACGTTTTCCAGCTCCATTATTTTCAAAAACACGTTATTCGAATAAAATATGAATTTACTCGACCGAATTCCAGCGCGCAGACCGCGCACGAAAAAGGAGATGATCGAATACTTGAGCAGTCATTTTCGCTACCACACGCTCCGCAGTTGGAATCGAATGACCTCTTACGCGCACAACGTCAAAATCTACAATCTGCCGCGGAAATCAAAAGATGTCGAATCAAAAGCGTATGACCTCGTTTTTACCGCGCAAGCCGGGCAAATTGCCCAAAAGCATTTTGAAGAGTTTAATCGGCAAACGGATTACCGCTACTCAATTATCACGAGCGGCAGAAGCGGCGGCTACTTTGTGCTGGTCGAATCCGAGCGAACGGATTCCGGTTACAAATCCGAATGTCCGGTGTGCGGTCAGCTTAATTATCGCCTCGTTCCGCCCGATAAAAACACGCTGGACTATCTGCTCGTCCGGCAGCTTCTCAAAAATTGGACGAATGAAACGATTTTGCGCGAGCCGGAAGTTTTGAATTTTTCCGCCGACGGCAACAAAAAGCAAAACGCGCTCCTTCGTCTTCGACCGATTTACAAAGATTTTTCTTCCGACGCACATTGCGGCAGATGCGGCTTCGAGCAGCGCGAAAACTTATCGTCACCCGTTTATCAAACTGCGATTCGCTTCAATGGTATTGACGGTGAGGAAGACTTCAATGATTGGGAAAAATATAGGTTAGAAAGGAGAGTCAAAACAATTTTTCTTTTCGACCAAATTGTGCGCCGCACAACTCTCAACTTCGTAAAATTCGTCAAAACGCATCGCCCCGAACAAGCGATTCGCTACCTCGCGGAAACCGAAACGATAGCCGTTCCGATTAATCAATAAAAACTCAAAAAACACCGCATCAAAAGCGAGGGCTTCCGGCTCTCGCTTTTTTATTTTCAAAATGCACCAACAAATCAGACAAGGCGATTCTTTAACCACGCCTTTCACGCTTTCCTCGCCTCCGCCCATAGTTTTAGAAAGCGAGCAAACCGCTCCGATCAGCATCCCGAAAAAGCCGCTTGATTTTATCCTGCCTTTCGCGGTCGCGGCGAATATGAACGGCGGCTTGATGGCGCGCGAAAACTTGCGAGCCATCACCGCAGAGCTTGGCGGACAATACTCGGTTGAAAAAACGGAAGATGATAACTTTTATCTGCTCGATTTTCTTATGACCGAAGCGCGGCTGCCGTTCGCTGGAGATTTTGTAAAACCCTGGACGTATCAAGGCTGGCTACTGCCTTACATCATACTAGCGAATGCTACGCGTCCAGGTTTGGTGAATCGCTGGGGCTGGTGGGCGGGATGTCAGATGAACGGCAGACTCATCAAAGAGCCGATTCCGCAAATTCATTTCGAGTCCGAATTCGGCGACGGTGCGAAAAATGCTTTCAAAATCATTGACCGCTGTTTGGAGATAATCGGACGCGGCACAGGCGGCAGTTGGTCGAGCTATACGGATTTTATCGAATGGCTCGCGTGGGGCTGCGGCGTGAGTAGCGAAAAGCCGAATTTTAACGAACGAACAAACGAAGAATTATACAAAACATTCAATCTCGAACCGTTTCTCACGCGCCCGTCGGATTATCTCGGTCAGCACCTCGCCGAATGCAAAGGCAAAGGTTTCAATCCAAATTCTTTTTACCCGACACCGCATACGGTCTACGAATTTATGACGCAGATAAATCTTATAGACGCTTCCTGCGACAATGGCGCGATTGATTCTCGAATGCTAACCGTCTGCGATCCGGCACTCGGAACAGGCAGACAACTGATGCACGCGAGCAACTTCAGCGTTCGGCTTTACGGAATGGACGTTGACGCTCTGGTCGTCAAAATCTGTTTGATAAACGGCGCGATGTTCGTGCCGTGGATGAGTTTCCCGTTTCCGGACGAATGGTTTGCGGAATTTGACGCGGCTCGATTACAGAAACCGGATGATAAATTCATTTTAGCCGAAGAATGCGAAAACAAAATGCTCGCCGCCGAAATTTTGGAAAAACTGAAAATCAAATTTTCGTATAAGACTGATTAAAATGAGGCGGTTTTTTGCAGGAAAAACAAACCTTTTTTCAAAGAATGTCCGCCGCCAACTTCCAATCGCTTAGCTCTTCAGCCGCGAAGCCCCTGCGTCGCAACTCTTTGGCGATAATCAACCGATGACAGTCTTTTAATTCAGCGCATTCGCACATCAAAACGGCGTTCGTTCCGAAAGAAATCAAAACTTTCACTCCTAGTTCGAGATGTTGAATATAATTCAGCCCGGGACGGCTCGCGCGGCTGCCGAGCTGCGAAACGTGCCGGTATTTTTCGCGCAGCAGAGTTTTCAGATAGATTTGCCGCCAACGCATTAATTCATTAGTCGGAGAAAATCGCACGTCAATCAATACCGCATCCAGTGCTTCGAGCATCGGCTTTAAGTCGCCGATGTCTTTGCCGGAAAATCCGGTGGTGTAAAATTTTATTTCTCGTTGCAATGCGATTTCTGCCATTACCGCTAAAACTCGTCGCTGAAAAACAGATCTGCTTTGCGGCGAGAGAGATTTTTGTTGAAATTTTACGCCGGACGAATCCGTTTTAGAAAACTATTTCATCGGAGTTTAGTTTCCTGATTCGATACTGTGAATGATTCCCGATGCCGCTATTATCTCAAGCGGTGAAAGTCCGGTGCCGAAAGGCACGTCAAGTTCGTGCAAAATAAGGCGCGATCTTTCAAAGTTGCCGCCAAAGTGCAGCATCGCAGTAATGGCAATCGTGATGACTTCCGCATCGGTAACTTCGATGCGAACATCTTCACGGTGTCCGCTCTGCTTGAGAAAATCGTCAATAAAACAGTATATTGCAAGACTGCTGTCGCACATTTTAAGTCTTCTCCTTTGGTTTTTGTTTGGTCACAAAATTTTAGGAGAAGACTTTTCTGTTTTCAAATTTCAAACTGATAACTGGCAACTTAGATTAATTAAATTGATCAAAGTTATTTTAACGGTAATCGCCGTCAAGCGTGAAATCCGCCCAATAGTAAGGCTCGTGCATATTATTCGATTTGTCTTTAATCAACTCCAACGCCGCTTTTTGAACGGCTTCGGCTGACGAATTTCGCTGTTTATAAAATTTGTAAAAAGTCTTCGTAAAAATTTCCGTTGACCTGTCGTTTGCCTCCCACTGCGCGGAGACAACTGTCGTCGCGCCCGAACCCATCATCGCCCACGCGAGGCTGACTAAGCCTTCGCCGCTCAAAACATTATTCGTATCGCACGAAGCCAAAAACACCAAACTTCCCTTCTTCAGTTTAATTTTCAAAAGCTCTTCGACCGTCAAACGCCCGTCGTCATTTGCGCCGTTTTTTCTAAAAGCTAAGAAAGAATCCAAAGGCTGTTCGCTATCAACTTGCGCGTGCATCGAGAAATGAAGAATATCGGCGTTCGCCGAATTTCGCTCAAAATCGGAAACGATTGCGTTTTGCACCGGCTTTGAATTATAAATCGCCGCAACCTGCGCGGATTCCGTGTTAGCGTATTGTAAAATACGGTTGTTGTATGACGGATTAGCAAACGCCTGCAAAGTTTGACGGTTCGGTTTCTCATTCCTAATCTGTTCGAGCAAAATCGAAACCGACGGCGCGTAGGAAATAAGTCTGTCTTCGATCAAATATTTTTCGCCGTCCGCGCTCAAAGCCTGAAACGGAATTTTCCAGAGTGATTTATCGGGAACTATTATCAAATGTTTCGACGCGATATTAAGAGGCTTGAGCAATTTGTCATAGATTTCTCTGCCGTCTCTTTTGAAGAAAATAAAGTTTTTTATTTTCTGTTCGGTCGATTTCGCATAATCGTCCACCTCCTCCTCGGAAATAGGCAGGTAAATTGTCTGAAGCGGCTTTTCTTTTTCCCAAACGAACGCCAGCAACTTTTTATCGACCGTAAAAAAATAGGAGATAATTGCCGTATTGTCGAGGTCGGGCATTTTATAGAGTTCCGATAAATCCGGTTTGGCTAAATTCAATTCGGGAATTTTAGCAGTAACGGATTTCTCGATTTTCTCAATCTCCGCTGCAACACTTTGATTTCCATCGTATTTTAAGGACAATTCTTCAAGTTTTTGCCGGACTTCCGTGGATATGACCGAAACGGAATTAAATGACGAGTTATTAATTTTGTCTTTCAAAAGTCGAGCTTTTAGAAAATCAGCCAGCTCAAAAGATTCCCGTGGATTTTCTGCTTTAATCTGGGTTAGGAGACGGTAGGCATCGTGATATGTCTCAAATAACGAAAGCGAAAGATTGGTATTTTCCGATTGTCTTATTTCTTCTATAAACGCCAGAGATTTTTCTAAATGCTCTTGAGCTAATTGAAACTGATTCAAATTGAAATAAGCTCTTGCAAAGTCCAAATGGATGGCGGGCAACTCGTCGCGGAAATTATTTTCAATGGTTAAATCCAAAAGCTTCTGGTTGAACTCTATCAGCCCTTTCCAATCTTTATTTCTTTTGGCGATTTTAACTTTCCAACCCGGCAGGATAAATTCAGAAGAA
>JAABUN010004136.1_pt1 | contig 20502 bp, 15 predicted proteins | sample 5559311 | NCBI WGS metagenome assembly JAABUN01 (sample SAMN10711877, study PRJNA513370) | rock metagenome | isolation source: Antarctica rocks | place: Antarctica: Victoria Land, Siegfried Peak sud
GGCACCGCTGGACGACCGGGACGAGTTGGGCCGAGGCCAAACGGGACATCATCCGCGGGGCCGTTCGCCGCTACCTCCGCCACCCACGAATCACGCTACCGCAGCCGGCAACTGCGTAACTCCTATTAGAGTTGCCCCGGACCTTGACCCTGCTGCCGGATTAATCGAACTCGTTCGCCGGGGCGAAACCGAGTGGAAGGCGGCCCGGCCGACGAGCGAGCTGCATCAAGGGGTCACTTCGCGGCCCGCTTGAGAACGTCGAGGAACTCCTTAGACCCCTCCGCCGTCTTGAACTCCGTCGGCCGCCGCTTCCCGTCCGGGTCGAAGCACACCTTCACCGTGTCCCCGTCGAACGTGTAGATGCCGAGCATGACCACCCCCTTCTGCGGCCCGTCGGTCATGGTGGCGTCGAGGGCCTTCGGAGCCTTCGAAGGGTCGAGCTTCTGGGTAGCGGCCATGAGCACCTTGTCCCCCTTCTTGACCGTCACCTTGTTCCCGGCGACCGTGATGCGGATGTCCTTGATGGCGTCCTCCGGCTCCGCCTTCCCGCCCACCACGCGGGAGACGGCCACCCACTCCCCCTGGAACTTCTTCAGGTCGGCGTCCGCCTTGTCGGCAGCGGCGGCCACGAGGGCGGACGCGGCGAGGACGGCGGCACCCAGCATTACGGCCCGGCTGTTCATGACTCGACTCCGGTTGGACGAGGCCGTGTACCCGGTCGGAATCGGTCGGGTGCGGGGCCTCGCCAGTACAGTTTCAACAGAGTCCGGCCGAACGGCAAGACAGTAAGAAGAATTGACCGCCCGCCAAACTGACGCACTACCAGAAAACTGTGTGCAGACCCGAGCAAAACGCCCCGCAATCCGCACATGCAACATTAGCCGGTCACCACCCGATGCCCTGTCACGCCAATATCCCCTTGACCACCCGCCCGTGGACATCGGTCAGCCGGAAGTTCCGCCCCTGAAACTTGTACGTCAGCCGCTCGTGGTCGATGCCGAGTTGGTGCAGGATCGTCGCCTGTAGGTCGTGGACGTGGACGCCGTCCGTTTCGACGTTCATGCCGAGTTCATCCGACGCCCCGTAGGTGACGCCGGGTTTGACGCCGCCGCCGGCCAGCCAGATCGTGAACGCATACGGGTGGTGGTCCCGGCCCCAGCGCTTGCGGTCGGCCAAGTCGCCCTGCAGGAACGGCGTCCGGCCGAACTCGCCGCCCCAAATCACCAACGTGTCGTCGAGCAGGCCGAGGCGTTTCAGGTCTTGGACCAGGGCGGCCGACGGCCGGTCGGTGTCCCGGCACTGGTTGTAAAGCTCGGTCGTCAGGCTGTTGTGCTGGTCCCAGCCGGCGTGCATGACCTGGACGAACCGCACCCCGCGCTCGGCCAGCCGGCGGGCCATCAGGCAGTTGTAGGCGAACGTGCCGGGTTCCTTGACGCCCGGGCCGTAGCTGTCGAGGGTAGCTTGCGACTCCTTGCTAAAGTCGGTCAGGTCCGGGACGCTCGCCTGCATCCGGTAGGCCATCTCGTACTGGGCCATCCGCGTCGCAATTTCCGGGTCGCCGCTGGCTGCGAGCTTGGCGGCGTTGAGCTTGGCCAGGTCGTCGAGCATCCCGCGGCGGACTTCGCGGGACTGCCCGGCCGGGTTGTCGAGGTACAGCACCGGCTCGGTGCCGCCGCGGAACTTGACGCCCTGGTAGCGGCTCGGCAGGAACCCGCTGCCCCAGTAGAAGTCGTAGAAGATTTGGCCGCAGCTCGTCCCCTTCGAGATCGAAGTCATGGCCACGTAGGCCGGCAGGTTGTCGGAGAGCGACCCGAGGCCGTAGGTCTGCCACGCCCCGAGTGTCGGCCGGCCGGGGAGTTCGCTCCCGGTCAGGAGGAACGTGATCGCCGGGGCGTGGTTGACCGCCTCAGTGTGCATCGACTTGACGAAGCAGAGGTCGTCGGCGATTTTAGCCGTGTGCGGCATCAGCGTGCTGACCCACGCCCCGGATTTCCCGTGTCGGGCGAACGGCTCGACCGGGGCCAGGAGCTTCTTGCCGCTCGCCGCCCCGGTCATGGTGCTGAACCGCTTGCCGGCGACGAACGAGTCCGGGACGGGTTGGCCGTGCCGCTGTTTCAACACCGGCTTGTAGTCGAACAGGTCGACGTGGGTCGGTGCCCCGTTCTGGAACAGGTAGATGACGCGCTTCGCCTTCGGGGCGAAGTGCGGCAACCCCGGCAGTGCCCCGGTCGGCTCCGCGTCCCCCGCCGCCAGGCCGTCGCGGGCGAGCAGGGTGGCGAGGGCGGCCGTACCGACGCCGGCGGCCGAGCGCTGGAACAGCTCCCGGCGGGTGGCCATGCGGTGCATCTCCGTGAGCGGGTCCGTCACCGGGGTCACTCCTTGGTCAAGGCTTCGTCGAGGTTCAGGACGACCAGGCACAGCGACGTGAACGCCGCGTGTTCGGCCGCCGGGATCGCGGCGGCGCGCTTCGATTCGCCGACGGCCACGAGCTTCGCGGCCGCGGCGGGGTCGGCGGCGTACTGCGTCCGCAAGCGCTGGAGGGACGCCGTCAGCACCGCCAGTTCGCCGGCTGCGGGCTTGCGGGCCAGGACCGCCGTGACCGCATGGGTGATCCGCGCCTCGTCATCCGCCCCGGCCCGGATCGCCCGCTCGGCCAGCACCCGGGCGGCCTCGACGTAGGTCGTGTCGTTCAGTGTGGCGAGGGCGTGGAGCGGGGTGTTGGTCCGGGCCGGCTTGACGCCGCAGGTCTGGCGGGTGGCCGAGTCGAAGAACATCGTCGGGGCGACGATCCGCCGCCAGAACGTGTACACGCTGCGGCGGTAGAGCTTGTCGCCGTGGTCCTGACTGTACCGCTTCGTGCCGAACGTCGTCTCCTCCCAGATGCCCGGCGGTTGATACCCATTCACCGCCGGCCCGCCACTCGTCGGCACCAGCAGTCCCGCCGCCGCGAGCGCCTGGTCGCGGATCATCCACGCCGGCAGCCGGAACCGGGGGCCGCGGGCGAGCAAGCGGTTCGCCGGGTCGCGCTCCCACAACGCCGGCGTCACGGCCGACGACTGCTGATACGTGCGACTGGTGACGATCGTCTTCAAGAGGCGTTTGACGCTCCACGGTGCGGCCCCCGCGGCGGACGGTTGGCGGAACTCGACGGCCAACCAGTCGAGCAACTCCGGGTGCGACGGCCGCTCGGACTGGACGCCGAAGTCTTCGCTCGTCTTGACCATCCCGACGCCGAACAACTGCTGCCACAGGCGGTTGACCGTGACGCGGGCGGTGAGGGGGTTGTCGGCCGAGACGAGCCACTTGGCCAAGGCCAGCCGGTCGGCCTTGACCCCCGCCGGCAGGCGGCCCACGGCCGCCGGGACGACCGCCGGCACCTTCGCCCCGGGCTTGGTGTACAGGCCTTTATCGAGAACGAACGTGTCGCGCGGCTTGTCCTGATCCGCCATGACCATGACGCGGGGGATGTCCCGGGTCGCGGCGTCCCGTTCGGCCAGCCGGCCACTCAGCGTGACCAGGGCCGCGTGATACTCCTTGTCGTCGGCGAAGTGGTCGGCCAGCCGGTCGACGGTGGCCTTGGGCCGGTCGGCCGCCGGCTTGGCCGTCGCCCCGGTGATCGGCTCCGGCCACGACGCACTCGCCCCCTTCGGGAAGCGCTTGGCTTCGAGCGCATCGACCGTCACCGCCGCCGACTGGACCGCCCGGTTCGCGACCGCCTGCCGGGCCTTCTGGGCCGGCGTTGCCATGTCCAGCACGGGTTTCGTGAACGCATCCCCGCCCGCCCCGGTCACCGGCGTCTGGTTGAAGAAGGCGAACAGGCCGTAGTACTCCGTCTGCTTGACGGGGTCGAACTTGTGGTCGTGGCAGCGGCAGCAGTTGAACGTTAGGCCGAGCCAGACGGTGCCCGTCGTCTCGGCCATGTCCATCACGTAATCGACGCGGTTCTCCTCGGGGATGCGGCCCCCCTCGCCGTTGATCATGTGGTTCCTGAGGAACGCCGTCGCCAGCCGGTCCTCATCCGTCGCGCTGGGAAGCAGGTCGCCGGCCAGTTGCTGGACGGTGAACTGGTCGAACGGCATGTCGCGGTTGAAGGCCCCGACCGCCCAGTCCCGCCACGGCCAGGCCGTCCGCTCGTTGTCGCCCTGGTAGCCGTTCGTGTCGGCGTACCGGGCGGCGTCGAGCCAGTCCCAGACCATCCGCTCGCCGTACCGCGGGCTGGCCAACAGCCGGTCGACCACCCGCTCGTAAGCCGCCTGCGGACCACGGAAGGCGGAGTCGAACAGGAACGAGTCGACCTCCGCCGGCGTCGGCGGTAGGCCGGTCAGATCGAGCGTGACGCGGCGGATCAGCGTCCGGGCGTCGGCCGGCGGGCTGAAGGCGAGCTTCTCGGCCGCCAGTTTCGCCCCGACGAACGCATCGACCGGGTGCAGTCCCCCCGCCGGCGGCGTCGGCCGCACGGGCGGCGTGAACGCCCAGTGCGTCCCCCACTTAGCCCCCTGGTCGACCCACGCCTTGAGAGTGGCGATATGCCGCGGCGGCAGGGTCTTCTTCGACCGCGGCGGCGGCATCACCTCGTCCGTGTCGGCGGTCGTCAGCCGGCGGATCAACTCGCTCTCGTGGCTCTTCCCCGGCACCACCAGCGGGCCGTCTTTGCGGAACAGGTCGTCGGCCGCGTCGAGCCGCAGGTCGGCCTTGCGAGCCTTCGCATCCGGCCCGTGGCAGTGGTAGCAGTAGTCGGACAGGATCGGCAGCACGTCGCGGGCGTAATCGACCGGCCGGTCGGCGGCGGCCGACGGGGACGCGGTAACGGCGACGACGAGGGCGGCGAGGACGCGCATGAACGAGGCCCGGAACGGGTCGCGGCGGGGGAGAGTCCGACGGCTATTTTACCACCCCGGGCCGCCGGGCGTAGTTTCCCGTCGGAAAGTGAACCCCCGGCGGCCCGGCCGGCTCCGCCTCATATCCTGACCCCACCCTCCCCACGGGCCGCCCATGACACTCTTCGCCCAGGACGCCATCGCCGACCTCGCGTCCGAGTCCGGCAAGCGGATCGCCATCAGCCTCGTCGTCACCGTCGTGACGGCGGCCGTCACGTTCGTCCTCGGCCGGTACTGGGGCCAGTACAAGGCCCGCCGCGAGTGGAAGGCCAAGGAGTTCCTCGACCGGGTCATCGTCAGCCTGAACATCTTCGACGAGGGCCGGCTGAAAATCCGGACCGTCATCGAGCGGTCGCTCGACGAGGTGTTCCTGAACCGGGTGGCCATCGACAAGGTACTCGCCGCCGCCAAGCAATGCACTGTTGAGGTGCCAATCCTGCCGATCCCGCCGGCCGACCGTTGGTACCTGCTGAACTACGCCCTGAACGCGGTCGCCGAACAGTTCGTCGCCGGGCTACTCCGTCTTGACGCCGGACTACCGGTGACCAAGTTGAAGTATGCCGTCTTCTTGACGTGCGAGGTCGTAGGACCGGAGCGCATCCGCAAAGTCCGCGTCATGATGGTGCGGGAGGAACACCTGCGGGCCTTCCCGTACCCGGACGCCATGCCCGACCTCGAAAACCCCTGGCACGCCGACCGCATCCGCACCCTGCGGGCCGCGGCCGCCCTGTATGCCCGGGAGCCGGACCACTTCCTCATCCTCGAAGCCTGTACCTGAACTCGTGAGGTCGCATGTTCCGCCCGACCCTGGCCGTGGTCCTCGCCATGACGCCGTTCACCGCTGCCGCCGACCCAAGTCCGGAGGACCAGAAGCTGGCCGCCCGGTTCCGGGCCGTCCTCGACGAGGAGTGCCGCCGCCACCCGGTGTACGCCACCCAACAGGGGAACCACGACTACGACGACCGGATGGACGACCTGAGTCCGGCCGCCCGGGCCGCCGACCTCACGCGGACCAAGGCGTTACTCGCCGCCCTGCCGGCCGAGTTCGACCGGACGAAGCTCGGCCGGGCCGGGCAGATCGACCTCGACATCTGGCTCAACTCGCTCGCGTTGGCCGTCTGGCAGGCGGAGAACGTCGACGAGTTCCGGACCGACCCGCGGGTGTACGGGACGTACTTCTCGGACAGCGTGTTCGCCCTGTTCACGCAGTCGACGCTGCCGCGTGCCCGGAACGTGGCCAACGCCGCCGGCCGCATCGCCGGGGTGCCAGGGGTCGTGGCCGCGGCCAGGGCGTCGCTCAAAAACCCGCCGCGCATCCTGACCGAGGTGGCGATCCAGCGGACGGCCGGGGCCATCGCCTTCTACGAGGCCGACATCTACCCGCTGGCCGGCGAGACGGCCGCGACCAGCCCCCTGGCCGGCCCGGCCAAGGCGGCGGCCGCGGCGCTGAAAGATTACCTGGCGTTCCTGAAAACCGACGTACTGCCCCGGTCGACGGGCGAGTGGAGGCTCGGCCGGGACAAGTTCGCCCGGAAGCTCGACCTCGAACTCGACGCCGGATTGAGCGCCGCCGAAGTCATCGCCGCCGCCGGGGCCGAGGCGGACCGGGTCGAGCGCGAAATGGCGTTCGTCGCCCGGCAACTGTGGCACAAGTGCCGGCCGGGCCAGCCCGTCCCCCCGGACGACGTGGCCGGCCGGCGCGAGATGGTACGGCTGGTGTTGGCCGAGTTGGGCCAGGAGCGCAGCACACCTGAGACGCTCCTGGCCGATACTATCCAAACCGTGGACGGCATCAAAGCCTTCATCCGCGACAAAAAGATACTCACGCTGCCGGACCCGGACCGGTGCCGGGTGATCGAGATGCCCGAGTTCCAGCGGGGGTTCTCGGCCGCGTACCTGAACCCAGCCCCGCCCCTGGACCCGCGGGCCAGCAGCCTGTATGCGGTGGCCCCGCCGCCGCTCGACTGGCCGGCCGCCCGGCGGGAGGCGTTCTTCGGCGAGTACAACAAGGCGATGTTACAGATTCTCACCATCCACGAGGCGTACCCCGGCCACTACGTGCAACTCGAATATGCCAACCGCCACCCGTCGCTCATCCGCAAGGTGCTGTATTCCGGCACGTTCGCCGAGGGGTGGGCCGTCTACACGGAACAGATGATGCTCGACCAGGGGTACGCGGCCGGCGATCTCACGGTGCGATTGCATCAATTGAAGTTCTACCTGCGGGCGGTATTGAACGCCATTCTCGATCACGACATGCACTGCAACAACATGAGTGACACCGACGCCCTGAAGATGTTGACGGAACGCGGGTTCCAGACGGAGGCCGAGGCGGTCGGCAAGGTGCAGCGGTCGAAGCAGAGTGCGGCCCAACTGTCGACGTACTTCGTCGGCCGCACGGCGTTCTATCGGCTGCGGCAGAACGTTCAGCGGGCGCGGGGCGACAAGTTCGACCTGGGCAAGTACCACGAGGACGTGTTGAGCCACGGGACGGTGCCGGTGAAGTATCTGCCGGAGCTGGTGAAGTAGCGGGCATCAAGAGCCGGGTGCGTTAGCATCCGAGTTCCCCTGCCTCGCACGGGGGCGGAAACCGGACGATCACGCACCCGGCTCCCGACGCCAATCGAGATCGTCGAAGACGACGGCATCGCCATATTTTTCTCGTAGTCGGCCGCCGATGGAGTCGTGCGCTAGCCAGGCATCGAAAACCAGTGCGGCCAGTCCGGGGGGGGCCTCGGGATCGAGGTAGACTCTCTGGCTAGCGGGGCCGAAGTCGTTGCCTCGCAAGTCGAGTTCGACGAGGCGTGGCCAGACCCCTCCGACATGGAGCGGCTCGATAACTGTATGCGGCAAACTAGCCCGGCAGCGTTGTAGCTGTATTGTCGCCAGGTGCGGGAACGACGTGGTCGGCCACTCCTCCAGGTGGGTATTGTTCAAATCGATTTGCCGAAGGGATCGAAGGTTGGTCGCCCATTCCGCCAGATTGTGGGGTTGTATAGAACATTGAGCGGACTTGATTTGTAACACCTCGAGATGAATCAAGCCGCGCCCTGTAAAAGCCATTCCGTCGTAGTCATTGGTGACGAGATCATTGTTCCGCAACTCTAGCCCCCGCAGTCCCGACAGTAGGGGCAACTCGTCGAACCGCCGGACCGCCTCCCCCGTTAGCCCCATCGTCACCAGCGCCAGTTCGTCCAGCGCGTGCCCCGGCCCGACGCCTTCGAGCGCTTCCAGCCATTCGAGGCCGTGGTCGGCCCCGGCGTGCAGTTCGAGCCGCTTCAACTGCCGACCGAGGGGCGTCTCGAACAGGTCGGCGAGCAGGACCGGGACGGCCGGGCCGCCGGCCTTCTCGAAGGCGATTCGCGTGAGTCCCGTCGCCGCCGGGCTGTCGCACAGCACCCGCAGCGGCTCGATCGGCGTACTCACTCCGTAAAACCGGACCGACTCGATGCGCGGCAGCCACGGTCGCCGGGCGAACCGCCGCCACTCGTCGAGGGTCGAAGTCGGCAGGTGTAATTCGCCGATCGGGACGTGGGCGAATAGCTCGTCCGCACAGTCGAGGAAACTGGTCAGGTCGCGGACGATGACGGTGTAGCCGAGGCCGCGCCGGAACGCCCCCCGGGCCGGCCACTCCCACCCGCGGGCCGGGCCGGGCGGCAATTCGGCCTCGAACCCGGCCCCGGTGATGACGGGCGGCGTCCGGTACTTGGCGGCGACCGCCTCCGGGTGCCACGGCGGCAGCGGGTCGAGGCGGACCTGGGCGCGGATGAAGTCGGCGTAGGCGGTGTCGCCCCGGTCCTCACGCCAGTCGGCGTATACCAGCCGGACCAGGTCGTCGGCCGGGGCGGCGCAGATGCCGGCTAACAGGGCGGCGTGGTCGGTCACGGGGGGCACCTGAGATGGTCCGGCCCCCGGCGATTATACCCCGCCGCCTGCCTGCCCACGGTTCAACAGCCGCGCCGCTTCGAGCATGGGGGCGAATTCCGGCAGGCCGCGGACGGCCGCCAGGTCCGGGTCGGTCCACGGGGCGGCCGGGTCGTGATACCCGGTCCGCAGGGCCGTCCGGAGGAAACCGAGGGCCGTCTGGGCGTCCCGCGGGTCGGTCCGCGAGGTCACGGCATAGACGCAGGCCGCCCGGTACGCCACGGCGGGGTCGGTCGACACCACCAGGGCCGTCGCGATGTCGGCGTGGGCCGCGTCCCGCTCCCCGGCCCGGGCCAACAGCAGCGCCCGGCCCGCCCGGGCGGCCGCCGAGTCCGGGGCCGCGGCCACGGCCCGGTCCAGCGCATCCCTCGCCCGGCCCGGCTGGGCGAGCCGGTCGTGGGCCAGGTGGGCCAGGTTCAGCCAGGCGTTGGTGAACTGCGGGTCGAGGTGGGCGGCCGCGGCGTAGTCGGCGGCCGCCCCCGCGAGGTCGGCCGGCACCCGGCTCGCCCCCCGGACGGAGTAGTCGGTGGCCGTCACCGGCGGGGTCGCGGCCGCCGCCTGCTGGTCCGCGGCCGCCGCCGCGTGGTCCCCGAGCCGGGCCAGCGCGGCCGCCCGCAGCGACCGCACCTGGACCGGGGAGGCTCCCAGTTCGAGCGCCCGGCCGAAGTCGGCGACGGCCGCCGCGTCCGCCCCCCGCCCGACCCGGACGATGCCCCGCAACTTGTACGAGTCGGCGTGGGCCGGGTCGCGGCGGACGGCCTCGTCGAGTTCCGCCTCCGCCGCTCCGGTCCGCCGTTGCTGGTCCAGAAGCAGACCCCGGGCGAAGCAGGGTCGCGGGTCGGTCCGGCCGAGGGCTTTCGCCGTCAGCAGGCGCTCCAAGGCCCGGGTCGGGTCGCCGAGTTCGGCATGGCAGACGCCGAGTTGGAAGTGGCCGGCGAAGTGGTCCGGGGCGGCCAGGGTCAACGCTTCCAACGGGCCGACGGCCGCGGCGAACCGCCCCTCGGCCATGCGCCGGGTCGCCCGCAAGTACAAGTCGGCCGGCGCGTCCCCGTCGTCGGCGACTTCCGTCCCGCCGGCGAGCCGGTCGAACGCCCCGCACTGGGCGGCGGCGGCCGGGGCGGCGGCCGGACTGAGCCGGCCCGCCAGCGCCGCCCAGTCCCGCCCGGAGGCGGCGACCGGGCCGGCCGCCGCCGCCGGCAGCAGCCGGGCTTCGAGCCAGTCGGCGTGGGCGAGGAGCAGACACGTTTCGGCCAAATCGGCCGCCAGCCTGGCCCGGTCGGCCGGGTCGAGCGGGCGGACGGCGGGGTGGTCGGCGAAGTCGGCCCCGGCGGACGGCAGGGCGTAGACGGCGAGCAGTTCCCGCGCCCGGGCCTGCCCCATAGCCCGGACCGGGAGGTCGTCGCGGCAAGCCAGGTCGACGCGCAACCGGGCCAGGTCGTCGCCGATGCCGGAGGCGCGGGCCGTCGCCCCGCGGACCAGGCCCGCGGCCTGCTGGCGGGCGGCCACTAGACCTAGGCCGGCGGCCGTCACGGCCAGCCCGGCGACGACGACGGCGACCCCGAACCGGGGGTTCCGCCGCCGCCACTTGGCGGCCCGTTCGCGGGCCGAGGGGTTGGCGGCGTGTTCCAGCGGCCGGCTCTGCTGGTGCCGGTCGAGGTCGGCGGCCAGGGCGTCGGCCGAGGGATAGCGCTTGGCCGGGTCGGCCTGGAGCAGGGTGCGGACGACGGCCGCCACGGCCGGCGAGACGCGCGGGTTGGCCGCCCGGACCGCCGCCGGCCCGGCCCGCCGGTCGGCCAGCATTTGGGCGATGTCCGGCCGGCCGACCGGGGTCGGGAACGGGTGCCGGCCGGTCAAGAGTTCGTGGAAGATGACCCCGAGGGCGAACAGGTCGGTCCGGGCGTCGACGCGGGCGTCGGACCGGTCCCGGAAGTCCTCGAGCTGTTCGGGGGCCATGTACGGCAGCGTCCCGCCGGACCGATCCCGCTTGGCCGTCGTCTGGTCGAAGGCCAGGTTGAAGTCGAGCAAAAGTGGCTCGCCGTCGTCGGCCAACAAGACGTTCGCCGGCTTCAGGTCGAGGTGCAGGATGTGCCGCGAGTGGGCGTGGGCGAGGCCCCGGGCCAGCCGGGCCATCAGCCAGACGACGTGGTCCTCGTGGGACAAGTCCGGGGCGGCCGGCAGCGGGCCGGGGGCGGCCGGCGGCGAACCGGGGCCGGCCGGCGCGGGGACATCGGTGACCGTCGGGGCGGCCATGCTGGTGCTGGCCGCCCCGCCCCCGGACCGGCGGCGGGACGGGGCGGCCGGCCCGGCTTCCTGGTACCCCTTGATGAAATCGACCAGGGTATGCCGGCCGAGGTACGGCATGCACACGGCCTGGAGCGGGTCGGCGGCGTGGACGGAGTAGATCGGGACGATGTTCGTGTGCCGGAGCTTGGCCAACTGCTCCGGCTCGGTCGTCGGCCGGGTCGTCACCTTGAGGGCGACCAGCCGGCCGGCCAGGGCGACCTGCTCGGCGAGGAACACCTGGCCGAACGCCCCGGTCCCGAGTTCGGCCACCAGCCGGAACCCCAGGAACGTGTGGCCGACGGCCGGGAACGCCCGCCGGCCGGCCGGAGCCTCGGCGGCCGTCACCGGGTCGACCGGCATCAGGCGGGTGTGGTCGAGGGCGGTGACCGGCGGGGGGGTCGGGCTGGCGGAGGTGACCGCCGATCCGCCGAACTGCTCGGCCAGGCGGGATTCGGCGGCGGCGAGGACGGCCAGGACGGCGGCGTCGGAAAACAGCACTGGGAAGTCGGCCCGGTAGGCGTCGAGTCGGACCGGCCGGCCGGCCGCCCAATGGTGTTCGAGGTCGGCCCGGACGAGTTCGGTGAGTACCCAAAGGTAGTCCGGGTCGGACGCCGCCGGCAGGCAGTCCGCTAGAGCCTGCGGCCCCCGGACGACGGCCAGAGCGGGGGCCGTGCGGGGCGGGACGGCGGTCATGAGCATAGCGGACTTACGGTGAGCGGGTGACGGGGCACTCGCGCGACACCGGCCGGGCCGGGACGCACGTCTGCCGCCTGCCGTCCATGGCCGGAAGTAAGACTACTCGTGCCCGAGGACGGGCCGTAGCGGTTGTAGTGGTTAATAACCTACTCTTGACCCGGCTGCACGGGATTGTTCGGAGGATTTGTCCGTCACCCTCCGAACATATGGTTTTCTTGTGTTCGGCCTCAACTGTCTGTCTGAAGTACAGAAGTTCCGGCCGCATTCCTCTCGCCACGCACGAATATTTCGTTCGCCCCGCGCCGGTTGACGCCGCCCGGCCGGTTCGGACAATGCCCCCTTTGGCACCGTTGCCGGGTCCAGGGGACGCGCGTGAACAAGTCCGGGTGGTGGCAGGGGCTGGTCAAATACGGCCTCGGGTTCGGCGCGCTCGGGTACGTCCTGTGGGCCTACTGGTACCAACTCGCCGGCCTGTTCCGTCAACCGCCGCGGTGGGAGTACCTGCTCGCCGCCGGGGGCTTGGCCGTCGGCTGCACGGCGCTGCAACTCTTTCGGTGGTATCTCCTGGTCCGGGCGCTTGACCTGCCGTTCTCCGCGCGCGGGGCGGTCCGGCTCGGGCTAGTCGGGTACTACTACAACTCGTTCCTGCCGGGGTCGGTCGGCGGCGACGCGGTCAAGGCGTTCTTCATCGCCCGCGGCCGGCCGGACCGCAAGGCCGCGGCCGTCGCCACGGTGATCGCCGACCGGCTGATCGGGCTGTTCGGCCTGATCCTGTTCGTGGCCGCGGTCGGCGGGGCGTGCTGGGCGGCCGGGGACGCGCAGATTGTTGCCAACGACTACCTGCAGAAGATCATCGCCGCCTGCGCCGGGGTGGCGGCCGCCGGCGTGACGGGGTACGTGCTGGTGGCGCTGTTGCCCGACCGCACCGGGGACCGCATCGGGCGGACGCTGCGGGCGGTGCCGAAGGCCGGCGGCACCCTTGGCGAACTGTGGCTGACGGCGTGGACGTATGGCAAGCGGCCGCGCGTGGTGCTGGCGGCGGTCGGCCTGTCGGCCGTGGTCCACACCGGGTTCGTCCTGATCTTCCACCTGGCCGTGAGGGTGTTCCCGCCAGCCGACCCCGGTCTCCTGGGCACGCTCCCCGAGCACTTCGTCATCGCCCCGATGGGGTACATCGGCCAGGCGTTCTTCCCGGCCCCCGGCGGCGTCGGCGGCGGGGAGGCACTGTTCGGCTACCTGTACAGCGTGCTCAAGGCCGGCCTGATCGCCACCGGCCAGGCGGCCAAGGACGAGGTGGTGGCCGTCGGGGTGGCGGGCCGGTTGTCGATGCGCCTGGTCGAGTGGACTTTGGGATTGGTGGGGTACATCGCGTACTTGCGGATGCGGGACGAGGCCCGGGTCGGGGCATAAGTCGGGGGTCCGTCGGAGCCGCGCCCGTCAGGAAGCGGCCGGCTGCCGAGTGAGGCCGCTCCGCCATTCGCAAGTGACAGGCCCGACCGCGACTGCCCACAGTCACCAACGTTGCGGCCTAGCCCAGCAGCCGGCCGCTTCCTGACGGGCGCGGCTCCGACGATCCCCCCAACCCCGGACCGCCATGCTCCGCCGCATCGCCCGCCGCCTGCACGCCACGTTCCGCGGCCCCAGTTCGCACGACCTGCTCGCCGACATCCACGCCCTCCGCGTCGAGGTGGCCCGCCTGCGGGTTCTCGCCGAACCGTTCCACACCCGGCCGGACACGCTCGACCCGAACATCGTCGCTGAGGTGCTGGTCGGGAACGAGTACCGGCTGCCGGACCGGTTCGCGGCCGACGACATCGTCATCGACGTGGGTGCCCACATCGGCAGTTTCGCCGTGGCGTGTTTGTTGCGGGGGGCCGGCCGGGTGGTGGCGTTCGAGCCGGTGCCGGCGAATCATGCGCTCCTGAGCGTTAACCTGTCCCGGTTCGGCGGCCGCGGGGAGGCCCGCCGAGCGGCCGTCTGGCGGTCCGACGGGCCGGCCACCGAGCTTCACTACCAGGCGTCCGCGGACCCGATCAATACCGGCGGCGGCACCCTGTTCGGCGGGGCGGACGCCGGAACCTTGGCCGTCCCCGCCGTGCCGCTCGACGGCGTGGTGGCCGACCTGTTGGCCCCCACGGGGCGGGACCACATCCGGCTGCTCAAACTCGACTGCGAGGGGAGCGAATACCCGGTCCTGCTGACCGCGACCTGCCTCGGCCGCGTGGCCGAGGTCTGCGGCGAGTACCATACCGTCGGGGCGGCCGGGCCGGCCGCCCGGGTCGGCGGCCATACCGGGTACGGCCGGGACGTGCTGGTCGATCATTTGACCGGCGCGGGATTCCGGGTGACGACCGAGGAGAACCCGCGGTATCCGGGCATCGGCTTGTTCTGGGCGCAGCGGGGGCAGTAGCCGGGCGCGACCCGCGACTCAGGGCGTGGTGAACTCGAACCCGGTCCGGGGGAACTCTTCTTCGCCCGGGTCGGCCCCCGGCGGGGTCGTCCGCCACGCGATGCCGGCCGCCCCAGCCGCGTGCCCGGCGGCGTACATGGCCTTCATGGCGACCGGGTCGAACGTCGTACTCTGCGCCGGGATAGCCATGTCCTGGGGGATGAACGTCTGGTGGAACGCCATGCCGCTGGCCGCGCAGAAGGCGTACATCCGCCACAGGTCGGCCCGGTGTAACGCGTGCAGGGTGCTGGACACGGTGCCGATGGTCCGGTCCTGGAACGTCGGCCGGCCGGCGTGCGGGTCGACGTACAGCTTGCCCCCGGCGACGACATACAACTTCGACCCGGCCAGCCACTTCCGGCTCGGGTCGGCCGGGTCGGGCTTGGGGGCGGCCGGCGGCAGGCGGAGGAACGACTCGGCTGCCGCCCCGCCGTCGACGTGCGTCTCCCGGTAGTGGACGCCATCGACGGCCACATCGAAATCGACGGCCGGCAGCAGCCCGGGAATGGCCGCGCTGGCCAGCAGCACCTTGCGGACGAGACCATCAGCGTCCGGCCGGCCGCTGCACGCCACGGCCCCCAAGTCCCAGACGACGAGCCGGCGGGTGTTCTCGTTCGTGGTGCCGACGAACAGCCGCCGGCCGGCCCGGTGGGCGGCCCGCATGTCGGCGATGAACTCGGCCGACACGTCCCGGTCGATGAGCTGCCTCATCGGCTCGGCGCTGGCCAACGACTGGTACTTCAGGACGTAGGCCACCGGCCGGTACTGGAACAAGTCCTTGGTGGTCAGCTCGGTGAACACCCGCGTCATGAGCGGGTCGTACTTCGGCCCGAGGAACGCGATGCTGGCCAGGAGCGACCCGCTGCTGATGCCGCAGATGACATCGAACTCCGGCCGGGTGCCGGCGGCCGTCATCCCGGTCAACAGGCCGGCCGCGTACGCGCTGTACTGGCCGCCGCCGGACAGGACGAGGGCGTTGAGTACCTTGCCGACCGGCTTCGGGCCTTCCTTGGCCGCGGCGGCGGCGAACGCCTCGTGCGTCTGCCGATCGACCGGTGGGTAGTGGGCTAGGCGCGCCCCGTCGTCCGGCTGCGTCTGCATGACGTGCATCGGCGGCGGGGCGACTTCCGGGCCGCGGGACCGGCAGCCGGCCGGGAGCCACGCGGCCGCGAGGATGAATAGGATGCGGGGGCGGGGCATCGGTTCGGGTGCCAGGGACCGGACGGAGTACCCACGCGGTCGGTATTAACACCGCGTTATCGGCATTATCAATGCGAACTGTTGAACCGGATCGGCCGGCCGGGCGGAATGAGCGGCCGCCGTGCCTTTCCGCCCCCGCGTCGGCCGGGTATCGTCACCCTCATGTTCTCCGGCTTCGCCGCCCCGGCCGTCCTGCTCGCCCTCGCCCTGCCGGCCGCCCTCGCCGTCGGGTGGGTCCGCGCCCGCCGGCCGGCCCTGCGCTACCCGAGCCTGGCCCTCGTCGCCGGGCTGCCGCGCGGCCGGGCCTCCGAGGCCGTTTGGGGCCGGGCGCTCGGCCGGGCCGCGGCGGTGGCGGTGCTGATCGTGGCGTGCGCCGGGCCGCGGGTGCCGGACCTGTCCACCCCGGTCCCGGCGGCCGGCATCGCCTTGGTGTTGGTACTTGACGTGAGCGGCAGCATGGCCGAAGCCGACTTCCCGGCTGCGGCCGGGGCAGTCACCCGGCTAAGCGCCGCCCAGGCCGCGTTCCGCGCCTTCGTCGCCGGCGGCGACGGCCTCCCCGGCCGGCCCCAGGACCGGATCGGCCTGGTGACGTTCGCCGCCGTCCCGCGGACCGTCTGCCCGCCGACGTTCAACCACGCGGTTCTGCTCGCCCTCCTCGACCAACAGAAGCCGGCGACCGGGCCGGACGCGGGGACGAACGTCGGCGACGCCCTGGCCGAGGGCCTGGCCCGGCTCGACGCGGCCGGGGACGGGCGGAAAGTCATCGTGCTGCTGAGCGACGGCGAACACAACGCCAGCGGCCGGACCGACGGCCCGCTCGCCCCCCGCCAGGCGGCCCAGATCGCCACCGGGCTGGGGGTGCCGGTGTACGCCGTCGACTGCGGCGGCGACCCCGGCCCCCACGCGACCGACGCCGACGTGCGGAACCGGACCGACAGCCAACGTACCCTGGCGGCCGTCGCCGGCCTGACCGGCGGCCGCCTGTTCCGCGCCGCCGACGCCGCCGGCCTCCGCGCCGCCGTGGCCGAGATCGATGCGATCGAACGGACGCCCGCCGACCCGTACCGTTACCGCCGGTACCGCGACCGTACTCCCCACTGGGCCGCCGCCGGGATGGTGCTGCTCGCGGCCGGCGGCGCGCTGGAACGGACCCGGTGGCGGGTGACCGGGTGAGCCTCGACGTGCTGACTTCCCACCTCGCCCGCCCGGCCTGGCTCGGGTTCGTACTCCTCCCCGCCGCCGGCTTGGTCCTGGCGTGGCTCGTCAACCGCCGGTCGTGGCGGGCGGCCCCGGTCGGCACCCCGGCGGCCGTCGCCGCGCTGCGGACCCGGCCGCCCCGCCGGCGCTGGCTGGCGGGACTGTTCCAAGGGCTGGCCTGGCTGCTGCTCGCCTCCGGGGCGGCCGGGCCGCGCTGGGGGGTGGGCGAATCCGACGGGGTCGCCGTCGGCCGGGATGTCGTGCTGGTCCTCGATTTGAGCCGGAGTATGCTCGCCGACGACACGGCCGGCCCGGCCCGGTGGCAGAGCGCCGTCGCCGGGGCCGTCGACCTGGTCGACGCCCTCGACGGCCGCGGCGGGCACCGGCTGGCCGTCGTCGTGTTCGCCGCCCGGCCGCTGGTGCTGACCCCGCTCACCACCGACGCCGGCCACCTGCGGGCGGTACTCGCGGAGGTCGACGGCACGCTGCCGCCCCCGGACATCCGCCCCGGCGACCGGGCCGCGTCGGGCACGCGCATCGGTGCGGCCCTCGCGGCCGCCGTCGGCGTGCATGACCCGCGCTTCCCCGGCGCGCAAGACATCATCCTGTTCAGCGACGGCGACGACCCGGCCGCCCCGGACCGGGAGTGGGCGGCCGGGGTGACGGCGGCCCGGGCGGCCCGCGTCCCCGTCCACGCCGTCGCCCTCGGCGACCCGGCCCGCGACTCGAGCATCCCCGGCGGCGTCCAAACCCGGCTGCACGAGAGCGTCCTGCGCGACATCGTGACCGAAGGCCGCGGGCAACTGCTGGCGGCCCGGCGCGAGCGGCCGGCGGTCGGGGCGTTCTTCCGCGCCAGCATCGAGCCGAACACGCGGCCGCGCGAACTGACCGACGACGCCCTGCCGCAGCCCCGCGACCGGTCGGCCTGGTTCCTCGCCGCCGGCGTCGGCTGCCTGCTGGCGGGCCGCCTGCGACCGCGGTAGAGTGAGCGTCATGCGTGCCCCCGCCCTGCTGCTGGCCCTGGTCACCCTCGCCCCGGCGGCCCCGTCCTCCCCCAACGACTGGGTGCGCCGGGGGAACGCGGCCCTCGAGGCCGGCGACGCGGCCGCCGCCGAGGCGTGTTACGCTGCGGCCGCCGACACGACCGCCGACCCCGGGCTGGTCGCATTCAACCGGGCCGCGGCGGCCGTCCACCTCGGCGACCCGCGTGCCGCCGAGGTGCTCCTGACGCAGAGCTTGGCCGACCGGGACATCCCGCCGGAGCGGCGGGCGCGGGCGTTGTACAACCGCGGCGTTTGCCTGGTGGCCCGGGGCCGGTCGGCGGCCGTCTACCGGGCCGCGGCCGACGACTTCCGCGCCTGCCTGGCCGACCCGGCCGCCGACGCCGTCCTCCTGGCCGACGCCCGGCACAACAGCGAACTGGCGAAACTACTGTGGGCCAGGGCGGCCGCCGCCGAGGCCGCCCGGCCGCCCGCCCCGCCGAAGGAGCCGCCGGCCCCGCCGGCCGCCGACTCGGAGCCGCCGGCCAGACCTCGGGCCGACCCGACCGGGCTGGAGGCGGGGCCGGCCTCCCCCGTACCGGCCCCCGCGCCGGGGGCGGGCGAAGCCCCTTCGCGGGAATCGAACCGGGAGACGGCCGGTGCCGGCCCGCTGCCGACCTTGCCCGACACCGACACCCCGCCGCCGTTGAGCGCCGCCGACGCCCGGGCGTGGCTCGTCCGCACGACGCCGCGGTTGGCCGCCGACCGGACCGCCGCCGCCCGCCTGACCGCCGGCCCGGAGCAAGTGCATGTCCGCGACTGGTAGCCGCCGGGCCGTCTGCCTCCTGGCGGGCTTCCTCTGTGCCGAGTCGGCGGGCGGGCAAGAGCCGTCGGCGATCGAGCGGCAGACGCCGGACTTCTACGGGGCCGTCGGCGGGCCGGTGTCCGCCGCCTGGAGCGTGTCGCCCGAGACAATCCCGCTGGACGGCGAGGCGACGCTGACTCTCACCGTCCGCGGGGCCAAGAACCCCGACGCCCTCGCCCGGCCCGACCTGGCCGCGCTGCCGGCGTGGCGGACCGTGGCGGGCGTGGTCCAGGTGACGCCCGCCGGACCGCCGGCCCCGGGCGCGGGCGAGGTCGCGGTCCGCTATACTTTGCGGCCGAAGCGGGTCGGGCCGCTGGCCATTCCGGCGTTGACGTACCGCTACTACCGGCCCGGGTTCCCCGAGGGGAAGCGGTTCGGCACGGCCTTCGCCGACGCCGTCACGCTGACCGTCACCCCACCCCCGCCCCCCCCGCCGGTGCCGCTCGATGCCCCGGAGTGGTTCTTCGCCGCCGCCGAGTCGCGAACACCGCTGCCGACGTGGGCGTGGCTCGGCACCGTACCGCTCGGCCTGATCGCCGGGCGTATCTTTACCCCCCGCCGCCCCCGAGCGCGGCCGGACCGCATCTCCCGACTCACGTTGAAGAAGCTCACGGCCGCGGCGGCCGACCCGGACCCGGCCAGAGCGACAGCGGGAATCGTGCGGGAATATTTGTCCGCCCGCGCTGGGGTACCGGCCGCCCTGACGACTGGCGAAGTCGGTCCAGCACTGGCGGCCGCCGGGTGGCCGGGCGACCGCGTGACGTGTGCGGTCGATTTGCTCGCCGCCTGCGACGCCGCCCGGTTCGCGCCGGCGTCTGGTGGGGATGTTGAGTTGGCCCGGCGGGCGGCTGGGCTGGTCGCCGCGTGGGCCGGAGGTCGGGCGTGACGTTGCTCTTCGCGTTAATCGGCCTCTCGACCACCCCCGACCCGGCGGCCGCCCTCGACCTGTTCCGCCAGGGCGTCGAGGCCCGCAACGACGCCGTCCGGGCACAACTCCTGTTCCGCCGGGCGGCCGAAGCGACGGACTCCCCCCTACTCCGGGGCCGGGCTTACTTCCTCGCCGGCGACCTGCCCCGGTCGGTCGCCGCGTTCCACGCCGGGCTGTGCCTGTCGCCGGCCGACCGAGAGTTGCAGACGGGCCTCATCCTGGCCCGGGCCGTCATCACTTACCCGCCGGGGACGGCCCCCGAACCGCTCGGCGAACTGCGACACCGCGTCACCCCGTGGCACCTGCTCCCGGCCGGCGTCGCGTGCGCCGGCCTCGTCGCCGCCGGCCTGGCCCGGCGGCGCTTCTGGGTGGCGGCCGTCGGCGGCGCGGGGTGGGGGCTACTCGCCGGCGTCACCCTCGATATCGAACGCGAAAGAATCGCCGACCGCCGCGACCCGGTCCGGGTTCTCGGCCGGGCGGCCGTCCCGCGCGGCGGCAACGCCGACGCCTTTCCCCCCCGGCTCGCCGCGCCGCTGCCGGCCGGGGCCGAGGTCCGCGTGCGGCTCGACCGCGGCGGGTGGGTGCAAGTGACCTGGCCCGGCGGCGGGGTCGGGTGGGTGCCAGCCGACGCCCTGCTACCGGGGCCGGCCGGCGGCGGGTAGAATCCGGGCATGAGCGACCTGTTCCTCCGCGCCGACCCGGCCGCCCCGTGGTCCTTCGCCCCGCTCGGCGGGCCGGCCCTGGCCGCCGTCACTACCGCATTGGTACTGCTCACTTTGTGGAGTTACCGCCGGCACCCGCAGGCCAGCCGTCGGCGGATCACGATCCTCATCACCCTCCGCATCATCGCCCTCCTGCTCACCCTACTGACGGCCCTCCGGCCGAGCGTCGGCGTACAGGAGAACCCGAAAATCCCGTCGTTCCTGTTGATCGGCGTCGACCTGTCCGAGAGCATGACCGTCCCGGACGAACTCAACAACCGGCCCCGGATCGAGGCGGTCCGCAAGACGCTCGACAAGTGCCAGCCGACGCTCGACGAGTTGAAGACCGGGCAGAACGTCGAGGTCGTGCTGTACGCCCTCGGCGGGTCGGACTTCAACGAG
>JAABUN010004137.1_pt1 | contig 20502 bp, 23 predicted proteins | sample 5559311 | NCBI WGS metagenome assembly JAABUN01 (sample SAMN10711877, study PRJNA513370) | rock metagenome | isolation source: Antarctica rocks | place: Antarctica: Victoria Land, Siegfried Peak sud
TACGTGACCGGGCAGGCATCGATGCTGCGTCGAGCTGGCCGCGGACTGCTCGACGTTCAGCGTTCTGACAGCAGCCGATCCAACGTGCGCTGCATGACCAGAGCCAGGGGGTGCCGGCGCGGTGTGTAGTAGATGACGCCGCCGATGGCCTGCTCCAGAGCAAAGCCGCGGGCTCGCAGCCAGCTGGCCTCGTCGACGTCGAGGTCCTCGCGCATCGCGGCGGCGCCGGCCTCGTCGAGCACGGCCCATGCCGGATCGAGGTCCTGCGCGGGGTCCCCGGCTCCGAGGCCGCCCCAGTCGAGCACGGCGGTCAGCCGGCCGCTGGCCACGAGAAGGTTGCCCGGGATCAGGTCACCGTGCAGCAGCACCGGGTCGACTCCGTCGTCCTCGCCTTCCAAGCACTGCTCCCACAGCCGCAGCACCGCTCGCACGTCGACCAGCCCGCCGGACTGGGAGAGCCACCCCTGCACCGGGTCGTCGAGCGCGCGCAGCGGCCCGCCCCGCTCGCCCGGCTCGCGTAGAGGTGCGTCCGCCACAGCGGTGCGCCGTAGGTGCTGGACGACCGCGGCCAAGTCGTGCCCGAGGTCGGAGCCGAACCAGCCGTCCTGTTGCCGAGCCTCCCAAGCGTCGACGCCGTCGAGCCACCCCAGCACCGCCCAGTCGAAGGGGTAGAGCTCGTGGGGGCTCCCGGCGTGCACGACCTCAGGTATGGCGGCGGGGAGCCCACGGAGGCGTGGGAGCCAGTCGAGCTCGACGCCGAGCCTTCGGGCGGCATCTCCGAAGCGGGGCAGGCGGACAACCAGCTCGGCCCCGAGGCGGTACAGCGCGTTGTCGGAGCCGGTGTTGCTGAGTGGGTGGAGCGGCAGGTCGGCCAGCTCGGGCACCTGTCGTCGGAGAAGCGTCCGGACTGTCCCCGGGCTGGTGTCCGGCTCGTCGTCGTGCAGCCGCGTCGTCACCCAGAGAAACGTACCGTCGGCACTGTGCAGAACCGGACCCAACCAGGGCGAGGATCGCAGCGCTCAGTAGCCCGCGCAGCAGAAGTCCACTGGAACAAGGCGAACAGAATGAACAGCGCCACAGCGGGGGTGGCCGATGGGAGCCTGCTCGACCTGGGCGAGGACGAGAAGGCCCTCGGTCAGGGGCTCGTCGCGCTCGTTGCGGCCAACAGCCGCCCGGTCCGCAGATTGAGCGTCACCGGACCGGTCTCGTGACATTCCAGCCTGAGACGCTGGCCCCCCGACCTCCGACACGGCTAAGATCCTCAAGACTCAGAGCCTCTATTCACCGAGCGTATAGTGCGCTCATGTCGGTTCCCACTGTGCTGTTGGGCTTGCTGGACGGTCAACCTGCCCACGGCTACACGTTGAAGCAGCGGTATGACGCGTCGTTCGCCCGGGTAAAGCCGCTGCCCTTCGGTCAGGTGTACGCCAGCTTGTCCCGCCTCGAGCGTGACGGTCTGGCTGAGGTCGTCGAGGTGGAGGTGGGCGGGGGGCCGGAGCGGAAGGTCTTCGCGATCACCCAGGCCGGCGTGGCGTCCTTCGAGCACTGGCTGCGCGAGCCGTTCGAGCCGACCATCTTCGCCGTCAGCGTGCTCTACAGCAAGGTGACCCTGGCCCTGCTGTCCGGACGGTCGTCGGCCGAGATCCTGGACGCCCAGCGCACCGTTCACCTGAGCCGGATGCGGACACTGAACCAGCAGCGGCGCACGGCCGAGGGCAGCGAGCTGCTGGCGCTGACCTACGAGTTGGCTCACCTGGACGCTGACCTGCGCTGGATCGAGGAGTCCGGCAGACGGCTCGAGCAGGTGACGCGGTGAGCGAGCTGGCCGTCGACGCCGCCGGAGTGTCGTTGAGCTTCGGCACCACGACCGCGCTGGTCAACGTCAGCCTGGAGGTCCGGCCCGGTGAGAGCTTGGCGTTGATGGGACCGAGCGGTTCAGGCAAGTCGACGTTACTGCTCTGCCTGGCAGGGATCCTGCAGCCTGACGCCGGACGCATCACGACGGCAGGGGTGACGGTCACCGACGCCACCGACGCCGAACGCAGCCGCCACCGGCTCAGCCGGATGGGGTTCGTCTTCCAGTTCGGCGACCTGATCCCGGAGCTCAGCCTGGTGGAGAACACCGCACTGCCGTTGCAGCTGAGTGGCACCCGTCAGCGCCCCGCCGACCGACGAGCGCTGGACATGCTGGACCGGCTCGGTGTCGCCGACTGCGCCGACCGGCGGGCGGGTGAGGTGTCAGGGGGTCAAGCGCAGCGTGCCGCCGTGGCCCGGGCCCTGGTGCACGACCCCCCGGTGATCTTCGCCGATGAGCCCACCGGATCCCTGGACTCGACCAGCGGCGAGCAGGTCCTGGACCTGCTGATGAGCGCCGCGGGGGCCCAGCAGACGGCCGTGCTGATCGTGACCCACGACCACCGCGTGGCCGCCCATACCGACCGGCTGGTGGTGCTCCGGGACGGCCGGACCCAATCCGGAGGGACATCGCTGTGAGCGGCGGCTCGTCGCGCTGGGCGGTGACGCTGAGCCTGCTTCGTCTAGGGTCCCGGCTGGCCACCGGAACACGGACCGGCGAGCGCTTCCGCCCCGCCGCCATGATGACCGTCGGGGCGCTCGCCGCGGTGGTGCTGCTGCACACCTTCGCAACCTCCAACGCCTCCGCGCGGCTGAACCTGTCCCCCACCTTGCTGATCCCGGGGCTGAGCTCGGTGCGGTGGGTGGTCCAGCTCGGGGTGGCGCTGCCCGTCTTCGGTCTGGTCGCGACCGCAGCCCGGCTGTCGGCGCTGACTCGCGACCGGCGTATCGCCCGGCTCCGGGTGCTGGGGCTGAGCCAGGGCCAGACCCGGCTGGTCGCCGCCACGGAGACCGTGATGCTGCTGGTGGTCGGCATCGGCCTCGGCGCGCTTCTCTACGTGTGCACCCGCTCGAGCCTGGCCGGGGTGTGGCTCGCGGCGATGGAGTTCCCGCGCGAGGCCTACCGGGCCGGCTTGGCCGGGTGGTTGACCACTCTGGTCGGGCTTCCCGCGCTGACGCTGGCCATCGCCTGCGGCCCGGTGTCTCGGGAGGCGTCGACGGCCCTGCGGGCCGACCGGACGGGTGTCCGGCCACGAGCGGGCTGGCGGGTGGCTGTCCTGCTGGCCGGCGCCAGCGCGGTGGCCGCCGTCACGGCCCGGGCCCACCTCGGGTCACTCAGCCGGCTGGACAGCTGGCTCTACCCGATCGGTGCGGCGCTGACGGTTGCCGGGGTCTTCCTCACCGTGCCGCTGGCCACCCGTCTCATCGCCACCGTCCTGCTCCGGCTGGCCCCCGTGCCCTCGGTCCTGATCGCCGGCCGCCGGCTGCAACACCTGCCCCCCGGCGCGGGCCGAGTGGTCACGGCGACCGTGTCCGCCGTGTTCGTGCTGGCCCTGCTGCAGCCGCTGACCGAACCGTTCCGCGACGACCCCGTCCTGCGAGCCGACCGGGTCGCCGCCACCACCGGACCCCAGCTGCTCCTGGTGATGCTCGACCGAGGCGCTGACCTGCCGAGCGCCGAGCCCCTGCTGCACGCGTCCGGGATCACCCGCGCTGAGCTGGCCACCCAGCTGGGCAGTCCCTCGTGCGGCGCCGGCAGCGGCGACTGTGTGACCGCCCTCGTCGGGACCTGCTGGAGCCTCAGCGTCGACCGGTTCATCCAGCAGTGCCGAGACGATCAGGCCGCCTGGCTGGACCGATCACCCGCCACGGCCTCGCCTCTGCAGCTGACGAGCTTGCAGGGCGGGGTGGGTACCTGGACCACCCCGGCCCCGACCGCGGCGATGAGCACCGCGATGCGGCCGAGCAGCCTGGAGGTCGGCATCGACGACATCTTCCTCCCCGTCGCCACCCCCGGACTCGCCGAGTGGTTGCAGCAGCAGCCCGTCCAGCTCTTGGTGGAGGGCCCGGGCGGGATCAGCGTCGAGCAGCAGCTGCAGGCCACCCTGCGTACGGTGCTGCCGGGTGCGCAGGTCATCACCACCCGGGCCTTCGCCAACTACGTCCAGGCCCGCAACATCGCGATGGTGCTGGACGCCGTCACCCTCGCCGTGCTCAGCATCGGGCTGCTGGCGTTCCTGCTGGCCAGCATCGACCAGGTTCTCGGCAGGCGCAGCTCCATCATCAGCCTACTGGTGCTCGGCGTCCCGTCCTCGACGCTGCGACTGGCCCAGCTCTGCGAGAGCCTGACGCCGCTCCTGATCGGCCTGCCCTTCGCAGGGGGGCTCGGGTTCTTGACGGGCTCCAGCTTCGTGAGCCTGTCCGACGCCGCCTCGGCACCAGACTGGCAGCAGCTGGGGGCCATCGTCGGCGTTGCCTCGGTCGGCGCCCTCGCCACCGCCCTGGCGCTCCTCGTCCTCGCCGTACCCCCTATCGACTCAGCGTCGATCAGGCGCAGCTAGCGCTGATCGGGCCGACCCGAGATCCTGAGGATCCGTCAAGGGCGCCAGAACAGGTGGTGGACGACACCGCTGGAGCTCGGCACTGCGTCGTGGTGGAACCGGTCGTCGAGCTCCTCTGGGCGCTGCCAGAGCCGGCTGCCGGCACCGAGCTGCACCGGGGAGACCGCGACATGCAGGGTGTCGACCAGGTCGGCGTCGAGGAACGCCCGGATGGTCTGCGCGCCGCCGCCGAGGCGCACGTCACGGCCGCCCGCGGCGGCGCGGGCCTGAGCGAGCACCTCGGCCAGATCGCCCGCGACGAAGTGGAAGGTGGTGTCGGCCAACGTGAACGACGGGCGCGGGTGGTGAGTGAGCACGAAGACCGGCGTGTGGAAGGGTGGCTCGTCACCCCACCACCCCTGCCACGCGTGGTCGGTCCACGGCCCTCGGTGCGGTCCGAACTTGTTGCGTCCCATGATCTCGGCGCCGATGTTGGCGCTGAAGTCGCGGGTGAGGTAGTCGTCCAGCCCGCGGGTGCCGCCTGGTTCGGTGCGGTTGGGCCAGCTCGCGGTGGCCACCGCCCAGGCGAGGAGCTGGCCGGGGTCCGCGTGGCCGAAGGGGCGTTCCAGGGTCTGCTCGGCGCCGGCGCCGTAGCCGTCGGTCGAGACACTGAAGTTCTGCACCCGTAGCAGTTGCTGCACGTTGCTCCTCGGTTGGTGGACCAGCGGCAGGTAGGACTCGGGCAGCAGGGAGAACTCATCGGTCGGTCGGGCAGCCGATCGTTGTGGTGCTGGATCGCCAACATCCGGAGCCTGGAGCGGAACGATCACGCGGCGTTTCGGCTGGTCACGCCGAGAGCCCTCTGGCGAGTGCGGCGTCGAACAGCTTCCGGGCGACCTGCTCGGCCTTCTCGGTCTCCGCGGTACCCACCGGCTTCGCCTCGTAGCGGTCCTGGTTGCGAGCGCGTCGCAGGCGGTCGAACTCTCGCGCCGGCCTGTCCGCGGGCGGCTTGTCGAAGACCGCACGCAGGTATCGGCCGAGCGCCTCGTGCTGGCCGGGCCCGTTGGTCGTCCGGAAGCCGTACGCCGCCAGCAGCGCCTCGCCCGTGTCGTGACAGGCGTCGTACGCGATGCCGTACCTGACGACGACACTGGTGAGCAGCGGCAATTGGTTCAGGCGCTCCTCGGCCTGTCGCAGGAACGAGGTCGCACGTGCAACGTCTGCGGGCACGACATCAAGACGTCGCGCCTCGACCAGGACGAGGACCGTCGCCTGCTGGACGTGGGTGAGCGGAGTCAGCGCCACGGCAGCTCCCCGATCACGGCGACCGCGGGGCTTCTGCGCACGTTGTCGAGGAAGGCGGAGGGCGCGGCGAACTCCTCCGAGGTGAGGATCGTCGGGTTCACCGGACGGTGCACCGCGGCCTCGATCTGTGCGCATGCCTCGTACACCGCGTCCACGTTGGGATCACCGAGCACCATGACGTCGATGTCGTGCGGTGCCGGACCGGCATCGCCGAGCATCCGTGCGGCGAAGGAACCGTAGAGGAACGCTGACTCGATCCCGTCGATGCGGGCAAGCTCCTCGGCCAGGATGACCACCGGACCGGTCGTGACCGTGAGGATCTCGCGCAAGGGGTTCACCAGCGGGCTCTCGCCGTTCGCGCGGATGACTCTCGTGCGGCCCACCTGTCGCTCGCTCAGGATGCCAGCGTCCAGCAGGCGCGCGACCTCGCGGTGCGCGGTCGGGTAAGCCAGGCCCGCCCGTCTGGCCAGGTCGGTGATGCTCAGCTCCTCGCCGGTGAGCAATAACGTGGAGAGCAGACGTGCCTGACCATCCGAGCGGAAGATCGGAGCGAGGAGCGGCGCCTCGGTTCTCATATAACTGAGGTTATCCTCCATTATATTGACAGTCAACGCCTCTCCGGGATGTCAGCCCGCCGGAGTCGGCGGGCTGTGCCGCATGTCGGCGACTGACTGGTACAGCCAGGTCCCTACCAGTAGGTCAGTTGGGCTCGTCGAAGGTGTAGGTCGTCACGCGAGGTGCTGCCAGTCCGCGTAGCGCCGCCTGGATCTCCTCACGTGGGTCGCCGCACGGATCGGCCGGCATGTAAGGCCGGAAGGCGTCGTCGGTGCGGTTGATCAGCAGCAGGTAGATGGGTGGCTTGTACATCGCAGCACAGGCAGCGTGACCTCGAGGGTCGAACTGTTGGTCCGGCAGCGTCAAGGCCTGGAGCAGCTGGGCTCCCACCGCAGACGTCTCCTCCGATACGGTGTAGCGGAGCCCGCCTCCACCGGGTACCTGGGCAGGATCAGCGGCTACTCGACACAAGCGAAGGCGGACGGGCTTGAAGGTCGACGGCAGCAAGCCCGAAATCGGTCCGACCCCCCTTCGGCTGTCCCCAGCCCCCAGCCCAACACCATCACGGGGACACCGGGGAGCGGCAGCCTCCGCCGGCGGTGGCGACGCGGCAACCTCCAGATAGCGCGGAGAGTGAGTGGTGCAAGCGGAGGAGGCGACAACGCATAACGCTGCGGACAGCAACGCCGTCCACACTCGCCCTGTCGTCGTCATAAATCTGACGAGATCGCTGGTGCAGCCCATTCGGTCCTGCGATACCGAATCGGGACCTGGGGGTCAAATGCCGCACTCGGGCCCATACAGCAGACCTCCGCGTGGACTCGGTCAGACGAGAGTGGCTTGTTGCTTGACCAGCGATCTCACAGTCCTGTCACCGTGGTGGCCGAGGCACTGTCGGCGCACATTGCTGCTCATCCGCCTGGGCCCGACGGCACGCTGTTCACGACCCGGTTCGGCACGCCGTACCGGCACAACTACTACGGGACTCGCATCTTCGCTGAGGCTGTGGCCCGAGCAGGCTTGCCCGGCTCAACCACGTTGCACGACCTTGGGCACCACTACGCGTCGGTGCTGCTGCTGCAGGGCGAGTCCGTGGTCATCGTGCCCCGATTTTGAGGACCGCACCCGTCGTGCGGCCGACCCACGCCTGGTCGACGAGTGCTCCACCTGTGCCCCAGGGGGGCTTGCATGAACTCTGACCAGGGCAGATGACTTCGGTTCAGAGGTTGAAGCGGAACTCCACCACGTCACCGTCGGCCATCGCGTAGTCCTTGCCCTCGAGTCGCACCTTGCCCTTCGCCTTCGCCGCCTGCATCGAGCCGGCCCCGACCAGGTCGTCGAAGCCGACGACCTCGGCCTTGATGAAGCCCTTCTGGAAGTCGGTGTGGATGACGCCAGCGGCCTCCGGTGCGGTGGCGCCCTTGGGGATCGTCCAGGCCCGCGACTCCTTCGGACCAGCGGTCAGGTAGGTCTGCAGGCCGAGGGTGTCGAAGCCGACCCGGGCCAGCACGTCCAGGCCGGGCTCGGCGATGTCCATCTCGGCGAGCAGCTCGCGGGCCTCTTCAGGCTCCATCTCCACCAGCTCGGACTCGATCTTCGCGTCCAGGAAGATCGCCTCGGCTGGCGCCACGGTCGCCCGCAGCTGGTCCAGCAGGGCGGTGTCGGACAGCTCGTCGGTGTCGCAGTTGAAGACGAAGAGGAACGGCTTGGCCGTCAGCAGGAACAGCTCGCGCAGCGGCTCGGCGTCCAGGCCTGCGGCGTGCACGCCCCGGCCGGAGTCGAGCACCTCCGTCGCCTCCGTGACGGCGGCGATCGTGGCCAGCTTCTCCTTGTTGACCCTCGCCTCCTTCTCCAGCCGCGGCAGCGCGCGCTCGAGGGTCTGCAGGTCGGCGAGGATCAGCTCGGTGGCGATGGTCTCGATGTCGCTGGGCGGGTTGACGGCGCCGTCGACGTGGGTGACGTCGGCGTCGCGGAACACCCGGGTGACCTGGCAGATCGCGTCCGCCTCGCGGATGTGGGAGAGGAACGCGTTACCCATCCCCTCGCCCTGGCTGGCGCCGCGGACGATGCCGGCGATGTCGACGAAGCTGACGGTCGCGGGGACGATCCGCTCGGAGTGGAAGACCTCGGCCAGCACGGCCAGCCTCGGGTCGGGCACCCCCACCACACCGACGTTGGGCTCGATGGTGGCGAACGGGTAGTTCGCCGCCAGCACGTCGTTGCGGGTGAGCGCGTTGAACAGGGTCGACTTGCCTGCGTTGGGGAGACCGACGATGCCGATGGTGAGAGCCACGGGCGCCAAGGATACGGGCTCGCACGCAGCTCGCGCGCCGCCCGAACGCAGGGGCGACGACCGGACGGGTCAGCCGCCGAGGGTGAAGAACGCCCCGACTGCTCGGCTGAGGGCGCCCGGGTCCTCGGTGCCGGCCAGCTCGCGCGCGGAGTGCATCGACAGCAGCGGCGTGCCGACGTCCACGGTGGCCATCCCCAGCCGGGTGGCCGTCAGCGGACCGATCGTCGATCCGCAGGGGATCGCGTTGTGCGAGACGAACTCCTGCGTCGGCACGCCGGCCTCGCGGCAGGCCCGCCGCCAGAGCGCCGACCCGGTGGCGTCGCTTGCGTAGCGCTGGTTGGCGTTGAGCTTGAGCAGCGGGCCCCCGTTGAGCACCGGCTGGTTGGCCGGGTCGTGCCGGCCGGCGTAGCTGGGGTGCAGAGCGTGGCCCGCGTCGGCCGACAGGCACACCGAGCGGGCCAGTGCCCGGTGCTGCTCGTCGGGGGTGGCCCCGAGCGCGCCCAGGGTGCGGCTGACCACGTCTCCCAGCACCGGACCGGCAGCGCCGGAGCGTGAGCCGCTGCCCACCTCCTCGTGGTCGAAGGCGGCCAGCAGCTCGATGTGCTCGCTGCCCGCTGAGGCCAGCAGGGCGACCAGGCCGGCGTGGACGCTGCTGAGGTTGTCGAGCCGTCCGGCGGCGAAGAACTCCCCGTGCGGACCGAAGACTGCGGGCGCGGCGGTGTCGAAGGCCACCAGGTCGTAGCCGTCGATCTCGGCGCGTGTGCAGCCGGAGACCTCGGCCAGGTGGTCCAGGACGGCCAGCCCGCGGTGGCCGACGCTCCACACCGGAGCGGTGTGCTGCTGCTTGTCCAGCCGGAGACCCTCGTCGTTGACGCCGCGGTCGAGGTGGACGGCGAGCTGCGGGATGCGCATGATCGGCCCGGTGCTCAGCAGCCGGATCGAGCCGTCGGACAGCGCCAACCGGCCGGCCAGACCGAGCTCACGGTCCAGCCAGGAGTTGAGCAGCGGCCCGCCGTAGACCTCGACCCCGAGCTGCTGCCAGCCGAACGCGCCGAGGTCGGGACGTGGTTTGAGCTTGAACGTCGGCGAGTCGGTGTGCGCGCCGAGCACCCGGAAGGCGGTGGTGGGACCTGCCCCCTCGGGGACCCGCCAGGCCAGCAGCGCACCGTCGCGGACCAGGTAGTGCCCGCCCGGCGAGGAGTCCCAGGCAGCACTCTCGTCCTGCTCGGTGAACCCCGCCGCCGCCAGCCGGGCAGCACCCTCGGCGGCCGCGTGGTAGCTGGACGGCGAGGCCTGCACGAACGCCGCCAGGTCGGCCACGTGGTCGAACGCGGCGGGGTCTGGTGGGGTCATGACCCTCACGCTAACCGCGCGCGGACGGGGGCCCGCCGGGCGGCCTCCCGGGTTTTGTCAGTCCCCGGCTGCAAGATCGACGGCATGGACGGGTTGGTGGTGGCGGCGTTGGTCTGCGGGTTGGTGCTGGGCCTGTTGATGGGCACGGCGTTGGCGCTGCGGCTGGCGCACGCCCGACGCGAGGTGCTGACCGCCCAGGAGGACACGCTGCTGGCCGAGGCCCGGACGGAGCTGGCGACCGCCCGAGCGGCAGCGGCCACCGCCCGCGGGGAGGCGTCGCAGGCCCGGATGGAGACGGCGCAGGCCCGCTTCGAACACGCGCAGGCCCGCGCCGAGACCGAACGCGCCCGGGCCGACCTGGCCGAGCTTCGGGCCGGGGCGTCGACGGGGGTGGCGCAGGCCCGCGCCGAGGCGGCGAACGCCCAGGCCGAGGCCGCAGAGGTTTCCGCGGCCGTCGCCAAAGCTGTCGCCGAGCGCGACGCCGCCGTCCAGCGTGCGCTGGAGATCGCCGCCGACCGGGCGGCCATGCTGGACCACTTCAAGGTGCTCTCGGCCGAGAGCCTCGAGCGGCAGGGCAAGAGCGCCGACGCACAGGCCGAGCACCGGCTCAGGGCCACCGAGCAGGTGATGCAGCCGGTGAAGGAGAGCCTCGACCGCTTCAACAGCCGGCTGACCGAGGTGGAGAAGGAGCGGGTCGCCATGGCGACCGACCTCAAGAACCAGGTGCAGAGCGTCCAGCAGACCGGAGAGACGCTGCGGCGGGAGACCAGCGCGCTGGTCACCGCGCTGCGCAAACCGCAGATCCGCGGCTCGTGGGGGGAGGTGCAGCTGAAGCGGGTCGCCGAGCTGGCCGGCATGGTCGAGCGCTGCGACTTCGACCTGCAGAACACCACGCGGGCCGACGACCGGACCATGCGGCCCGACATGCGCGTCCACCTGGCCGAGGGCAAGCACCTCTTCGTCGACTCCAAGGTGCCGCTGAGCTCGTTCCTCGAGGCCGCCGAGACCGACGACCCGGCGGTGAAGCGCGAGGCCCTGGCCCGCTACGCCCGGCACGTCCGCACCCACGTCGACCAGCTGTCGTCCAAGCAGTACTGGAAGGCCGCCGAGACACCGGAGTTCGTCGTGCTGTTCCTGCCCAACGAGCAGTTCTTCACCACCGCCCTGGAGCAGATTCCGGACCTCTACGACTACGCGGCCCACCGTGACGTCGTGCTCGCGACCCCCACCACGCTGATCGGCATGCTGCGGGCCGTGGCCTATGGCTGGAAGCAGGCGGCTCTGGCCGAGAGCGCCGCCGAGGTGTTCAAGCTGGGCCGCGACCTGCACGAGAAGCTGGGGCTGATGGGCAACCGGTTCGACAAGCTGGGCCGCGCCCTGCGCACGTCGGTCAACGCCTACAACGAGACGATCGCGACGGTCGAGGGCACCGTCCTTGTCCGCGCCCGCAAGTTCCGCGACCTGAAGGTGAGCGAGCAGGAGCTGCTCAGTCTGAGCCCCGTCGAAGAGCCTGTGCGCCAGATCCAGGCCGTCGAGCTCGTCGACGACGCGGTCCAGGTGGAACCGATGGTGGGCCGGGGAAGCCGCCGCCGGCAGCACGCGCTGGACGCCGCACCCGAGGCAGCCGAGCTCGTCCGCCCGGAGCCCGACCTGCTGGAGCTGGTTGAGAGCACCACGATCGACGTCGACGAAGAGCGCGCCTCCTCCTGAACAGGAGCGTACGGCTCGTCAGTCGTCGACGGCGCCAGCGCGCAGATCGCGCCGCAGCTCCGGTGGCAGGGCGAAGACGAGGGACTCCTCGGTCAGCTTCTCTTCCTGCGCCACCGGGTAGCCGTGCTGGACCAGCAGCTCCAGCACGCCCCGCACCAGGTCGTCGGGGACCGACGCCCCACTGGTCACCCCGACCGAGGTGACGCCCGCGAACCAGGCCGGGTCGACCTCGCTCGCGTCGTCGACGCGGTAGGCCGACCGCGCCCCGGACTCCAGGGCCACCTCGACGAGCCGCACCGAGTTGGAGGAGTTGGCCGAGCCGACGACGATCACCAGGTCGCTGCGGCCGGCGATCTGCTTGATCGCCAGCTGACGGTTGGAGGTGGCGTAGCAGATGTCGTCGCTGGGCGGGTCGATCAGCTGCGGGAACCTCTCCCGGAGCTTCCCGACGGTCTCCAGCGTCTCGTCGACGCTGAGCGTCGTCTGGCTAAGCCAGGCCACCCGGCTCGAGTCCTCGAGCTCGAGGCCGGCCACGTCCCCGGGCGACTGGACCAGGGTGATCTGCTCAGGCGCCTCGCCCGTGGTGCCCTCGACCTCCTCGTGGCCGGCGTGTCCGATGAGCAGGATCTCCAGGCCGTCGCGCGCGAACCGACGGGCCTCGTGGTGCACCTTGGTGACCAGCGGGCAGGTGGCGTCGATGGCTTTGAGCCCGCGCTCGGCGGCTTCGACGTGCACGGCCGGGGAGACGCCATGTGCGGAGAACACCACGGTCGAGCCCGGCGGTACCTCGTCGAGCTCCTCGACGAAGACGGCGCCCCGGGCCTGCAGGCCCTCGACGACGTGGCGGTTGTGCACGATCTGCTTGCGGACGTAGACCGGGGCGCCGTAGGTGTCGAGCGCCTTCTCCACGGTCACCACGGCCCGATCGACACCCGCGCAGTACCCGCGCGGAGCGGCCAGCAGGACCTGCTTCACCCCGGTCGAGGACGTCGTCAGGCCGGGGCTCACGGTCTCGGTCATGGGCCTCAGTCTAGGTGCTGGTGCCCGCCGCGCCGTCGGGTCGCGGCTTCGCGTGCAGCACACCGCCGGCCGTGCGGCTTAGGCTCGTCCGGTGCCTCTGGAGTCCTCGCCCGAGAACCCCCAGCCGCTGCGCAAGGTCACCCACCTCGTCCGCGGCTGGATCGAGCGGCTCGGACCCGTCTGGGTCGAGGCCCAGCTGATCGAGATCAACCGGCGCGCCGGCAGCCGAACGATCTTCCTGACCCTCCGCGACAAGCTGGCCGAGGTGTCGGTCTCGGCGACCGTCTCCCCCACCACCCTGGACGCAGCCGGCCCGCTGACCGAAGGCTCGACGGTGGTGGCCCGCCTCAAACCCAGCTACTTCGAGGGCTCCGGCCGCTTCTCGTTCTTCTGCGACGCGATCACCCCGGTCGGCGAGGGCCGGCTGCTGGCCCAGCTGGAGCAGACGAAGCGCCTGCTGCAGGCCGAGGGTCTGTTCGACCGGGCCCGCAAGCAGCCACTGCCGTTCCTACCCCGCGCTGTCGGCCTGATCACCGGGGCCGGCAGCGCCGCCGAGACCGACGTCGTCGAGAACGCCCGCCGGCGCTGGCCAGCCGTCCGGATCGAGACACACTACGCCCTCACGCAGGGCCCCCAGGCGGGTGAGCAACTGATCCTCGCGCTCGGCCAGCTGGACCGGCAGCCCGACGTCGACGTCATCGTCATCGCCCGCGGGGGCGGCTCGCTGGAGGATCTGCTGCCCTTCTCCGACGAAGGGCTGGTGCGAGCGGTCTTCGCCTGCCGGACGCCGGTGGTCAGCGCGATCGGGCACGAGAGCGACAACCCGATCCTGGACCTGGTCGCCGACCACCGCGCATCCACCCCCACCGACGCGGCCAAGCGGGTGGTACCCGACGTCACCGACGAGCTGACCCGGATCACCCAGGCACGCAGCCGGCTGGAACGGGCGGTCACCGCCCGCATCCGGCACGAGCAGGAGCGGCTGGACTCGCTGCGCACCCGGCCGGTGATGACCGACCCGGCCGCCGCGTTCATGGTCGGACACGCGCAGCTGGCCGGTCTGCGCGAACGCGGTCTGCGGGCGCTCGGCAGCCGAATCGAGCAGGAGCAGACCGGAGTGGCGCACCACCTCGCCCGGGTGCGCGCCATGTCGCCCAAGGCCACCCTCGAGCGGGGCTACTCGATCCTGGTGGGCCCGGAAGGGCACGCCGTCACCTCGGTGGCCGAGGTCGACGAGGGGGACGACCTGCTCGCCTACCTGCTGGACGGCCAGCTGGTCCTGCAAGCCCGTGAGTCACGACCAGGAACGCTAGGAGCAGCATGAGCGAGCGCGACGACACCGCCGACGTGGGCGAACCGACCTACGAGCAGGCTCGCGAGGAGCTGGTGCAGGTGGTGCAGCGGCTGGAGTCCGGTGGCGTCCCGCTGGACGAGTCGCTGGCCCTGTGGGAGCGGGGGGAGCACCTCGCCGCTGTTTGCCAGCAACGACTGAACGGCGCCCGCGCCAAGGTCGACTCGGCCCGGGCCCGCGTGGGTACGCAGGAGCAGCAGGCGCCGACGGACTAGGCCGACAGCTCGAGGTCGGCCGCGGCGGTGGGGCGGGGGGCGACGAAGCGGCGCCGGTAGTCGGCCGGGGGCAGCCCGATCTCGCGCCGGAAGTGCTCGCGGAGCACCACGGCGGAGTTGAAGCCGACCCGGCCCGCGATCTGCTCGACGCCGAGGTCGGTCTCCTCCAGCAGGCCGCGGGCGGACAGGATCCGCTGCTGGGTCAGCCAGCGGTGCGGCGTGGTAGCAGTCTCGGCGTTGAACCGGCGGGCGAAGGTCCGCTCGCTCATCATCGCGCGCCGGGCCAGCGAGCTCGCGGTGTGCGGCTCGGCCAGGTGGTCCAAAACCCAGGCCAGCAGCGGCGACAGACTGTCGGCGGTGCGAGCCGGGATGGGCATCTCGACGAACTGCTGCTGGCCGCCGTCACGCTGCGGCGGAACCACCATCCGGCGGGCGATCCTGGTAGCCACGGCCGTGCCCAGCTCGCGGCGGACCAGGTGCAGGCAGGCGTCGATGCCGGCCGCCGTGCCGGCGCTGGTCACGATGTCGCCGTCGTCGACGTAGAGCGTCCGCGGGTCGATCCGGGCCAGCGGGTAGGCCCGCTGCATCTCCTCGACGTAGCGCCAGTGCGTGGTACACGCCCGGCCGTCGAGCAGCCCGGCTGCGCCGAGGACGAAAGAGCCCGAGCAGAGGCTGAGCACCGTCGACCCGGCGGCATGGGCCGCCTGGAGCGCGTCGAGCACCTCGGGCGGGTACTCAGCGCCGGGTCGGACCGGGGTGGCCGAGACGACGACGAGGTCGCTGCCGGCGACAGCCTCGAGGCCGTGGCTTGCGGTGACGGCCAGCGCGGGGCTGCTGGTGGTGGGCATCGGTACCCCCGGACGCAGTGCGCAGACCCGGAAGTCGATGGCCGGCACGCCCTCGTCGGTGCGGTCCAGGCCGAAGATTTCCACCGCGACACCGAACTCGAAGACGGCGACCGGTTCGACGAGGATCACGCTCACCGTGGACAGGGACACCCGAGCATCCTAGTGGCAGAGATCTTGTCCGCCACCTGACAGCTGCCAGGGTGGACGCCGGGTGGAGGCGCGATCAGTCGGCGGCGAGGGTGCCCGCAAAGCTCTCGAGGTCTGGATAGCCGACGTCACCGGCCACGATGGTGGTCACCCCGTCGGCGGTGCGGACGAGGGAGCGGGTGCGCTCGTCCTCGCTGATCCGGCGCTCCCAGCTCTGGCCCTGGACCTGGCTGGAGCCGTCGACGACGCCCTTGCGGGACTTGTCGGCAGCGAGGTCGGCGCCGTCCAGGTCCCCCTGGTCCAGCTCGATGTAGGTGTCGGTGGAGTCGAGGAAGCCGAGCTCCCAGAGGTTCCGCGGCGACGGCTCGCCGTTCAGGTAGGGCCGACCCTGCGGCACCCAGGTGACGCGGGTGGCGCGCCAGTCCTGCGGCACTGCCCGCGGGGCCAGCACCCGGTAGGGAGCCTGGTCACGGGCGGTGGCCAGCACCGGCACCCAGTCGAGGGTCTTGATGGTCGGCTCGTCCGGGGTCCGGGTGAAGAAGTAGGTGATGGCGATCACCGGGATGAGGATGACGACCAGCGATCGCGCCATGTCACCCGGGGATGCGAGCTTCGACGACGCGCGGGCCACGCTGCGATCCTCTCAGACGTGCCCAAGCCCAGGCGGCGGTTACGCGTCGTCCCGCGGCTCGGCGACCTTGCGGTGCAGTGCGGCCTTGACCTTGTCCGGCAGAACCTTGGCCGCCAGCTCCTGCGCCTTCGTCAGGGTCGACGCAGCGACAACCCGGTCCTTGCCGGCCATCAGGGCGGTGTAGCCCTGCTGCGCGACGTCGGCGGGGTCGTCCTTCTTCGCCTGGCCGATCAGGGTGTCGTCCAACCCGGCCCGGTGGAAGAAGTTGGTCTCGGTAGGCCCGGGCATCAGCGAGGTGATCGTGACGGCGGAGTCCTTCAGCTCGTTCTGCAGCGCCTCGGCCAGCGACTGCACGAACGACTTCGAAGCGTTGTAGACGGCGTGGAACGACCCCGGCATGGTGGAGGCGATCGAAGACGTCAGCAGCAGCCGGCCGGCGTCGCGCGCCACCATGTCGGCCAACAGCAACCGGGTCAGGTGCATGGTGGAGGCGACGTTCAGGTCCACCACCTCCATCAGGTCGGCGAGCTCGCTGTGGACGAAGGCGCCGCCCCGGCCGACGCCGGCGTTCACCGCCGCGGCGTCGACCGGCCGGCCGCTGGCCGCGACGGCCCCGTAGAGGGTCTGCACCCCGTCGGAGGTGCGTAGGTCGGCGCGCAACGTCTGCACCTCCACACCGGCGGCGCGGCAGCGGACGGCGACAGGCTCGAGCCCGTCACCCCCCCGCCCCTCCTCTGCTGTCAGCAGCAGGTCGAAGCCGTCAGCCGCGAAGAGCAGCGCGAGCTCAGCGCCGATCCCGCTGCTGGCTCCGGTGACGACGGCGAAGGTCGAGCTGGTCATGGCTGTCCTGTCTGGAGGTCGGGCGCGTTCGGGGTTGGGCGGTGGTCAGGGGGTGGGCATGCCGCCGTTGACGTGCAGCGTCTCGCCGACCACGTAGCTGGATTCCGCCGAGGCCAGGAAGACGTAGGCGGGGGCGAGCTCGGCCGGCTGGCCCGGGCGACCCAGCGGGGTGCTCTCGCCGAAGCCGGGCAGATCCTCGGTCGGCTGGCCGCCGGCGGTCTGCAGCGGTGTCCAGACCGGACCCGGGGCCACCACGTTCACCCGGATGCCCCGGGGCCCAAGCTGCTGGGAGAGGCCCTTGGAGAAGTTGTTGATCGCCGCCTTCGTCGAGGCGTAGTCGAGAAGGTTCTCCGACGGCTGGTAGGCCTGGATCGAGGAGGTGTTGATGATCGCCGAGCCGGGCGCCAGGTGCGGCAGTGCCGCCTTGGTGATCCAGAACATGGCGTACACGTTGGTCTTGTAGGTCTCGTCGAACTGCTCGTCGCTGACGTCGTCGAGCGCCTCGACGGCCTGCTGCTTGCCGGCGTTGTTGACGAGGATGTCGAGCCCGCCCAGCTGCTCCACGGCCTGCGCGACAAGGTTGCGGCAGTGGGCCGCGTCCGTCACGTCCCCGGGCAGCAGCACACCCTGCTGTCCCGCCTCGGTGATCAGTCCGAGGATGTGCTGGGCGTCCTCCTCCTCCTCGGGCAGGTAGGAGATCGCGACGTCGGCTCCCTCGCGCGCGAAGGCGATGGCGGTGGCGCCACCGATGCCGGAGTCGCCGCCGGTGATAAGGGCCTTCCGACCCGCCAGTCGCCCCAGGCCACGGTAGGAGTGCTCACCGAGGTCGGCCTTCTCGTCGAGCTCGGCGTCGAGACCGGGGCCCTCCTGGTACTGGGCCGAGGGGTCGATCCCGCTGTAGAGCTTGGCGGGGTCGGTGAAGGTGTACTGGTCGCGGGACATCTGGATCTCCTGCCGTGGGTCGGGCACGGGTGTGGGTTGCCGGCCGCCTCGTACCGGCAGCCTCGAGGGCCGCCCTCAGGCGGGCGGGCGTTGGTTCCAGCGGTCTGCTGCCCGCCGGCCGAGCGTCGTGACGGCCTTCGCAACTGCGGCGGGGAGCGGCCGCAGCCCCTCCTCCACCTGGTGGCCTTGGATCGTGCTGGTCGACGCCGGTGGAGGGCCGCTGGGCAGCAGCCGGGCGGCGACGCCGAGGAAGGCGGCCGTGGTGGTGGGCGCCAGGCCGTTCACGCGCGACGCGATCTTGGTGAGCGCGCTGAGCAGCACGTAGGCCCGCCCTGCCAGCACGCCGTCGACGATGCGGGCGGCGGCGCGCTCGGGATCCATGGCGATCAGCGGCAGTGTGGCCGAGGGAGCGAACCAGGCGTACTCCGCGGACTGGTTCCCGGTGAACTCAGCGCGCAGGTGGGAGCCCGTCCGCATCAGGCCCGGCGCGACCGTGGTGACCTTGACGCCGGTGCCGGCCAGCTCTGAGCGCAGGCCGGCCGAGAAGCCGACCGCACCGAACTTGGCCGTGCTGTAGGGCAGCAGGTGGGGGACGGGGACGAGCCCGCCCACGGAGGTGATGATGCCGATCCGGCCGTACCCGCGGCTCCGCATTGGGCCGACCAGCGCGAGCGCCACGTTGATGGGGCCCCACAGCATGATGGCGAGGGCCTCCTCGAAGTGCTGCCGGGTCAACGAGGTCAGCGGGCCGACCTGGATGACGCCGGCGACGACGACGGCGACCTCGACAGGGCCGTCCGCACCTTCGACGTCGGACACGAGGCCCTCGACGGCCGCGGCGTCGGCAACATCGCAGACGACGGTCCGAACGCTCAGGCCGTCAGCCTCGAGCTGGCCGCGCGCGACCTCGAGCTCGTCGGAGGAGCGAGCGCAGATCACCAGTCGGTGTCCTCGGCGGCCCAGCTCACGGGCGATCAGCAGACCGAGCCCGCGGGACGCCCCGACCACGAGGGCCAGGGGCGCCGCCGCGGGCGTCGACTGCGGTGCGCTCGCCACGGTGGCGTTGACGCTCAGGACTTGGCCGCGTCCTGGACGTTGCCCTTGGCCTGCTGGGCCTGACCCTGGACGTCCGAAGCCGCAGAGGCCCCTTCGTCCTGGACGGCCGTCTTGGCCTGCTGAGCCTGGTCCTTGACGTCCATGGCCGCGTACTGGCCCTCCTCCTTGACGGTGTCGACGGCCTCGGTCGCGGTCTCCTTGACCGACTGCACAGCCTCCTGCACCGGCTCCTTGAGGTTGGCCGCAACCTCCTTGGCCGCGTCGGTGAGGCCAGCCTTGAGCGGCTCCGCCTTGTCCTTCACGTCGGAGGCGAGCTCGCGCTCCTTGGCGCTGGCCGGGATCAGCGAGCTGACCAGCAGTCCAGCGCCGAACGCGACCAGGCCGGCGGCGAGCGGGTTGCCCTGCGCCTTCTGCTTGGCCAGGCCGGGGGCGTCGCTGACCGCGTCACCGGCCGAGGACAGTGCGCCACGAGCGGACGAGGCCGCTCCGTACGCGGAATCCGAAGCGCTGCCGGTCACGCCCTGCGCCTTGCCGGTCACGTCCCCCACCTTGTCGGACACGGCGTCGGTCACATCGTGCACCTTGTCGGACACGGTGTCGCGGACGTCGTCGGCCGCACCCATGATGCGGTCCTTGAGCCCGAGGCCCTTGTCCTTGACCTTGTCGACCTGGCGCTTGGCGATGTTCTTCGGGTTGGCCTCCTCGGCCAGCGCGTCGACGTCGTTGCTCAGGTTCGCGCGGGTCCGCTCGATGTCAGCGCGGATCTCTTCCGGGGTCTGGTTGCTCACAGGTTCTTCTCCTCTTGGCCTTTGAGTGCGTTCGGGATCTTGCCGAGGGAATCGGTGGTCTCCGGCACGCCGCGCACCTGGTCCATCGCCTTCTTGCCCACGGAGGCGAGCACGGCGGCGATGATCCCCCAGATGACGGCGACGATGAGTGCGGACCAGCCGAAACCGGTTTCGTTGCCGATCGCTCGCCAGAGGGAGATCGACAAGAACATCAGCAAGAAGAAGCCAGCGACAGCCGCTCCGGCAAGCAGCCCGACGCCCTTGCCGGCGCGGGAAGCCGACTCGGAGACCTCCGCCTTGGCGAGGGCAACCTCCTGACGCATCAGGGTGCTGATGTCACGGGTGACGTTACCGAGCCGGTCACCCAGGGACAGCTCGTCCTGGCGGGGCTCCGGCTCGAGCGAGGACGAGCCCGAGGTGTAAGGGGTGGTCATCGGGGCGTGTCACCCTGCCTGGGCTCGCCGTAGGTGGCGGTGTCGTCGTACGCGCGCGCCGGCTCGTAACCGGTGGCGGAGGAGGTGCCGGTGGAGTAGCTGCCGGTCTCGGTCCCGCCTGCGGCATAGCTGCCGGAGTCGTAGCCGGTGGCCGGGACCGTGGTGCCGTAGGCAGGCACCGGCGCAGTGGTGTAGCCCGAGCCGATGGCCGGCTGCTGGGCGTCCTTGGCGTCCTTGGCCTCGGCAGCCAGGCTGCGCGTCAGCCGACCCGCAAGCACACCCGCGAGGAGTGATGCACCGAGGAAGACCCCCGGACGCTGGCGCGCGAAGTTGCGGAGGTCACCCAGCAGGTCGGTGGGCTCGCTGTTCTCCAGGCGGTCGGCGATCTCGCTGATGCGGCGGGAACCCTGCTGCGCGAGGTCGGTGAGCGGCCCGGACTTCTCGGACTTGGAGGCCATCGAGCTGAGCTCGTCGGCGAAGGAGTGCACGATCGAGCCGAGACGCTGCTGCTGGTCGGTGAGCTGACTGCTCAGCTGGGTCCGGCCCTGGTTCAACAGGTCCTTGACCTGGCCGGTTGCCTCGGAAGCGACCTTGCTGACCTCGTCCTTGGCGACCCCGGC
>JAABUN010004138.1_pt1 | contig 20501 bp, 20 predicted proteins | sample 5559311 | NCBI WGS metagenome assembly JAABUN01 (sample SAMN10711877, study PRJNA513370) | rock metagenome | isolation source: Antarctica rocks | place: Antarctica: Victoria Land, Siegfried Peak sud
GTCGGCTCTTGCGACGGAGGTAGCGGCGCCCGGCAGGCCTACCTGCGCGTGAACGTCAAGGTCACCTGGGCCCAGATGAGTGGGGTGGACCCCGTCAACACCGACACGTTGGTCACTCCCAAGGTGGGCAGCTTCGGTGCCGACACCGGCGCCATCTCGGTGAAGGTGCGTGACCGGGACGGCGCGCCGGAGTCCGGCGCCCAGGTGTCGGTCTCGGGCCCCGGCGTGAACTCGACCCAGACGACCGCGGACGACGGGTGTGCGTTCTTCGCGTTCCTGCCGGCGGGCACGTACACCGCCAGCGCCTCCGCCCCTAACTTCGTGGACCTCGCCGGGCGATCCACCCCGTCCACTTCGGTGGGCGTGGTGGCCGGCACTACGGCCGCGGCGTCCTTCGACTACGACCGCGAGGCCTCGCTCGTCTTCACGCTGCAAGGTCCCGACGCTGGACATCCGGCGGCACCCGGGCTGCCGGTGCGGCTGGGCAACTCCAACGGTGCCTTTCCGTACGGCGTCACCGCCGCGTACCCGGGCACGGGCAACACCGCGACGGCCGGTCCGCTCTTCCCCTTCCCGTCGGGCTATACCGCGTGGGCGGGCGACTGCGCCGACGCGGACCCCGGTTCCGGCGCCCGCGGACCGGCGTACACCACCGCTCCGGGCACTAACGGCACCGGGACGCTCATGCTGCCCGGGCTCGACGTGACCGCGCGCTCGACTGCCACCGGGCTCCCCCTCGCAGGCGTCACCGTGGTCGCGACCCACGCGTCGGAAGGAGCCCCGCAGGGCTGCAGCACGGCCCGGTCGTATCCGCTGCCGGGTACGACGGATGCGCTGGGCGTGGTCCGGGCCGCGCTGCCCTACGGCACCTGGGCGCTCGCCGTCAGCGGGCAACCGGACTCCGGCACAGTCACGCTGGCCCCGGGTGCCCCAGTCGCGAGCGCGACGGTGACCGGGTGACAGGCCGGCCCTCCACGGAGGGCGGCTACACCCTGGTCGAGACCATGGTCGTGGTGGTGCTGCTCACGGTGGTCATGGGATTCGTCACCGAGACGATCATCTCGACACAGCGCGCCTTCACCCGGAGCTCGATCCGGCTCACCGACACCGGCGAGCTGCGGGTGGCGTTCGACACCATGACGAAGACGATCCGTACGGCGACCCGGCTCGACTCGACATCGCCGGCCTTTCTGCCGGCGCGGGAGAACGGCGTCGAGTGCTGGTTCTACGCGAACCTCGAGAGCAACCCCGCCCCGCAGCTGGCCCACTACTACCTCGACGGCAACCGGCAGCTGATCGAGGAACTGACCCGTGCCGACGCCGGGTCGGTAGGGCCGGACTGGACCTATACCGGCGCGCCGTACCGGCGCCGTGTCATCGCCCGGGAGGTGGTCGTTCCTCCTGCCACCGGTACGCCGATCTTCACCTACTTCGACCAGAGCGGGACGGCCCTCAACATTGCCGGCGACGTCAATGCCCGAATCGTGGACGCCAGCCTCAGCGGCATCGGCGACGTCCTCATCAGGCTGTCCGTCTCGTCCGGCCCCGCCCCGCTCGCTACCACGACGACCCTGGTGAACCGCGTCCGGCTGGTCAACGCCGACGTACCGGCGAACACCGCGGGCAGCTGATGAAGGGCGGGAGCGTCTTCGTGAGAGCACGGATCTGGGAAGTCGATGAGGACTCCGGCATCGCGCTGATCACCGTCATCGCCATGGGGTTCGTCATGATGCTGCTGGCGGGCGCGATCCTCACCTACGGGATCGCGTCGATGTCACAGGCCCGGCGGGACCAGGACTACCACGCTGCACTCGCGGCCGCCGCCGCGGGCGTCGACGACTATCTCTACCGGGTCAACGCCGACTCCAACTACCTGCTGTACAGCACGGTGCCGAACACCTGCAGCAGTCCGACGAAGCCGGCGAGCCCGGACCCCGGCAACGCCGCCATGACGGGCTTCGTGCCGATTCCCGGCGGCAGCACGCCCGGACAGTTCCGGTACGACGTCGACCTGTCGTCCCATTGCCGCAGCGGCGCCATCAAGGTGAACTCGACCGGCAAGGTCGGTACGGTGACCCGCACCGAGTCCGTGCTGATCAAGCGTAAGGGCTTCCTCGACTACCTGTACTTCACCGACATCGAGGTGAAGGACCCGGCGCTGTACACCTCCAATCCCTTCGCCGGCAACGCGGCCTATCGTCCCGACCTCGGCGACGACAACCCGTCGGCCGTCTGCGGCCGGCACTACTACGACAAGAGTGCCGACGGCGCCCTGGACGCCCCACGACCGGACGACATCGCGAGCGACCCGGGCTGCAACACGATCAACTTCGGTGGCGGCGACACGATCAACGGTCCCCTGCACACCAATGACGCCCTGTTGGTCTGCGGCAACGTGACCTTCAACGGACCGACGTACACCAGCTGGACCGGGACAGACCCGTCGGCACCGGCGAGCAACAAGCACTGGCGGTCCAACCCGTACTGCGGTGGGAACAACCCGCGATTCACCGGCAACAACGGCAAGGGATGCCTCGGAGCCGGCCCGGCCAACGACGCGTGTTACGAAGCGCCGCTCGCGATGCCCCCCAGCAACAGCGCGCTGAAGGCGGAGACCGACCCGGCGCTCGCCTCGCCGGCGGGCTGCCTGTTCACCGGCCCGACGGAGATCAAGCTCAACGCCAACGGGACCATGGACGTAAAAAGCCCGGACACCGATCCGGCCACCTCCAACCCCGGCTGCCGGCCGGGTAACGGGCTGGCCATTCCGGCGGATGGCGTGGTGTACGTCCAGAACGTGCCCTCGGGTGACCCCTCGGTGCCGTGTCCCACCGACAACGGGGTGCGCTTGGACAGCCAGGGTAACGCCGTCAAGGCCCCCGCCGGCAGCCCCAACCTGGTCAACCCGATCGGCTATCCCGTCGACAAGGACATCACGCAGTACGGGTGCACGGACGGCGACGTGTTCATCTCGGGCACTCTCAAGGGCCGGCTCACGGTCGCGTCGGAGAACGACGTCGTCGTCGTCGACGACATCACCTACCGGGACGGGGTCACCGGCAACGACGTGCTGGGGCTGGTGGCTAACAACAATGTCGAGGTCTATCACCCGGTCAAGTGCAGCGGCTATCAGGGCAACGGGCAGTGCAACGGCAACGGAAACCTGGGGTCGGCCACCGACGACCTGCGACTGTCCGCCGCGATCCTGTCCGTGACCCACTCCTTCCGCGTGCAGAACTACCAGTACGGCAACGACCTCGGCCGGCTCAACCTCACCGGCGCCATCGGCCAGAAGTTCCGCGGCATCGTCGGAGTCATTGGCTCCTCCGGCTTCACCAAGAACTATGTGTACGACAACCGGCTGAAGTACGCGTCACCGCCGAAGTTCCTCGACCCGGTCCAGTCGGCGTACCAGGTCGCGAGCTACTCGGAGCAGCGCCGTGCCTACTGACGCCGACGGCTGTGGACCGCCGGGGGCACTGGCCGGGCCAGCTCTCCTAACCTGCTGACGTGAGGCTGCTCGTCGCCGGCTGCGCGCTGCTCGGGCTTGTGGTCGGCTCCTTCCTCAACGTGGTGGCCTGGCGGCTGCCGCGGGGGGAGTCGCTGCTGCGGCCGGCCTCCCACTGCCCCGCCTGTTCGGCCCCGGTGCGTCCCAAGGACAACGTGCCGGTGCTCTCGTGGCTGCTGTTGCGTGGTCGCTGCCGGGACTGCGGGGCGCCGATCAGCCGCCGATACCCCCTCGTGGAGCTGCTCACGGCGGCGGTCTTCGCCGGGCTGGCAGCCCGGCTCGGGGCGGACGCCGCGCTGCCGGCGTTCCTGTATCTCGGTGGCGTGGGCGTGGTGTTGGCGCTGATCGACCTGGACGTGCACCGGCTGCCGAACGCCTTGACGCTGCCGTCGTACGCCGTCGGCGTCGCGCTGCTCGGCGGTGCCGCGCTGGTGGACGGCAGCGTCGGCCCACTGCTGCGCGGACTGCTCGGCATGGCGGCCCTGTTGGTGCTCTACCTGCTCCTGGCGCTGGCCTACCCGGCCGGAATGGGTCTCGGTGACGTCAAGCTGGCCGGCCTGCTCGGCCTCTATCTGGGCTGGCTCGGCTGGGGAGCATGGGCCGTCGGCGCCTTTGCGGCCTTCCTGGTGGGCGGCGTCACCGGGATAGCGCTCATGGCGGCGGGCCGGGCCGGCCGCAAGAGCGCCATCCCGTTCGGGCCCTTCATGCTCGCCGGCGCGTTGCTGGCGGTGCTCGCCGGCCAGGCCCTGGCGAGCGCCTACGTCGGCACCGTCGGCTGAGCGCTGTCACGCCGACGCTCAAGCCGGCGCGGGTGGCGGCCGATGACTGGCCCGATATGCACCGGCGCCGTTAGCGCTCGGAGCATCCGCTGTTGGTGGGACAGAGGGGACTAGACGTGGCGAGGCGAGTCGCGGTGGGGCTCGACATCGGTACATCCGGCGTCCGGGCGGCCGAGCTGGGGCTCGGCGGCACTTCGGTGACGCTCGAGCGGTTCGGGCAGGTCGGCCTGACGCCGGGCGCCGTGCATGACGGCGAGGTCGTCGATCCTGACGTGGTCGGGGCTGCCATCCGGCAGCTGTGGGCGAAGGTCGGCTTCTCAACCAAGCGGGTAGTACTCGGCGTCGCCAACCAGAAGGTCGTCGTACGGCTGGTTGACCTGCCGTGGCTGCCCGCCGCGGAGCTGCGCGCGTCCCTTGCCTTCCAGGTGCAGGACTTCATCCCGATGCCGGTCGACCGGGCGATCCTCGACTACCACCCGCTGGAGGAGTTCGAGCGCGAGAACGGCGCCAGGATGGTCCGGGTGCTCCTGGTCGCGGCCGCCCGGGACATGGTCTCGGCCGCCCTGGCGGCGGTGGCCAAGGCAGGGCTGACGCCGGTCATGGTGGACCTGACCCCGTTCGCCATCCTGCGCGCCCAGGCACCGGTGGACGAGCTGCACCTCGACCCGGAGGCTGAGGCGCTGGTCGAGGTTGGGGCCGAAGTGACGAACATCATCGTGCACTCGGGCGGCGTACCGCGGTTTGTCCGGATCCTGATGATGGGCGGGCAGGACATCACCGAGGCGGTCGCCGAGCGACTGGGCGTGCCGATCGACGAGGCCGAGTCCGTCAAGCAGGCCGCTGGCATGGCCGTCGGGCCGGCGACCGAGGCCACCGACCGCCCGGACCGCTCTCCGGCCGCGGGGGTGATCGAGTCCACCGCGTCGGCCTTCGTGCAGGAGGTGCGGGGGTCCCTCGACTACTACGTCGCACAGCCCACCGCGCCACCCCTGCGACGGATCCGGCTCTCGGGCGGCGGTGCTCAGCTGTCCGGCCTGGCCGAGCGGCTCGCGAAGGCAACCCGCCTTCCCACCGAGGCCGCCTCACCCATGGACCGGCTCCGACTGGGGCGGACGGGGCTCTCGCCCGAGCAACTCCGCGCCATCCAGCCGGTGACCAGCGTCCCGGTGGGGCTGGCGCTGGGGGTGGCCTCGTGAAGGTCGCCACCCTGCGCCGGGCGGAGGATCACACCGAGTTGCGCGGCCCGACGATGGCGCGGGTGAACCTGCTGCCACCGGAGGTCGCCGAAGTCCGCCGGTTCCGGCGGGTGCAGTACGGCCTCGGTGGCGCGGTGCTGGCGGCCATCGGCGTGGTGATCCTGCTGCTGGTGCTTGCCCTCGGTTCGGTGTCCTCCGCCCAGCAACAGCTCGACAAGACGAACGCGGAGCAGACGCAGCTGCAGGGTCGGCTCACCAAGTTCAACGGCGTGCGACAGGTCTACGCCCAGGTTGCCTCGGGCGACACCCAGCTGCGATCGGCGTTGAGCGGCGAGGTTCAGCTCTCCCATTACCTCAACGACCTCAGCCTGACGGTCCCGGCGAACGTCTGGCTCACCAACCTGTCCGTGACGCTCGAGTCCGGGGCCGGGGCCGGGTCCGCCGCCGGCGTCGGGGCGGGCGTGGGCGGAGCCGTCGCCCGGCCGGGAATCGGCACGCTGACCGCCGCCGGGAGCGCCTTTGCGCACGGGGACGTGGCGAACTGGCTGGAGACGCTCGGTCGCCAGAAGGGCTTCGCCGATGCCTACCTCAGCACCTCCACCGAAGCGCTCATCGGGCAGCGACGCACGGTCACCTTCTCCTCGTCGGCGACGGTGACCGCGGCCGCCCTGTCGCATCGCTACGACCGACTCCCGGGGGGTTGAGATGGCCAAGACCCGACAGTGGTCGCTACTCACGGCCGTGGCTGTGGTCGCCGTGCTCGCGGCCGGCTGGTTCCTCGTCATCTCCCCGAAACACGCGGCGGCCGGTCGGCTGCGCACCGAGGCCACCGCGGCGTCGGGCGTGAACGACACCCTGCGGGCCCAGATCAGCGCACTGACCGCGCAGGCCCGCAAGCTGCCGCAGCAGCGCGCCCGGTTGGCCGTGCTCGCCACCAAGATCCCGGACAACCCGGCACTGCCGGCCTTGATCCGCACATTGCGGGATGCCGCGGACCACGCCGGCGTGGACTTCGTGTCGCTGCAGCCGGGGGCCCCCGTCGCCTTCACGGCGAGCGCGGCCACCGGCCCCGCACCGGCCGTCCCCGGTGCGCCCCCTGGCGGTACGACGGCAGCCGGTGCAGGTCAGCTGCTTGCCATCCCGGTCACGGTGCAGGTCAGTGGCGGCTTCTACCAGCTCGAGCAGTTCCTCACGAACCTCGAGGACATGCCCCGCTCCTTCCTGATCGGTCAGCTGACCATGGCGCCCACCGGCGGCGGACCCACAGCAGGTCTGCCTGCGGGTGTGCCAGCGGCCGGCGTTTCCGGCGGCACCTCGACGGGCGCGCTCACCGCGAACATCACCGGACGCATCTTCATGGCAACCGCCCGGCCCGCCGTGGTGGCACCGGCGCCGGTCGCACCGTCGGCGATTGCGCGCTGAGGAGGAGCGGTGACCGAGACGTTTCCAACCGCCGGTGGGCCTGATCTGCCCGGGTCCGCGCCCGAGAAGCGGCGCCGGCTGGTGATTGCCGCCGCCGCCGTCGCGCTGGCGGTCGCACTGTTGGGCGGCGGCTATCTGTTCCTGGGCGGCTCGGGCAGTTCCCCCGCGGCGGGTCCGGTGCCGCACGTCGTCCGGTCGCCGACCGCGGCGGTGCCAACCACCCCGGCGCCGGCCCGGGTACCGGCGGCGAAGCCATCGCCCAGCACTCTGGTCGTTCGCAACCCGTTCCAACCTCTTGTCGTGCCTGCACCGGCCGGCACGACGGCCGATGGCGCCGCTGGTAGCGGCAGCCCGGCAACGGGACCGGGCGCCGACATCGCCGGGTCGCCCAGCCCGGGGACCACCGGCACCGGGACCACCGGCACCGGAAGCACCGGTGCGGACGCGACCGGCGGCACCGGCAGCGACAGCGGTGCCGCCCCGCCCGCGGCTCCCGTGGACGGCAGTCCGAACTTCACCGGATAGCCGTCGCGGCGTCGTACGTTTGACCGGTGCTCTCGCCCGACGGTCCGCTGCTCGTCCTGGTCGGCCCCCCGGGGTCCGGGAAGACGACCGTGGGCCGGCTGCTGGCCGACCGGCTGCAGGTGACCCTTCGGGAGACCGACGCGGACGTCGAGGCCGCCGCCGGGACATCGGTTGCCGACGTCTTCATCGAGCAGGGAGAGGGCCGGTTCCGCGAGCTGGAGCTCGAGGCCGTCCGCCGCTCGATGCGCGAGCACCGCGGCGTACTCGCTGTAGGCGGCGGGGCGGTGCTCGACCCTGCGGCCCGCGCGCTGCTCGCCGGCCACCCGGTGGTCTTCCTCAAGGTCGGCCTCCCGGACGCCGTACGCCGGATGGGCCTGGCCCGCGACCGGCCGGCGGCACTGGGAAGCCCGCGCGCCCAGCTGCTGGGCCTGCTTCGGCACCGGGAGCCGTTCTACGCCGAGGTCGCCATGGCGACCGTCGACACCGACGGCCGGAGCCCGGTCGACGTCGCCGACGCGGTCCTGGCGGTTCGATCGGAGCTGGCTCCCCCCGGATAGCATTACGTCCCGTGGCCACGACCAACGACCTGAAGAACGGCATGACCCTCGACCTCGACGGCCAGCTCTGGAACGTCGTGGAGTTCCAGCACGTGAAGCCGGGCAAGGGCGGTGCCTTCGTCCGTACGACGCTCAAGAACGTCCGCACCGGCAAGGTCGTGGACAAGACCTTCAACGCGGGCGTGCGCGTCGAGGTGGCGCTCGTCGAAAAGCGCGAGATGAGTTTCCTCTACCGCGACGGCTCCGACTTCGTGTTCATGGACACGGAGACTTATGACCAGCAGCACGTCCCGGCGGAGACGGTCGGCGGGACCGCGGACTACCTGCTCGAGAACATGGCCGCGACCGTGACGGTGCACGAGGCTACCCCGCTGTCCGTCGAGCTGCCCGCCTCGGTCGAGCTGTTGATCGCCGAGACCGATCCCGGTGTGCAGGGCGACCGGTCCACCGGCGGCACCAAGCCGGCCCGGCTCGAGACCGGCGCCAGCATCGCCGTACCGCTGTTCATCGTTATCGGCGAGAAGGTGCGGGTCGACACCCGGGACGGCCGCTACCTCGGCCGGGTCAACAGCTAGGCCGCGGGCGTGCCGGCCCGGTCCAAGGCGCGCAAGCGCGCCGTCGACATCCTCTTCGAGTCCGAGTTGCGGGGCACCGACCCCGTGCGCACGCTGGCCGATTGGCGAGCCCGCGCCGACCCGCCGGTCCCGGCGTACGCCGTTGCACTGGTGGAGGGGGTGACCGCTCGACGCGACGAGCTGGACGAGCTGCTGGGGCGTCATGCCGAGGGCTGGACGGTGGCACGGATGCCGACCGTGGACCGCATCGTGTTGCGGATCGGCGCCTACGAGCTGCTCTGGTGCCCCGACATCCCGGCCGCCGTCGCGATCAGCGAGGCGGTGGGACTGGCGGCGACGCTGTCTACCGACGACTCGCCGTCGTTCGTCAACGGGCTGCTCGCCCGGCTGCTGGAGCTACGACCGGAGTCGGCCGCCGGCGCAGAGGCCGGCTCAGACGGCGGCCTCGACTGCCCGCCGGGCGTCGGGGGAGAGGACCCCCCAACCGATCAGCTGCTCGGTGAGCAGGCTGGGACTCTCGTCATAGATCACCGCGAGTGACCGCAGGTCCTCCTGGCGGATCGAGAGGACGCGTCCGTTGTAGTCGCCCCGCTGGCTCTGGATCGTCGCGGCGTACCGGGCCAGTGGGCCCGCCCGCTCTGCCGGCACCGAGCTCAGCTGCTCCAGGTCGATGACCAGGCGGGGGGCCGGCTCAGCGGCGCCGTTGGGGCCGCCCCCGGGCAGCAACTCGGCCACCGGTACGCCGTAGAACGCGGCCAGCTCGGCCAACCGCTGCACCGTCACCGACCGGTCGCCACGTTCGTAGGAGCCGACGACCACGGCCTTCCAGCGACCATGCGACTTCTCCTCGACGCCGTGCAAGGAAAGCCCCTGCTGGGTCCGGATGGCACGCAGCCGCGCGCCCAGAGCCTTGGCGTAGTCGGTCATGGGTCGTCCTTGGGAAGGAGGGATGGACAGCGGATTGATTACGCTCTGTAACCGTATTCGGCAAGCTACGCAGGGTCAAGGCGCCATTCGGCCGCAGTTCGGCGCGCGGCTGGCCGCGCGGCTGTGCCGCACCGGGCCTCGCGTCGGTTCTGGCCGGCGGTGTCGTTTCACCCGGCTATCACCCGCGGAATCGGCACCAGTCGCTGGGGATCGCCTGCCGGGGACGTCACCCGGCGCGTTCCTCCCGTCGGGCTCTCTCCCGGCGGGCTCTCTCCGGCGCTGCGGACAGGGGACCAGGGCCACCGTTTGCTACCGTACGGCGGCGTCCACAGACGCATCGACGTCCTTTAAGACCCGTCCGGTGAGGCGGGGAAGGAGGTCCGACCGTTGGTGAACAACGTCCAGCCGGCGCGCCAAGACCGCGCCCGCCCCGGTCGTCGGCCGGTCTCCGGCGACCCGGCCACCGCCCGCCCGGTGCTCGAGGCGGCCGACGTCGCCCGGGCGCTGACCCGGATCGCTCACGAGGTGCTCGAGCGCACCCGCGGCGGCACCGATGTCGTGGTGGTCGGTATCCCTACCCGCGGCGCGACGCTGGGCCACCGGCTGGCGGCCCGGATGAGTTCGATCGAGGGCCGCACCGTGCCCGTCGGGACGCTCGACATCACGATGTACCGCGACGACCTGCGGCTGCGCGGGGTCCGGGCGCTGGCCGAGACCGACCTGCCGCCGGATGGACTGGACGACATGCTGGTCGTGCTGACCGACGATGTCCTGTTCTCGGGCCGGACGGTGCGGGCCGCCCTCGACGCGCTGTCCGACCTCGGGCGGCCACGGGCGGTGCAGCTCGCCGTACTCGTGGACCGTGGCCACCGGGAGCTGCCGATCAAGGCCGACTACGTCGGGAAGAACCTGCCCACTTCCCTCGGGGAGACGGTCCACGTGCTGCTCGAGGAGAACGACGGTCGCGACGCCGTCCTGCTCGGTCCGGCGGACTCGATCCGTTCGGAGGTGGCCGAGTGAGGCGGCACCTGCTGTCGGCCGCCGACCTCGGTAGGGACGATGCCCTGCTGGTCCTGGACACGGCTGAGCAGCTGGCCCGGGTCGCGGACCGGCCGATCAAGAAGCTGCCGACCCTGCGCGGCCGCACGGTGGTCAACCTGTTCTTCGAGGACTCGACCCGGACCCGAACCTCGTTCGAGGTCGCGGCCAAGCGGCTGTCCGCGGACGTGATCAACTTTTCCGCCAAGGGCTCCAGCGTGTCGAAGGGGGAGAGCCTCAAGGACACCGCCCTGACCCTGGAGGCGATGGGGGCGGACGCCGTGGTGATCCGCCATTGGGCGTCCGGAGCGCCGCACCGGCTGGCCACCTGGATCTCGGGCAGCGTCGTCAACGCCGGTGACGGGACGCACGAGCATCCGACCCAGGCACTGCTGGACGCCTTCACGATGCGCCGCCGGCTGGGCCGGCTCGAGGGGCTGCGGGTGGCGATCGTCGGCGACGTGCTGCACAGCCGGGTCGCCCGCTCGAACGTGCTGCTGCTGGACACCCTCGGCGCCGCCGTGACGCTGGTCGCCCCGCCCACCCTGTTCCCCGTGGGGGTCGACGACTGGCCGGCCGAGGTGAGCTACGACCTCGATGGCGTCCTGCCCAAGAGCGACGTCGTCATGATGCTGCGGGTCCAGCGGGAGCGGATGAGCGCGGCGTTCTTCCCCAGCGCCCGGGAGTACAGCCGCCGGTACGGGCTGGACGCGGCCCGGATGGCCCTGCTGCCGGAGGATGCGATCGTCATGCACCCGGGCCCCATGAACCGCGGTATGGAGATCGCAGCCGAGGTGGCCGACTCGGTGCGTTCGACGATCGTGGAGCAGGTTGCGAACGGGGTCAGCGTCCGGATGGCGGTGCTCTACCTCCTGCTGGGCGGCGCGCTGTCGGGTGCCGCGCTGTCGGGTGCCGTGGTCGAAGCGGAGCCGGGAGCGCCGGATTGAGCGACTGGCTGATACGCGGGGCCGCGTTGCCCGGTGGCGAGCCGGCGGACCTCCGGTTGGCCGAGGGGGTGATCGCGGAGGTGGGCAGTCGCCTGGACGGCACCGGCGCGCGGGTGCTGGCCGCCGACGGGTTGGTGGCGCTGCCGGGGCTGGTGGACCTGCACACCCACCTGCGCGAGCCGGGTCGCGAGGATGCCGAGACCATCGCCTCCGGCACCCGGGCGGCCGCGCTGGGGGGCTTCACCGCCGTACACGCGATGGCCAACACCGATCCGGTGGCCGATGTCGCCGGCGTGGTCGAGCAGGTCTGGCGGCTGGGTCAGGAGGCCGGATACTGCGACGTCCACCCGGTCGGCGCGGTGACCGTGGGGCTGGCCGGCCAGAAGCTGGCAGAGCTCGGGGCGATGGCCGACTCCGCGGCCCGGGTGCGGATCTTCTCCGACGACGGGCACTGCGTCGAGGATGCGGTGCTGATGCGGCGCGCGCTGGAGTACGTCAAGGCATTCGGCGGGTTGATCGCCCAGCACGCGCAGGAGCCGCGGCTGACAGCGGGCGCCCAGATGAACGAGGGGGTGGTCTCCGCCCGGCTGGGCCTGGCCGGCTGGCCGGCCGTGGCCGAGGAGTCGGTGATCGCCCGGGACTGCCTGCTGGCGGCCCACGTGGGCTCCCGGCTGCACGTCTGCCACGTCTCCACCGCCGGCTCGGTGGAGATCTTGCGCTGGGCGAAGGGCAAGGGCTGGCGGGTGACCGCCGAGGTGACGCCGCACCACCTGCTGCTCACCGACGAGTTGGCGGCGACGTACGACCCGGTCTACAAGGTCAACCCCCCGCTGCGGACGGCGGAGGACGTCGAGGCGCTCCGGGACGCGCTGGCCGACGGCACGATCGACGCGGTCGCCACCGACCACGCGCCGCACGCGCTGGAGGACAAGGAGACCGAGTGGAGCGCGGCGGCGTTCGGAATGCTCGGGCTGGAGACCGCCCTGTCGGTGGTGGCGGAGGCGATGGTGGCGACCGGGCGGCTGGACTGGGCCGGTGTGGCCGACCGGATGTCGGTGCGACCGGCCCAGATCGCCGGGATCGCCGGCCAGGGACAGCGGCTCCAGGCCGGTGCACCGGCCAACCTGGTGCTGGTCGACCCGGCCGCCCGCACGGTGGTCGACCCGTCGGCACTCGCCTCGCGGAGCCGCAACACGCCGTACGCCGGCCGGGAGCTGCCGGTGCGGGTGCAGGCCACCTTCCTCCGCGGCCGGCCGACCGTGCTGGACGGGAAGCTGGCGTGACCGGCAGGGTGCCCGCGCTGCTGGTCCTCGAGGACGGCCGCAGCTTCACCGGCGAGTCCTACGGCGCGGCCGGCGAGACGTTCGGGGAGGTGGTGTTCGCCACCGGGATGACGGGCTACCAGGAGACGGTGACCGATCCCTCCTACGCGCGCCAGATCGTGGCGATGACCGCGCCGCAGATCGGCAACACCGGGGTCAACGAGCAGGACGACGAGGGCGGCCGGATAGCCGTGGCGGGCCTCGTCGTCCGCAACCCGGCCCGGCGGGCCAGCAGCTGGCGCGCCGAGGGCCGGCTCGAGGAGCGCCTGGTCGCGGGCGGGGTCGTGGGCATCGCCGGGGTCGACACCCGGGCGCTCACCCGCCACCTGCGCGATCGCGGCGTGATGCGGGCGGGCATCACGACCGCCGGAACCGCCGCGGCCGGCCTGCGAGCGCGCGTGCAAGCCACTCCGCGGATGTCCGGCGCCGACCTGGCGGGCGAGGTCAGCACCGCCGAGCCGTACGTCGTCCCCCCGCTGGGCCGCCGCCGCTTCCGGGTTGCCGCGCTGGACCTCGGCCTCAAGCGGTCGAGCGCCCGCCACCTGGCCGCCGCCGGCTGCGAGGTGCACGTGCTGCCGGCGGCCAGCACCACGGACGACCTGCTCGGAGTCGACCCCGACGGGGTCTTCCTGTCCAACGGGCCTGGTGACCCGGCGACGGCGGTGGCCGCGGTGGCCGCGGTCCGCGGTGTCCTGGAGCGCGACCGCCCAGTGTTCGGGATCTGCTTCGGGCACCAGGTCCTCGCCCGCGCCCTGGCGCTCTCGACGTACAAGCTCCGCTACGGCCACCGCGGGATCAACACGCCGGTGCGCGACCGGGCCACCGGGCGGGTCCACGTGACCAGCCACAACCACGGCTTCGCCGTTGCCGCCCCGCTCGATGGCCCGTTCGACACGCCGTTCGGCCCGGCGGAGGTCAGCGCGGTCTCGCTCAACGACGGGGTGGTGGAAGGGCTGCGCTGCCGCGAGGTGCCGGCCTTCAGCGTGCAGTACCACCCGGAGGCCGCCCCCGGTCCGCACGACGCGACCGGGCTGTTCGCCGCCTTTGTCGACCTGATGGCCGGTGCCAGGGCGCGGGTCGGCTGACGTGCCACGCCGCCGCGACCTGTCCTCGGTCCTGGTGATCGGCTCCGGGCCGATCGTGATCGGCCAGGGCGCCGAGTTCGACTACTCGGGTACCTCGGCCTGTCGGGTGCTGCGGGCCGAGGGGCTGCGCGTGATCCTCGTCAACAGCAACCCAGCAACGATCATGACCGACCCCGACGTGGCAGACGCGACGTACGTCGAGCCGGTCACGCCCGAGGTGGTCGCCCGGGTGATCGAGCGGGAGCGCCCGGACGCGCTGCTCGCCACCCTCGGCGGGCAGACCGCGCTCAACACGGCGGTCGCCCTGGCCGACGCCGGCGTGCTGGACCGGTACGGCGTCGAGCTGATCGGCGCCGGTCTCGACGCGATCCGGGCCGGCGAGGACCGGGCCCTGTTCTCGAAGCTGGTCCGCGAGGTGGGTGGAGAGGTGCCGGCCGGGGTCGTGGTCGGCGCGGTGGAGGAGGCCGTCGCGGTGGCGGCCAACCTGGGCTACCCCGTGGTGGTGCGGCCGAGCTTCACCCTGGGCGGTACCGGCTCGGCCCTGTGCCGGCACCCGGCCGGCCTGCGGGCCGCGGTGGCGGCCGGGCTGAGGGCCAGCCCCACGTCCGAGGTGCTGATCGAGGAGTCGGTGCTCGGCTGGAAGGAGTACGAGCTCGAGGTCATGCGTGACCGGGCGGACAACGTCGTGGTCGTGTGCTCCATCGAGAACGTCGACCCGATGGGCGTGCACACCGGCGACTCGGTGACGGTGGCGCCGGCGATGACGCTGACCGACCGGGAGTTCCAGGCGATGCGGGACCTCGCGATCGCGGTGATCCGGGCGGTCGGGGTCGAGACCGGCGGGTCGAACATCCAGTTCGCGGTCAACCCCGGCACCGGCCGGCTGGTGGTCATCGAGATGAACCCGCGGGTGTCGCGGTCGAGCGCGCTGGCGTCGAAGGCGACCGGCTTCCCGATCGCCAAGATCGCCGCCAAGCTCGCGATCGGATACACCCTGGACGAGATCCGCAACGACGTCACCGGGGTGACCCCGGCAAGCTTCGAGCCCACGCTCGACTACGTGGTGGTCAAGGTGCCACGGTTCGCCTTCGAGAAGTTCCCTGGCGCCGACCCCGAGCTCACCACCACGATGAAGTCGGTCGGCGAGGCGATGGCGATCGGGCGGTCCTTCCCGGAGGCGTTGCAGAAGGCCCTGCGCTCGCTCGACGTGGCCGCCGCCGAGCTCGACTTCGCCGCGCCGATGGTCGCTCCGGCGGCCGAGCTGGAGGCCCGGCTGCGGGTGCCGCACGACGGCCGGCTGCAGACGGTCGCGGCCGCGCTGCGGGCCGGCTCGAGCGTCGACGACGTTGCCACCGCCAGTGGGATCGACCCGTGGTTCGTCGACCAGGTGGCGCTGCTCACCGAGGTGGCCGCCGAGCTCGCGGCGGCTCCGGCGCTGCCGATGGGCCTGCTGCGGCGAGCCAAGCGGCACGGCTTCTCCGACCGCCAGGTGGCCGCGCTGACGGCCGGCACGGAGGACGCCGTCCGCGACCGCCGGCACGAGCTCGGCCTGCGGCCGGTCTACAAGACCGTCGACACCTGCGCAGCCGAGTTCGCCGCGCTCACGCCGTACCACTACTCGAGCTACGAGGAGGAGGACGAGGTCGCGCCATCCGTCCGGCCCGCTGTGATCATCCTAGGCAGCGGGCCGAACCGGATCGGGCAGGGCATCGAGTTCGACTACGCCTGCGTTCAGGCGGCGCTGGCGCTGCGCGCCGCCGGTTACTCGACGGTCATGGTCAACTGCAACCCGGAGACGGTCTCGACCGACTACGACACCGCCGACCGGCTCTACCTCGAGCCGCTGACGCTCGAGGACGTGCTCGAGGTCGTGTACGCCGAGTCGCAGGCCGGCGAGGTCGCCGGTGTGGTGGTCCAGCTCGGCGGGCAGACGCCGCTGGCGCTGGCCGGCCCGCTGGCCGCTGCCGGCGTTCCGGTGGTCGGCACGCCGCCGGCCGCGATCGACCGGGCGGAGGACCGGGCCGCCTTCTCCCGGCTGCTCGCCGCGGTCGGTCTACCGGCCCCGCGGCACGGCCTGGCCACGTCGTACGCCGAGGCCGCCGCGGTGGCCGATGCCGTCGGCTACCCCGTCCTGGTGCGGCCCTCCTACGTGCTCGGTGGCCGCGGCATGGAGATCGTCTACGACGACCGCGGGCTGGCGGCGTACATGAGCGCGCACACTCGGGCCAGCTCTGAGCAGCCGGTGCTGGTCGATCGCTTCCTGGAGGACGCCGTCGAGATCGACGTCGACGCGCTCTACGACGGCCGCGAGCTGTTCCTCGCCGGCGTGATGGAGCACATCGAGGAGGCCGGGGTCCACTCCGGTGACTCCACCTGCACGCTGCCACCCATCAGCCTGGGCGCCGCCGACCTGGTCCGGATCCGCCGCTCCACCGGGGCGATCGCCGCGGCGCTCGGGGTCTGCGGGCTGCTCAACGTCCAGTTCGCGCTGGCCGGCGGTGTGCTCTACGTGCTCGAGGCCAACCCCCGGGCGTCGCGGACGGTGCCGTTCGTGTCCAAGGCCACCGGCGTACCGCTTGCGCGGGCGGCCGCCCGGGTGATGCTCGGCGCGTCGATCACCTCGCTCCGGGCCGAGGGCCTGCTTCCCGCCGGCGACGGTGCCGACCTGCCGCCGGACGCGCCGGTATCGGTCAAGCAGGCGGTGCTGCCATTCCCGCGGTTCGCCGGCGTGGACACCGTCCTCGGGCCGGAGATGAAGGCCACCGGAGAGGTCATGGGGATCGACGCGGACTTCGGCACCGCGTTCGCCAAGGCGCAGGAGGCGGCGTGCGGCGCGCTGCCGACCAAGGGCTCGGTCTTCGTGAGCATGGCCGACCGGGACAAGCGGGCGATGCTGTTCCCGGTCAAGCGGCTGGCCGACCTCGGGTTCCGCGTGCTCGCCACCGAGGGCACCGCGGCCGTGCTTCGACGCTGCGGCGTCGATGTCACCGTCGTCCGCAAGCACTCGGCCGGCCGCGGACCGGACGGCGAGCCGACCGTGGTCGAGCGGATCCTGGCCGGCGAGGTCGACCTGGTCGTCAACACCCCCGTCGGCGGCTCCTCGGCCGGCCCCCGGCTGGACGGCTACGAGATCCGGGCGGCCGCGGTCGCCCGCGGGGTCCCGTGCGTCACCACCGTGCAGGGACTCGGGGCCTGCGTGCTCGGGATCGAGGCGGTGCTGCGGGGCGAGGTCGGCGTCCGGTCGTTGCAGGAGCACATCGCCGCCCTGCGCCGGAGCCCAGTCGCGTCGGGGATCGCCCCGTGAGCCCGCCGGTCCAGGTGCGAGGCGAGGTGCTGGCCGTGCGCACCGTGGGCGCGTACGTCTCGATGACGGTGGTGGCGACGGGGATCGCGGAGGCGGCTCGACCGGGGCAGTTCGTCGCGGTCGGGGTCGGCGGCGAGGACTCGGCGCTGCTGCTGCGCCGGGCGTTCTCGATCTACCGGGTGGCTCAGCGAGGGATGTACGGCGGCACCGTCGAGTTCATCTTCGCGGCCGCGGGCAGGGGCACCCGCTGGCTGGCCGATCGGCGGCCGCACGACTCGCTCGACCTGGTGGGCCCGCTGGGCCGCCCGTTCGCGCTGCCCCGCGAGCCGGCGGTGGCCACCCTGGTAGGCGGTGGTTACGGCAGCGCGCCGCTGTTCCCGCTGGCGGAGGCCCTGCGGGGGCGCGGCTCCCGGGTTTACTTCGTCCTGGGGGCCGCCAGCGGAGACCGGCTCTTCGGCGCCCTCGACGCCAAACGGATGGCGGACGGCGTCGCGTTCACCACCGAGGACGGCTCGGTGGGGGACCGCGGCCGGGTCTCCGATGTGCTGCCCGGCGTACTCGCGCGGAGCTGCTCGGAGGTCGTCTACGCGTGCGGGCCGATGGGGATGCTGGCCGCGGTCTCCACCGCCGCGGCGGACGCCGGCATCCCATGTCAGGTTGCGGTAGAGGAGGCGATGGCCTGCGGCATCGGGGTCTGCATGACCTGCGTGCTGCCGGTTGTCGGGCAGGACGGCGTGACCCGGATGGTGCGCTCCTGCGTCGAGGGCCCGGTCTTCCACGGTGAGCGGGTGCGCTGGGCTGACCTGGGAACGGTCCCGATCGACGCCCTCGGCGCGCCCGCCGGAGCGGTGAGTGAGCGGTGAACCGCTCCATGACGCTGCTGCCGGCCGCCGGCACGCCGCCCGCGGCCGCGGGGCCGATCCCAGAGGTGGACCTCGCGACGACGCTCGCGGGAGTCGAGTTCCCCAACCCGGTCTTCACCGCGTCGGGGTGCGCGGCGGCCGGACAGGAGCTGGGCCAGTTCTTCGACGTGGCGGAGCTCGGCGGCCTGGTCACCAAGTCGATCCTGCTGGAGCCGCGCGCCGGGCGGCCCACCCCGCGGATGGCCGAGACACCGAGCGGGATGCTGAACTCGATCGGCCTGCAAGGTCCGGGGATCGGCGCGTTCCTCGACCGCGACCTGCCCTGGCTCGCCTCGCGGGGGGCCCGCGCGGTCGTCTCCATCGCCGGCGGCCGGGTCGAGGACTACGCCGAACTCGCCGGCCGGCTGCGGGGACAGCCGGCGGTCGCCCTGCTCGAGGTCAACATCTCCTGCCCGAACGTGGAGGACCGGGGCGCCGTGTTCGCCTGCGACCCGACGGCGGCGGCCGCGGTGGTCGCGGCGGTCCGCTGCGCCGCACCACCCGGCGTACCGGTCTTCGCCAAGCTCTCGCCGGACGTGACCGACATCGTGGCGGTTGCGCGGGCCTGCGTGGAGGCGGGGGCGGGGGGGCTCTCGATGATCAACACGCTGCTCGGCATGGCGGTCGACACGACGACTCTGCGGCCGGTGCTCGCGGGGGTCACCGGGGGACTGTCCGGACCGGCGATCCGCCCGGTGGCCGTGCGTTGTGTCTGGCAGGTGCACGCGGCGCTCCCCGAGGTACCGATCTTGGGGATGGGAGGGATCCGGACCGGGCTCGATGCGTTGGAGTTCCTGCTGGCCGGAGCCTCGGCCGTCTCCGTGGGGACCGCGATCTTCGGCGATCCCAGCGCGCCGGTCCGGGTGCTGGCCGAACTGCGTACGGCGCTGGTGGAGCGCGGGATCTCCCGGCTGGCCGACGTCGTCGGGCTGGCGCACCGCCCGCCGGCGCCCCCGCACCTGACCGGACCGGAGCCCCCGGGCGCGGCCGATGCTGACTCGGAGGGCACATGACGACGGCGTACTCCGTGAACCCGGTCGAAGGCTGGTGGGCGGGCGGACTGGCGCCCATTGCGGTGGCCCTGGACGCACCCGACCTGGACAGCGCCCGCCGCTGGGCGACTGCGGTCCAACGGTACGTCCAAGTGGTCAAGATCGGACTGGAGATGTTCTGCCGCCACGGGCCTGACGGGGTGGCCGCCGTCCGCGAGGTGACGTCCGCCGGGCTGTTCCTCGACCTCAAGCTGCACGACATCCCTGCGACCGTCGCTGGCGCGGCCCGCTCGGTGGCCCCTTTGCGGCCGCACTACTTGACGGTGCACGCCGCCGGCGGGGCTGAGATGGTGCGGGCCGCGGTGGAGGCTGCCCCGGAGGTGATGATCGCCGGCGTGACGGTCCTGACCTCTCTCGACCAGGACGACCTGGCCGCAGTTGGACTGGCCGGCCCGCCGCGAGACGCCGTACGCCGGCTCGCGACGCTCGCCGTGGCGGCCGGCGCCCGGGCGGTGGTGTGCTCGCCGCACGAGGTCGCCGCCGTGCGCGCCGAGGTGGGCCCCGGCGTGACGTTGATCACCCCGGGGGTACGGCCGGTCGGTGCATCGGCGCAGGACCAGGCCAGGGTGGCCACTCCACGCGAGGCGGTGGACGCCGGGGCCGACCTGCTGGTGATCGGCCGGCCGATCACCGCCGCCGCCGACCCCGGCGCGGCGGCGGCCGAGATTGCCGCCACCCTGGTGCCCTGACCCGCACACGTTGCCGGAAGGGCCGAGTTGTCGCTAGGTTTCCGCCGCCCGCTGTACGTCGCCGCCGGTGGGCTGGCCCATTCAGATACCCGCACGTCGCACCGAGGTGAACCGCAGTGGCCCTCCCGTCTCTGACCCCCGAGCAGCGCACCGCCGCCCTGGCAAAGGCCGCGGAAGCTCGCCGCGCCCGCGCCGAACTGAAGAGCAAGCTGAAGTCCTCGGGCACCTCGCTCTCCCAGGTGCTCAAGAGCGGCGAAACCGACGAGGTGATCGGCAAGATGAAGGTCACCGCGGTTCTGGAGGCCATGCCGGGCGTGGGCAAGGTGCGGGCGGCGCGGATCATGGACAAGATCGGTATCTCGCCGGCTCGCCGGATCCGGGGTCTCGGGGCCAACCAGCGGAGCGCGCTGCAGCGGGAGTTCTCCGCCGGTGACGCCGGCGCCTGACGCCGGTCGGCTCACGGTCCTGTCCGGCCCGTCCGGGGTCGGCAAGGGAAGCGTTGTCGCCGCTGTCCGGCGGCGCCACCCACAGGTGTGGCTGTCGGTGTCGGTGACCACCCGGCACCCCCGCCCCGGGGAGATCGACGGCGTGCACTATCGGTTCGTCGCGCCCGCGGAGTTCGAGGCGATGGTCGTTGGCGGCGAGCTGCTCGAGCACGCCGAGTACGCCGGTC
>JAABUN010004139.1_pt1 | contig 20495 bp, 17 predicted proteins | sample 5559311 | NCBI WGS metagenome assembly JAABUN01 (sample SAMN10711877, study PRJNA513370) | rock metagenome | isolation source: Antarctica rocks | place: Antarctica: Victoria Land, Siegfried Peak sud
CCTGGCTCGTCCTCGCTTCCAGTCGCACCGTCCACTGCATCACGCCTGCCGTCCTCATGTCAGGCATCAGCCAGGCCGATCAGTCCGCCAAGGGCAAGCAGGCTGCCCCAGGTTTTTGACACTCCCGTAGCCGCACTGCGGTAGTGCCGCCCCTTGGCTTCAATGATCGCGCCCATCCGGCGCGATGCATCTGCCAGCAGATCCAGCCCCAGGGCGAGCATGAGGATCGCCGCCACGGCCCCCAGACAAGAGGAGCTTCCGCCTATTGACGCTTCCGAAACGATAACACCTGTTATCGCAAGTTAGTCCGCGGTGCCATAATCCAGCAAAATCGGCTCGGATCAAGGGCATAGGAGAGCCCGTATTTGCCCCACCGGCCATCCTCCCGCCGCTTGCTGCCTGCCGTCATCACCTCGGCCGCCGGCCCGGTCGTCGCCACCCCGATGCTGCGCGCCACCCTTGCCGACCTAGAGCAAACTCCAAACGGGCCGCGTCACCGGCAGGGAAATTTGCTCGCCAAGACAAGTCGCTGGAGTGGGCTCCGTGAGCCTGATCGAACGGAACGTGCTCTGATAAGCCTACTTGCATCAAAGGGGCCGTCCACACACGTCACCCCTGACCGGGTTGCGTTCCACCCAGTCAGGTCAAACGCCGTTCAACCAACTGCTTGACGGCCTCCTCGACAATCGCGCTGGGTGGCTCGTACCCATCAAATACGGAGAAAAGCGGCCTAACAGCTCTCGACACGTAAGGCGCGAGCGCCGCGTGCGGGGTGTCTGCAGGAAGACTGACAAATGACTCGGCACACTGCGCGGCCGATCGGCCGCCGACTGCCATCCGTTGCATCGGATTGGCCCAACTGTTCAGGTGACGGCCCTCGAGGGCAGACCACCGAAATCCGAAGCCGGCGGCGTTATTGGAATCCCACCCCGCGGCACGCGCGAAGCTGAGCCCGACGGCGAGGACTTCTGCCACCCGGATCAGCACGAGAAACGCGTCGAGCGATGTACGCGGCGCGACGCGTTCCTCGTTTAGGTCGTCCTGCATGGCGCGGCGCAGGTAGAAGGCGCCCCGGGGGTCGAGGCGCATGAAGTCGAGGTGCCGCGACCATCCTCGGTCCAGGCTGATGATCAGCGCCTGCCACGCTCGACCCGCGACCACCGGCCAATGGCGCTCCTCCGCGAAGCCGCGGCTGTCGAGCCAGACCGGCCAACCGGTGTATTGAGGGTTCGCTCCCGCGAGCAGGTTCAAGAAGCTCTGCGTCGGACTCTCGTCGGGCTTTTCGGGGTCGAGGACGAGACCGACCTCCATCGTCAGCCCGTCGGCTGCGGCGCGTCCGCGGTCGCTGAGGCCGCGCCGCTCGACCGCTTGGGCGAACTCGCTTGCGCCCTCCGCTATCACGCCGGAGACTCGATCCTGGAGGCCGGGCGCTGGAGGGGCAGTATCCCGCGCGCCGAGCACGGCTCGCAGCATTTCAGCCAGCGCGTGTAAGTCCGCTTGGCCGAGTTGGCGCCGCAGGAAGCCGCCGATGTCAGCCTCGCGATTGTTGAAGCAAAGCTCCATCAGCTCGGGGTAGTCCGCCGGCAGGATGCGTGCGCTGCTCGGCGTGTTGTTGGCGCGCAGCGTCCGGAAGAACAGATCGCCGATCTTGAGCAGCGACTTGCCGCCCTCTCCGCCGAGGTCCGCCTTCACGACGGCCGGGATGCGGACACCAGGGGGCACCGCGATCACTGGATGAGTTTGGCCGTCCCGTTCGCGGAGATGCACCTCGACTGCGAACGGCTGGCTCGCGTAGCGCGAAAGCGCCCCCTGAACGACGTCGGCGTGGAAGACGGCCTCAACCGGATCGCTGAAGCTGTAAGGGTCCGGCAAGCGCGTTTTATCGTCGAAACCGATGACAAGGTATCCGCCGTCGCGGTTGCGCAGCGCAAACGCCGACTTGACCAGCTTGGCGATGCCATCCGGCCCGCGGGGGTCGATCCAGGTCTTCAGCTCGACGGCGATGCCCTCCACGGGGCGGCGCACGAGTGCATCGAGCTGGTCTCCGTTGCTGTCTGACACCAATGGGACTCGGCTGAATTACCGAGGGTTAGCACACGACCGCCTACTCCGCCTTGATCCCGGCGCTCCGTGCGATCTCCCGCCAGGTCGCGAGTTCTGTGCGGATGCGCGCCGCGAACTCCTGAGGACCGATGAAGCCCGGCACCGCGCCTTGGGTGGCGAGCTTCACGCGGGCGTCGGCCGTGCCGGCGAACGCCTCCAGGTCGCGCGCCATGCGCGCTACGAGGGCGGGCGGTGTTCCGGCCGGCGCCAGAACGCCGAACCACAGGCCGGAGTCCGGCACTGGGCGGCCCAGCTCCGCCATGGTCGGCACCTCGGGCAGTTCCGGGGCGCGTTTCGGCCCGAGCACGGCGAGCGGCCGGATGTGGCCCGCCTGGTAGGGGCCCACCGCGCCCGCGATCCCGTGAGACAGCAACGGCACGCGGCCGCCGACCACGTCCTGCATCAAAGGCGCGGTGCCGCGATAGGGTACGTGGGTCAGGGAGATGCCGAGCGCCCGGCACACCGTCTCCCCGCCGAAATGCCCGGTGCCGCCCACGCCGGTGGTGCCGTAGGCCAGCGTGCCGGGCGCGGCGCGGGCCGCGGCGGCCATCGCCTCCAGATCGCGCCAGGGTTGGCCCGCGGCGCACCAGAAGAGGTTGGGCGCGGTGCAGAAGGTGCCCACCGGGGCGAAGCTGTCGGGCAGGGCGTAGGGCAGACTGGGGTGCACCGCCGCGTTCAGCACGACGGCGTTCACCGCCAAGAGGAGGGTCAGCCCGTCCGGCGCGGCGCGCGACACCGCTTCCGCCGCGACGGAGGAGGAAGCGCCGGCGCGGTTTTCGACCACCACGGTCTGCCCCCAAGCCGCCTGGAGCCCGGCGGCGGCTAGGCGGCCGATGAAGTCGGTCGGCCCGCCGGGTGGATAGCCGACCAGCAGCCGCACCGGGCGGTCGGGCCAGGGGGCCTGTGCGCGGCCGATGGTGGCGGCGAGCAGGCCCGGCAGGGCCAGCATGGCGCGGCGCGGCGCCCCGGCGGTGGTGTTCATGCCCGTCTCTCTCCCAGCTTCCGCGGGCGCGGAGAGGCGCGCCGGCCACAGCCAAGACGATAACACGGAAGCGGGAGCGGCTACGCCTGCGGCGCCACCGCGACCGACCGGTAGTGCGCCTCGTCCACCGGCTCCATCCAGGTGTTGTTGTCCGGCCCTTCGACCTCCAGGAAGGAGATGTGCGCGAACAGATGCCCGGCCAGCGCGCCGTGCCAGTGCACCACTCCCGGCGGCACCTCGGCGACGTCGCCGGCCCGCAGCAGCCGGGGCGGCTTGCCGCGCACCTCGACCATGCCGGTGCCCTGCGTCGCCACCAGCACCTGCCGGGTCCTGTGCGTGTGCCAGTTGGTGCGTCCACCCGGGGCGAAGGTCACGAGGGTGGCGCTGGTGCGCGACGGCGCCTGCGGCGCCGCCAGCGCGTCCTGCATCACGGTGCCGGTGAACCAGTCGGCGGGCGCCGCCTTGGTGGCGCGGCTCGCGGCCATGCGGATCGTCACGTCGTCCATGATGCACCCCCGTGTAGGGAAAGGCGTGCCCGACGCCCTGTCCACAAGCGGCCAGCGTAGCCGCCCCGCCAAGCGGCTAGAAACGCCACGCCGCACACCGACCCGACGGCGGTCACGCGATCTGGCGAACAAGGCTCCGGACATCGCAACGCGAAAGCTACCTGGTAGCTATCGGACGGATTTTCAAAGGCCGCGTGCGCGGGGCGTCGCCGCCCCGCCCAAAGACTTACGTCGCGCGCGGGAAGTCGTAGAGCTCGGCCGGGTTGTCCACCAGGATGCGCCGGCGCGCCGCCTCGTCCGGCACCCAGTCCGCCAGCAGGTCGAGGAGCTGCGCGTCGTCCGGCTTCGGGTCGGGCGCCGTCACGTGCGGCCAGTCGCTCGCCCAGACGCAGCGCTCGGGCGCGGCGGTGGCGTAGCCGCGCGCCACCGGGACGGTGTCGGCGTAGTTGCCCGCCGCACCGACCTTGGTGTCCATGTAGGCGCCGGAGAGTTTGACCCAGCCGTTGCCCTTGTCGAGCAGCCGCCGCACCAGCGCGTAGGCCGGGTGGTTGACGCCCTGCTCCATCGGCACGCGGCCGAGGTGATCGATTACCACGCGCGAGGGCAGGCGCTCCAGCACCGGCCCGGCCTCCACCAGCGCCGCGGGCGGCATGTGGAACTGACAGTGCCAGCCCAGCGCGTGCACGCGGCGCGACAGCGGTTCGACCATGTCGAGCGTAGTGGTGCCGGGCGGGGACAGGTTGAAGCGGATGCCGCGCACGCCCAGGCCGTGCATGCGGCGCAACTCCTCGTCCGTGACCTCTGTGTTCACCACCGCCACCATCCGGGTCCGCTCGGGGCCGAGGTCGCGCAGCGCCTCCAGGTGCAACCGGTTGTCCGTGCCGTAGGTGGAGGGCTGGACCAGCACGCTGCGACCGGTGCCGAGCCGGCGCTTGAGCGCGCGGTAGTCGTCCGGGAAGGCGTCGGGCGGCCGCAGTGCGGCGTTGGGGATTGGCGGGAACTGCGCGTTGTAGACGTGCTGGTGGCAGTCGGTGGCGTTCTCGGGCGCGCGCAGCCGCGGCGGCGCGGTGCCCGAGGAGTATTTCACGGGCGTCTCGGTCCCCTGCGCGCGGGCCGCAGACCCTGCGCCGAGCGCGGCCGTCGCGGCAGCGCCGGCCAGGACGGCGCGGCGGCTTGGCGTCGAGATGGTGTCCATGGACGTCCTCCTGATTGGCGCGGTCACGACCCGTGCCACCGCGCGGAGCGGAGGTTAGACGTAGGCCTGGGCCGCGCGCGAACAACCGGGAGGGGCACGGGCAGCAGCATGGCGGCGCTGGTGGAGCCGCAACCCCTAGAACAGGTTCATTTGCTGGCCCTTGCCGCCGCCCGCCTTGCGCCACGTCTTCTCCGCTTCGGCCTTGCGCGGCTCCGGCTCGGCCGGCACCGGGCGCGGCGGGTCGAACATCGAACCTTGGTGCCTCGGACGGCCCGTGTCTTTCGCCCGCACCGTCCATGTCGGCTTTGGCGCTGGCGCTGCGGCGGTTTCGTGCCTCGGATCGGGGACGTGCAGCAGCACGATCACGGCAGGCTCCTCGTTAACCTGCGCACTCCGCTCCGGCGCAGCCAGACGGAGCGGCGGTGCCGGGACCGGGCGGGCCGTCGGTGCGGGCTCCGGCGCTGGGAGCGCCGGCGAGGTGTCCCGCTCGGCCTTCATCTGCAGCGCATGGACCTGCGGCTGATCGAGGCGTTTGTACAAGCGGCGCAGCGCGGCGGGTTCACTGCTGCCGCCCGTGCGCTGGGCATCTCCCCGGCTGCGGTCAGTCAGAACGTGCGAAGGCTGGAAGACCAACTGCACGTGCGCCTGTTCCAGCGCACAACCCGTCAGGTGCAGCTCACCCCCCAGGGCGTGCGCTACCTCGCCCGTTGTGCGCCGGCACTGGAGGCGTTGGCCGAAGCCGCGGCGGACATTGAGGAGTAACGCGGAGTGGTGCGCGGCACCTTGCGCGTGACCGCGACAACCGGCTTCGGACGCCAGCACGTTTTGCCGCTCCTCCCCTCAGGTATCCCCTCATATTTATGTAATACAATCAATGGTTTAACGTGTAGCTGGAACCGGCTGACACACCACAAACAAGTCAACCAGTACCTTTTGACTGCCGCTTCCTCGGATTTTACCAAGACTAGGTTCAAACGTTTCTTGTAAACTAAACAAAACTCAAGTCAAGTTCCGTTTCGGCTGCAGTAATTATAAACCGAAATGAGGGGATCCTTGAGGCTCCTCCCCGCCTTCATGGAGCGCCACACCAAACTGAAGCTTGATCTACAACTCTCGGACGCATTCACCGACCTCGTCGCGGATGGCTATGACTTTGCGATCCGCGGCGGCATCCTGCCCGAGAACAGCTATGTCGGCCGCCTGCTTCTACCGGTCACTCCCCTTGTCTGTGCCGCGCCCTCATACTTCGCGGCGCGCAGCCGGCCGCGTGCCATTGCCGATATCCATGAGCACCGGCTGGTCGGCATGCGCTCCAATCGGCATCGCACCAGGCGAGGAGCGACCACTCGCCCTTCGGTGCACGCTCCACCAACAGGACCGACTGTCCTTGCTTGGGTAGCCCCAGCCCGTCGGGCAAATCGATCCTGGCGGCGTTCCGCCTGCGCGCCGCGACGAACTCTTCGGCTGCGGTCGCGGTCGGGCGGGACCCGCCTGCCGCGTTCCGCCGCTTCTCGGCGGCGCGGCTGGCGCAAGCGGTCTGGCCGCCGTTCTGCCGCACGAAATCGGCAAGGCCGCTCGGCTCGATATTCTCCTCTTTAGCAAAACGCAACACGCTGGCACGCCGGTTCACGGTCGCGGCCTTCTGCGCCTCCTTGGGGAAAGCCAGCTTCACCATGGGCGTGTACGGGTTTGCGGTCCGCCCGGAGATCCGGATGCCGGCGGCCTTGTACTCTTGGTTGAGGTACCCTTCTGCAGCAGGGTTGGTGGAAACCAGTCGCTTCAGCTCGGCTATGCAGGCCAACACCTCGACCACGCTCCTGTCCGTTTTGCCTTCCGTTGCCACCGCTTTCGCAGCTGCTTGCCGTCAAATATTCAGGAGGGTGGCGCAGTCTCTATCGTTTTTAAGTACCTCCTTACCGCCTTTTTCGTGTGCAACCTGCTGCCGCATTTGCCGACCATTGCATAAGATTTTTGGCGTGTTTTTTGCAGTGACTTTATTTGCCGGGGCATGATAACTTGGCTTGCCAGAGGGAGGGGCCTCTTTCTCAAACGTCCGTCGCCCATCCCACACGGGGTATCGGGGATTTTTCTTTGCCGGCTTCAGTTCAACATCTTTGGTGGACGATACATCATCTTGCGTTGATGTCTTCAGCGATTTTCCCGCAATAAGTTTCTTGGCTGGAGCGTCTTGATTTGACTTGTCGGGGAGAAAGGTTTTTTCCTCAAGAGCCCTTTTGTCAGGAAGAGCCCTTTTGTCAGGCTTCGATAGCCCGTTCCACACAGGGTACGGGCGTTTCTTCTTTGCCGGCTCCGGTTCGGCATTCTCGATGGACGATGCGTCATCCTGCATCGATGTCCCGTGATCTGACTTCACGAATAGAAGAATTTCTTTCTCAATAGCCTTTCTCGCGGAAGCCGACTGCCCGTTCCACACGGGGTATCGGAGGTTTCTCTTTGCCGGCTTCAATTCGGTATCTTCTATGGGTGATGCGTCGTTTTTCATTTTGTGCATTCTCCGGTTTGCACGACGAGAGTCTTCCACGTGGAAGACTTTGTGAGAGATTCTCCCCTTCCCTCTTTTTACCATTTATTGCTTTACGGCCTCTTGAGCCGGCGCAGCAGGAAAGGGCCGCCGCAAAACTCGTGTTTTCATGGCCACGAGCCGATACAAGCCAACAGCTAATCACGCTTAAAAGGGCAAATAGCCACAGCGCATCTTACTAAGGCTCTTCTGAAGATTGCCCCGCAGCCGACGCACATCGTGCGGCACACACCGTGCGGGTGATAGGCCGGCGGCCGTGCGGCGGCCGACAAACGACGAAGCAAAAGCGGCGACCACGGCTGCATAAGCACGTTCGGCATTGGAAAATACCGTGCCAAGTAGGACGTTCCTCATCGACAAAAGAAAGAAAGCTGCGCGATCCGTAGTAGAAAACATTAGCCGAAGACCGCGCAGTTTCCCTCAAGCACGCTTGAGAATCAGAACGTGCTCAAGCACAGCACCTCGATGACCTACCCACGGGACCGATTTCCCTGAGGAAAGGCTTGCCGGGCAATAATTCATGTTATTATCAACGACCATTCGCCGGGTCTTTCAGCAAAGTGGTGCCCGCTCCCGGCTGTTTGGCGGATTATGGACAACTTTCGTATTCACGTCTACCCCGCCGACCTTCCGCATAAACCGAAGGAAGTCTTTCGGCGCAATATTCTCCTGCTCCGCGAGTTGCAGCAGCTTCACGGAAGCTTGCAAAGTTGCGGGTTTAAACATGCCGCTTAGGGCGAGCTGAACCAGCTGCTTAATGCTATATTCGGAATTTTCAGCCGACCACCTGCCGACGCCCGCATCCGAGGATATTGGCCTCCGCCCGTCGGCCGGGACCGGGCGAAGTTGGCATCGTAGTTTGTACACCGCCTCCAACGCATACTCGACTTTTATTTTCAGCCGCCTTTTCGCACTTTGCACCGCATCGGCCGCTCACTTTGCAGCCATGACTTTATCGAGGGAATCCTTCTTGGTTTTGAACACCACTGCAGCGATGCGTTCGGCGGTGCGGTCTTCGCTGGCCCTCCCGGGTTTGGTGAGCCAAAATGTTTACCTTGTTTCCATCGGTGCTGTTGGGCATGGGTTGGCTAGTCCTTTTTTTGAGGAGAACGCTCCGAATGAAAGCGTACAGCAGAGCAGATCGGCGATGATGGCAATCGATCGGCGCCCCCTTGGCTGCTACCCACTCTTTACCGCTTCGATATTTGCGATCATGGCGCGCTTTGCCCCCGCAAATCTGCCGCACTGACGCGCTGTCTATGCAGTTGTTTTGCTGGCCGCGGCCCAAGCCTGATGTTTCCCGGCTTGGTCAATGGAGCACCCTGCAAACGTAGCGACGTTGGGGCGGCTTTCGGGGCCTTGCTCCTACGGAGGATTTGGAAGGGTTACGGCCGCCTCACCGGCGGGCACCCGAACCGGACTTATTTTTCCTGTATTTGCCTGCCACCGCGCTGGGCCGCGCCGTTCCCGTGACCGCGGATGTCGGCGTTGCGCCAGCCAAACGGCCTTGGTGTCCGGGTTCGGCGAATATGGATGGTGGTGGGCGCGATGGCGAAACCGGGCGGGCGGCCAGGGAAGCATCCCTGCGCCGCGATCCCGCCCGTGGGACCGGGCAAGGCAACCGGCGAGCCGGGCTACGCGATAAATGTATAGGGCGGTCCAATTTCAGGCCACCGGGCGGAGTAAAACCAGGCCACTTCGGCAGCCCTTAGCAGATGCCATAGGTTCACGAAAAGCTAATCCACTCAAACCCTTACAACCAAGTTCGCGGGACCGTCGCACGATTGGGGGTCGTAGCGTTCGGGCGCTGACTGGCGTCGCCCCGGCACTCATCTTCGGAGACTGCATTCGCGTTCAGATACCGGCAAGCAGCAGCTTCGCTTCGATCTGGCCCAAAGCGAAAGTAGAAAAACACGCAGGATATCCTACTTGTGGTTTTTCAACTCAAATTCCTCCTGGTCAAGAATGTTACGGCCCCCACTCGTGCGACGGTCCCGACAGAATCCCGGGCAGGCATTGAAAAATCAGGTTTTGGACGGAGGCGGGGTCGGCAAAACCCGCGGCTTTCGCCGCTCTTGGTCGGCTCGCTGGGAAATGCTTGTAGCGCGACAATCAGAACCCGGCGGCGCGCGACAATCAGGGATGCCGGAGCAAGACGTTGCGATGATGCTTGTGGTTGCATCCGCCTCTGATCGTCCTCTCTGCCCAAGCCGCCGTAAAGCCTGGCCTTCCAGGCCACCGCCTACGGCGGCTTCGGGCTTGACGGCAGCTTGGACAGAAAGGCGGTGCAACTGATGGATGTGTCGCTGATTGTCGCTGAACAGAGGTCCTGATTGTCGCGGAACAAATGCTGCACTTGCGTGCCCGACAAGCTGCCCCTGGTGCGGACCGCGGGTTTTCAGAAACAATGCGGGCCGGAGGAGTGCGGCGTCCGAGCCCACGCGGTGTTCCACCACGCAAGCCACAGCGGGACGGGCACACGACGTTCACGGCTGCCAGCAGGGCCTCGCGCGAGGTGCAACCTTCTGCGGTGTGCTGCACGGCACGGACCGTCTCCGCCCCCCTTGCCCCCTTTTCTGACTCCCGATAATGCAACCAACCGGCGCTGGAAAAGCTGCTTCTCCAGCACGCTCTACAAAGGTCGCAACGCCGTCGAGCGTATGTTCTGCCGCCTCAAGGATTATCGCCGCATCGCCACCCGCTACGACAAACTCGCCACCAACTTTCTCGCAGCAATCTACCTCGTCGCAGCCGTCACGTGGTGGTTATGAGTCCGGACCCTAGAACGGCCGTGGGGCAACCTTATAGCGCGAAGTTGGGGTTGGTCGGAGCAGGGGTGCCGCCCGGCGCAAGCCTGCGATACAGCGGCAAAGTGACCGTCGCGGCGCGATAGGTGAAGCTCTCAAGTTCAGGCCGGTCGCGACAATTATATCGAGACCGTGTGGGGCCGCGGCTACGTCCTGCGCGACGTCGAGAGCGAAGCGATCACGCCAGAAGCGGCGGTCGCTTAAGCTCACAGATTTTCCGACTTGAGAGGGCGGGGCGGAAACGCTCCGCCGCTTGGCTGTATTTCGCGCGTGATGCCATTCAACCTTGACTAAAACACCAATTGGGGAGCACTCGGAACTTATGCGCAACGCGCTCTGTTTCAATCGCGACTGGCGGCGAATGAAGGAGATTGCGGATGGACTATGTCAGCCTGGATCCGAGCCGGCGGCAAGCTCTGCGGATGATGTCCGCCAGCCTGATGGGCGCAGGGCTCGTCGGATGTGCCGACCTCATTCCCCAGGGTATTGGCCTGGCGCTACTTCCCAACCCCCTCACCGACCCGGCGGTCTACAATTTCGCACTTAACCTCGAATATCTCGAGGCCGAATTCTACCGCCGCGGGGTTTACGGCCAAGGCCTTCCGGGCGAGCTGATCGGCCCCAACCCCGGCGCGGTTCTGGGCGGGCGCCGAGTCCAGTTCCGCACGCCGTGGATTGCGGAAATGTTCGCCGAGATCACCGAGGACGAGACCAACCACGTTAGGTTCATCCGGCAAACCATCTCGTCGTCGCCGCTGATCGAGATCAACCGGCCGGTAATCGACCTCCAGACCAGCTTCCGTATGCTCGGTTCGCAAGCGGGGCTCGGCCCTAACTTCGACCCGTTCGCGGACGAGGAATCCTATATTCTCGGCGCATTCATTTTCGAGGATGTCGGCGTGACCGCTTATGTTGGCGGCAGCGACCTCATCGCCGATGGCGATTTGATCGAGGCAGCCGCCGGGATTCTCGCAATCGAAGCCTATCATGCCGGCGCCATCCGCGCGACGATTGCCGAGATGGGTTCGAGGATGATCGCCGCGGCCGATGGCATCGCGCGCGCCCGTGGTGCGGCGGAAAGTCCGAACAACCAGCGACCAAACCGGACGACCGTGAACACCGTGCCCGGACCAAAGGAGCAATTGATCAGCGCGGGCGAAGTGTTCCCTGGCGAGGTGGTCATTTCGCCGACCGATCCCCAGGGTAGGAGCTTCCCGCGGCCGCCGCAGGACGTTCTCAACATCGTCTTCATGAACCCCGACAAGGAGGCGCGGCGGGGTGGTTTCTTCCCCGACGGCGTCCAGGGGGTGGTGCGCCATGCACGCAATGCAAACCACGGCAGGACCGCTTAGATGGAACGAATTGATCAGGATCGCCGCTCGCTGTTAGGCTTCACGTCCGGCGAAGGCGCACTCATCGCGATGGGCGTGATCGCGGCGTCGACCGTTATTCCGCTCACTGAAGCGGTCGCTCAGCAGGCGGAGAGTTCGACCGACATCGATCTTTTCAATTTTGCTTTGAACCTCGAATATCTCGAGACCGACTATTATCTGCGCGGCGGGCTTGGCATGACCGTCGATGAAGTGTTTCGAACATCGTTCGGAGCGCCGGTCAAGGGCGGCCGCAAGGTCCAGTTCTCGAACCCGGCCCGCGAAGGAATGATCAAGAACATTGCTGGCAACGAGGTCGCGCATATCAAATTCTTGCGGGCCATAACCGGTAGCCAGGCGGCCCAGCGGCCACCGATCGATATGGACGCAGGGTTCGCGGCCGTTGCTGCCGCGGCGGGACTGTCGAACTTCGATCCCTTCGGCAACGAAATGGACTTCTTCCTTGGCGGAATGCTGTTCGAGGATGTCGGGGTCAGCGTGCTCAAGGGATCGGCGCGCAAGCTCAGGAGCTTGACGCTGCGCGAGTCCGCGGCGGGACTGCTTGGCAGCGAAGGCTATCACATGGGCGCAATCCGGTCGGTAATTTACAAGATGGGCGATACTTGGCGGTCACGCGCCGCGGCCATTTCGGAATTCCGCGATCGGCTCGACGGCCCGCAGGATCTTGATCAGCCGCCGGTCAAGGTTGGCAACATGGCCAATATCACACCAGCCAATGAAAATGGAATTGCGCTCGGACGGACCCCCGAGCAAGCACTGAACATCATCTATGGCAATCCGGCGCGCGGCATCATGGCCGGCGGCTTCTATCCCGAGGGCTTCAACGGAAGGATCCGCTCGACCTGAGGAGCGGGCGGCTACGCGTCGACGAGAATCCGGCGCGGGCTGCCGGTCCGGAGCCGCCGTTCGGTGGTGACCGGTTCGGTGTCGGGCAGGTCCATCCGGCGCCAGCCCTCACGACCGAGCCGTTCCAACGGCCTGAACGACGCCTTGTAGGCCATGCGATCCGACCCTTGGACCCAATAACCGAGATAGACGAATGGCAGGCCGGCGCGCGCCGCGCGGTTGATGTGGTCTAGGATGATATACGTGCCCCGCCCCCTGCGGCTGCCCTCGCCGACATCATAGAAACTGTAGATCATCGACATGCCGTCGCTCGAGCTCTGAAAGCCGCCAATACAGGTCGGGAAGGTAAAAATGGCACCTTTGGGGTTGATGGCGGGCATGTCACGCAATCAGAGCAACAAGGCAGCCGAGCGGTACCTGACTGCGTCAGTGCGACTTAGTGCCTAAAGCTTTATGAAGAGCCGGCCCAATGCTCTTGCTGATTTGAGCAAAGGCTTCCGCGCTGATATCCCCATACGTGCCGATGTCACCGTGGATGGGGCAGACCACGCGATCATCAGGCTTGGGCTCATTATCGTTCTTGTGAACTATTAACTCTGATCCGCAACTGCCGCAAGTGATGGTGCGGGTACCAATACTCACTTCAGCCATTTGCATAACCCTTTCTCTCTCGTGGCAGCTCACCACTTCCATGTTTGGAACCACAACTTGCTGCCCACGCGCTGTAATTCTGAAGTGCCCGCGTCGTGTGCTCTCAAGCAGCCCGGCTTTGCTAAGGTAGGTCTTGGCCCAATGCACCCTTTTGTTGAAAACAGTTTGTTTGCCAGATGGAAGCAGCTCTCCGCGATCTTCAGGCGCGAGCCCAAGCTGATCGGCCAGCCGGTCAACAATATCGCCGAAGCGGACTTCTTCGTTTGTTGAAATCGAGAGAACCGGGAGCATCAGCGATTGATAATCCGGGACTGTCACGGTGCCAGCCTCGAAATCGTCCACCCGCTGACGTTGTAGCTCCGGCCGATTTCGGCCAGCGTTTCCTCGCTGTCAACGGCGTAGTAATTTTGGAGCGGCGTGGCGGAGTAAAATGGGAGCATGTCAGCGGCTGAGCAGGGCGTGCTGCGGTACTGCTTGGTACTGCTACTGTGCATCGGACGTTTGAGAGTGGGCAAGTTTGTCCGATCCCTATCATTGCGCTTCCCGACACTAACACTCCCCGCAGCAGGCTTAGGTGAAGAGCTGCGGCCGGGCGGTAGGTGGTGGCCAACCGGCGTCGTGTCGCGCCCGGCTCATCCGAAGTTCAGACGCTTCGGCGCCCAGCTATGGCATGGTAGACGACCAGCACGACAACTGCACCAATCACCGCAACAAACATGCTGTAGAGGTTGAAGCCGGTGACCCCAGTGGCGCCGAACTGCGTGAACAGAAAGCCGCCAACAACGGCACCGACGATGCCAAGGATGATGTCGAGGACCAAGCCCTCGCCGGTCTTGTTCACGACCTTGCTGGCGATGAACCCGGCGATCAGACCCAGTACCAGCCACCCGATAATCGACATTTTAGCGTCTCCTTATGCTGTACGAGTTGCGGGCTCAGTGTTTCAACGATGAATTGTTCCTCAACCTGGCAAGGACTGTTCGATCCTAAACTCCTCCCGGTTTTTACCCTTAATCCATGTTGGCTCCCTCCCCCGGCCTGTCCACGTATCGCCGGTTTCAGGGTTCCGAAACTTAGCCGCCACCGTGCCGCCCGTCTTGCGTCGAGCCTTGCTACTTTGTGGCTGTGCTGGTTTCTGGCTTCCCACAATGGATTTGAAAGACAAATTGTTTTCAGCGGCTTCGGCCTGCCACTTCGCCAGCAGTGCCGCCTTGGCTTCCTCCTGCTTTTGTTGAAGCATGGCCTCCACTGCATCACGCAGCGCCACCAGCTGCGGCACCGCCATGGGTTCGAGATCGAAGCAGCCAGTCTTGCTCTTTGCAGGAGCCGGGGCGGTATCGTCTGCGTCTGCCACGAGAAGGGTTCCTTTTGCTTATTGTTTTATGTCGTAAGCTTACGCGTCGCGCAACGCGCCAGGCTTGAACTTTATCCTACAACTCAGAGGTAAGGCCGATATGGGGTCGTTCCAAGTGGCTTTAAACGTTTTTGCCGGCGCCCTCAAGATACGATTTATACCTAGGCTTCGCGCTGGCCTGTCTCGGAGCAGCGTTTCGAATTGGCATTTCAAGAGAGAATCTCGTACGTTTGCTCGGGCATGAGCTTGTAAAAAATGTTCCATATGGAACACTTAGCATTGTAATAGAGTGAGCTGTGTGAGGGCGATACGGCACATTTTATGCACAAGTATCCCTCTGGCACTTTTTAGTTCGAGCGGCCGACAATCATCTCCTTGATTTGCAAGGGTGTTTTTTAGGCGACAAAGCCAGCAAATCCCTTGCAATCCCACCATATATAGCTGCATGAACGCACGCATTCACAACAAAGCATTAAAACTACCGCCATTTTTTTGGCCAGGCACTGACCGCATCGGGTCATCAAAGGCGCTCCTCTGGCTGTGGAGCCGCATGACGGCCTACCGACGGGTGCGCGAGGTGATCTGCCGCCGGCATCCCGGACGGCCCGCACGCCTGCCCCAAGGGCCTGCGGCACGGCTTTGGGGTGCAGGCCGTCAGCCGCGGCATCGCCCTCAACATGGTGCAGAAGTGGCTGGGACACGCCCAGCTCACCACGACCGCGATCTACGCGAACGCCGTGGGCGAGGAGGAGCAGAGCATCGCCGCCCGCATGTGGTGAGGGCTGGACCACAACGACGCGGCGAGAAAACTGCTCCAGCAGATAAAACGGCGGCGATGGGAGATTTAAAATGTTCGAAGTTTTGTGGGTAGGGGAATTTAAAAAGAAATGGATTGGAAGAAACAAATTTAGGCCGGTGAGATTACGCGCGACGAAAGCAATGTCATGTGAATATCTTGAGCGAACATTTCAAGGACATGGAATTTGGACTACGCAGAAATACCGCGCAGAGTTTTCTGAAGGAGATACGATTACAATAGGTCTGCCTATTTCGGACCCGGTTTATGTGGGAGACAAGCGCAGCATTGAATTTCTTACAGGGCTGGGATGTTTGCGGGGGTTCGCTCGAATGATTGAAACAACCGGCTAAGTTACTTCCTTTTAGACACTTAGAAAGCTGTGGACAATCGCTCAAAAGGGTTCCCTTATGCCACAGTCATGCCAGGAAAGCTGGCGGGTTGAGGCCAGAAGGGGATCAAGTATCGTCTTTCCTTAAGGACTTTCATGGCTGCCGGTGCTCAACCCTGCCTTATTCCTCTGGAATAAGAAATTCCTCCCGTTTGTGTCCGGCCGCTTCAAGATCTGTCAGCCATTTGGATGGGCGCCCAAGGCCAGTCGATTCCTCGCCATTGGGCCCCCGATATTTAGCCTGCGCCTTACCTTTAGTTTTCTTTGGTGCTTTAAAGTCTGGCTCCGGCGTCGGCAAATCAGACCACGCTACGCTCACTGAAAAACCAAGCTTGGCTGCTTCGAGCCGGAAGTCCGAAAGCAGCTTGTTTTTTTCCTGCTCTACTTTTTTTGTTTCCAGTGTCTGTGCATCGATGATAAACTTCCGTAAGGTCGAGACATCCATCTGCTTGAGATTAGGCGCACTAACCATGCCGCTCGTGGGCGTGGTATCATCCATTTTACTCTCGTCTGGCATTATTAGCCCTTTCATTGGCAGGCAGAGGTCGGACTAAACCGACCACGCAGCATGGCCGTTGGGTTGACTCCGCAAACCGCCAATTCTAAGCACGGGCTGTTAGAATCGTAAAGACCTAAATTTCCTGCCTGACGCCTAAATCATAGGGGCGCGAGGGAAATTCTCGCGCCCATCGTCATAAAACCATTGTCCGAATGTTTTACAGTAGGATTGTGTCCTGCTTTCACTGACGCTTCGTCGTGACCTGCAGCAAGAAGTCTGGAAGAATATAGACGAACCGCAGTTTCTTCGTGGTGCCATCGAAGCGCTTTTGCCGCGTCACCGCACCCGTGTCCCGGTTCGGCAACAGCCAGCCTTTCTCCTTCATGTGGTCGAGGGCGGCGGCCAGGGCCGCTTCGCCGCCGGCCGGCTTGACCAGGCGCTCGCGCTGCACCAGCGCCACCGGCTCGCCGCGGTCGCGGTCGTGGATCACCTCGTACCCGTCGACCTTTTCCGGGTAGAAATCCCTGCCCACGGTCGCAACACGCTTGGCGCCGACGATCCATTGCCGCACCCGTTCGGCGGCTTCCGCCGCTTGGGTTTCAGGCGTCGCCGCCGCCTGCATGGCGTCGTCCCAGCAGCGCAGCACGGCGTCCAAAATCACCTTCTCCGACCAAGGCACCACGCTGAACCGACGGGCGAGCATGCCAGCGGCATAGATTAAGGCAAAGCACGCCAACACGCTGCGCGCCCAGCCATCCCGGTCCGCGCCGCGCGCGGCGCGCTGGAACTTGGCGGTGTATTGCTCGATCCGGCCCGGCACTATGGCCCGGTGCGCGACCAGCTGTTCCACGAACTGGGGCAGCGCGTGGCCATAATTCTGTGCTGCCATGCGGTCGAGATGTTCAATAAACTCGCCAGCTTTAGTCTTGCTGTTGATGACGGGGTCTGCCCGCTCCGGGTAATCAATAATACCAAAGGAGCTGGGCCGCTCTGCCGATACCTCGATTAGCCTCGCCCGCTCACCGCGCCGGCGGCACGGGTCAAGCTTGCCTTCCGTGGTGGCGAGCAGGATGGAGCGAATTGCACTGCCACCGCCTTCGAGCCGTTGCTTGGGCTGCCAATCGGGATGAAGGAGGTCGGGTTTGCCGCCCGACAGAACATCCGTCATCTCAGTGACAATAGTGCTGTTGCCGCGCTTCGAACCACGGACCGCGGCGGTTTCGTCGAAGAACACCGGCAAATCCGTGTAGCCGCAAAGCGTGGCGATCCCACCGGAGCGGCTCATGCCCCAGCCGTCCGGCGTCGGCTCGTCGATAACGCTTTTGGCCAGCCGCAACGCCGTGGTTTTGCCGGTGCGCGAGGCGCCGGACAAGCTGAGCCCGAAGCCGCCGGCCCGCCGGCCCGACAGCAAAAGCAGCGGCGCGGCGAAGGCGGCCAAAATCGCGGTCACCATGCGCGACGAACACACCGCCGGCGCGGCGACCTTGTCCTGCCACGCCTTCATTGTTCCGGCGGTCCGGGCATGCGCGTAATACCGGCCGTGCTCGCGCTCAAAGGAAAGGCGCGTGCCCGCCGGGAAGGTGGTGCCCGGAAGCACGAACACCCCTTTATGCCAGCCGAGTTCGCTGGTGAGCCGGCGCTCGTTTTTGCGGTCTTCCGCCGCTTGGCGGCACTGCCGCATCACTGCGGCATGCATCTCGGCCGCTTGTTTGCCGATTCCGGAAAACGAAAAGCCGGCCTCGACCATGGTACGCCGGAAAACGCTGAGTTCTTCGATTTCCGGGAGGCGGAGCACTTGTTTTCTTTTCCGGCCTGAAATATCATTGAACTCGATTTCGAAGCGCGGCTCCTGTTTGCCAATGTGCCAGTAGGCACAACGGACCCTGATCGAACCGGTTTCCTGTAAGCTAGACATAGGTCAAACTCCATGTTTATCGCTAGTGCGCGTTTTTCTTTGTCTCACCGTCTCGGTGTCTCACAAAATGACGGCGACCCGCACGCACCAGCTAATTAGAGTTTTACCGAATCCACCATTGGCCGGGACGAAAGGCAGCAAATGCAGTAGTAGTAGTATTATGCCACCTCCCCCCTTCCACATAACCCATACTCCACATAGAACCAATGGGAATGCCCCCCATGCCCCATATATACAAGAAAGCAATGGATTCCTTCATACCACTCAAATCAGCTCATAATCTCCTTATCCCCCTGGCCTCATTCACTTTAAACGCCTGAAACCCCTCAAATAAAGGTACGTACTAAGAGAATTACTCTTTACGAACCCCTTCAATAGCGCCCGCTCTTCCTTTTTTAGCCACCGTCATCTTGAACCTCGATTTCCAGACCCAGTAACATGAGAGAAAATCGCGTCTCCATTAACATCATCAATGTGCTTCAGTGCATAATTCAGAGCATTTTTCGGCGTCGGGGCATCTCGGACATGAACTGGCCGCCGCACCTCCTTCGTCGCCTTATATAATCCGCGGCAGCTTTTTCTGAGTTCAGCCGCTGTCACTCCGGCTACCAACACATGGAAATGCGGCACCCAATGTCGCGCCCGAACATTATCTACTACATTATCGGCTAGACTGATATCGAATATGCTCACCAGCACCGTGCCTTTCGGCAATGTCTTCCGCAGCAGCCGCCGCATCGCTCGTTTTTCGTTTTCTAAATTAATGCAGGAGATCTGGTCAAATGCAACCAGGCGTCCAGGCGGCACCAGGGTGACGAAAGTCGCCGGCTTTCCTTAAAAAAACGGCGCCACCTTCTTCCATAAACGCTGGCGCTGCTTGTGCACTTCCCATCGACACAATGCGCTGCCAGGATGCGCCTTGCATATGGTCGACGGCGGCCTTTTGTCGAATGCAATGCGCCAACCCCCGTCCGGCCCTTTGCTGGCGGCGAAGCTTTGGCCGCAAGTCTGGCATTTAAGTTGCAAAGATTTTGTCGGCATCTGGCGGCTCCATATTCCGCGTGGTCGATGCCTGTTGTTTACCTTTTTGCTAATTGGGGCTTTCGTCTGCTGGTTTTCAGCGCTATCCATTGTTCAATAATTTTCATTGGAGCCGATGGCCATCTGGATTGTCGGCAATCAAAGACTTTGGTGTCGGTCATCCACCGGCAAGACCCAAAAGAATGAAAGTGGTAAAGAGTAGGTGGTGGGAAAGTGCTCTCGGATAGTGGCCGGCCACCTTCGCTTCTTGCCCTGTGTTCCGTGTGCTTTCCGACTTCGGCCGGATTGGCCGTAGTTCTAGCCGCCCCCTCATCTAAAACCCGGAATCACGATTCTGGTAAAGAGTGGTGAGTGGGGAAAATGTACTCGGGTGGTGGCCGGCCCCACCAATCATTTCCGGCCCTGCCGTAACCCAAGGAAAAATCGGAGACCAGACTGTGAAAACTGTTCTAAAGGAAGTTCTTGGAATCAACCAACCTTCGCGATTGGGCGCTTTAGCCGGAGCGTCCTCAACCCCAAATACAGTGAAGATAAACATGACCAACAGTGCACCTGAAAACCCAGCCGCTGCGGTAGCTGAACTTACGGCAACAGTTCGTACCGAGTTAGCTGCTGCAAAGACGGCAGTTGCAGCGACGAATAAAGCAGATCATAGAAAGGAGAGGGAAATCCTGTGGGCACTATCAGCAGTTCATAAGTTACACGGACTGCTAGGCTCAAGCCCGGCTAAAATATACCATCCCGGGCCGGTGCCCCTATGGGGGGGCATGCCATTGATCGGAATGCCGGGATATGAGATTGCTCAGCTTATTCTGTTAATTTTTCCCAGCAGCGCCTTCAAGCCGGCAACGTTAATCGGCTACTTTAATATACTGCGGCTGGCTGAGCGGGAAAAAATCTCGCCATCAGATTTCCGAGATTTTATACAGCGCCATGGAGGGCTAACCAGCTGCGCTAAGCTGGCGACCAAGCAAATGGAGAGGATAGAGTAGGCTTCTGTAACCCAGAAATAGCTGTTAAAGGAAAGCCCTATGGTGGCCCGAGCTTCTGCTCGGTGCGAAGTTGAGGCAATTAGGACCGTGTTACGGTTCAAGTTTTGCGGCGTCGCTTGTTAAGTTAGGCTGATTAGCGCTGCGTGGTCTTTAGGCAGTCTATTTATCCGCGGACTGCGCAGCGTCCTTTTTAGCCGGGCGACAGGTCGTTAAGCTGGAATGCGGTTGGTCCAATTTCGTCAGTGATTTGACTATGGGGGGCACGCCGCAGCTTAGAGTCTGTACGCGAAATGAGTTTGCGCTGTAGAGGCTGTCCTGGCGCGTAGAGCAGCACAACTGCGGCTCGGGCTCATCATGGGGAGTGTCAAAAACCTGGGGCGCTATGCCGCGAGTGGGATTGCCTGGTGGCCAAAGCGTCCGTCCAGTACCGCGGCCCTGACCTGAAGTACGCGGTGGGCGCCGCGGGGCGACCAGCGCATCTGCC
>JAABUN010004140.1_pt1 | contig 20475 bp, 18 predicted proteins | sample 5559311 | NCBI WGS metagenome assembly JAABUN01 (sample SAMN10711877, study PRJNA513370) | rock metagenome | isolation source: Antarctica rocks | place: Antarctica: Victoria Land, Siegfried Peak sud
TATATTGCAAGAGTGCTATCGCACATTTTCGAGTCCTCTTTTGGTTGAATTTGTTTGGCGACAAAATTCTAAAAGAGGACTTTTCTATTTTCAAATATCAAAGCCTATAACTGGCAACTTGGGTTAATTACTTGAATGATTTGAAGGAGATTGAATTTGCCGCAGATATCTCAGAAGTTGTTATAGAAAATCTACTTCGGAAAAATACCTCGCCTGATGAAGAACAAGAACTTTTAAAGGAAATGAATGAGTGGTCTAGGAAGGCGGCACGTAGAGTTTATATTTTCTCTATGACCGAAGAACGAGACTTACTATCTCAATGGCGTGCTTATTGTCCTAAATCAGGTGGATATTCAATAGGTTTTCCTAGCGTTCAATTACAACTAATGGCAGCCAAACAGAATTTCTTTTTAAGCAGTTGTGTGTATGACAATGGTGACCAATGCCAAATTATTTCTGAAATTATTATTAGTTTTCTTCAAATTTATAGAGACAAAATTAATTTGGGTAAATTAATCAATGTGGCTAGAAAGGAAACTGCTTATGAGTTCGCACAACATTTAGGACTTTTTGGCGGTATACTAAAGCATCCTTCATATAAAGAAGAAAAAGAGTGGAGGTTATTATCAGCATATATTGATGAAAAACATCCTCAAGTTGACTTTAGAGCTGGAGCAAATGGAATTGTTCCGTTCTTTAAATTTAACTTAGTTGATGAAGAAAACCCTGATTTAACAAGAATGAACGAAGATGGGGGTGGATTTGTTGCGGTAATCGGACCAACAAGAAACTCTTCTGCCAGTCAAATGGCGGTTCAGTTTGCCTTAACTAAATATCTTGATGGAGCGTGGCATGGCCGTTCTGATATTCCATATAACACATACTAAAACTTTTCTTAGAAGTTCAATATACTAGAAATAGAATAAATCTTTAGTATTTTTTATTCCCACTCAATAGTGCTTGGCGGTTTTGAGGAAATATCATAAACAACTCGATTTACTCCGCGCACTTCCGCCGTTATTCGGGAAGAAACTTTTTGCAGAAAATCGTAAGGCAGACGCGCCCAATCCGCCGTCATTCCGTCGGTCGAAGTGATCGCCCGAAGCGCGACGACTTTTTCATACGTGCGAAAATCGCCCATTACGCCGACTGTATCGAGCGGCAAAAGCACGGGAAATGCTTGCCAAACCGTATCGTAAACGTCGAAGGCTTTCATTTCTTCGTCAAAAATTCGATTGACCGATTGCAGAAGTTTTACTTTTTCTTCCGTAACTTCACCCAAGATCCGCACCGCCATTCCGGGACCGGGAAACGGATGACGCTGCAAAATCTCGTCCGGTATTCCCAAATCTTTGCCGATGATGCGCACTTCGTCTTTGAACAATTCTCGAAGCGGCTCGATTAATTTGAGATTCATTTTTTCGGGCAAACCGCCGACGTTATGGTGCGATTTTATTGTAACGCTTGCTCCGCGAAGCGAAACTGATTCGATAACGTCGGGGTATAAAGTTCCCTGCACGAGGTATTTTACATCGCCGATTCTGTGCGCTTCGGCGTCGAAAACTTCGATGAATTTGCGCCCGATATTTTTGCGTTTCGTTTCCGGTTCGGTAATATTTTTCAAAACAGCGTAAAAATCTTTTGAAGCGTCAACGCCGCGCACGTTTAAATGTAGATTTTGCTTGTAAAGTTCGAGTGTGTGTTCAAATTCGTCGGCGCGCAGCAGTCCGTTGTTGACGAAAATGCAGGTTTGCCGGCTTCCAATCGCTTCGTGAACCAGAGTTGCCGCCACTGTCGAATCAACGCCGCCGCTCAAACCGCAGACGACGTTATCGTCCTCGCCGACGAGCGCGCGGATCTTTGCGATTTCTTCCTTGATAAAACTCGCCGATGTCCAATCGCCGCGGCAGCCGCAAACGTTGAAAACAAAGTTTTTAATAATTTCTTTGCCCAAAGGCGTGTGCGCGACTTCGGGGTGAAACTGCAAGCCAAAAATCTGTCTTTTCGCGTTTTCAATCGCCGTAATTGCGCCCTGGCTCGAACCGACAATTTCAAAACCGTTTGGTGCGGAAACAACGTGGTCGCCGTGACTCATCCAAACATCGAATTCGTTCGGCAAATGTTGAAATAACTTGGCTTTGTCGTTTGTAACGTTGAGTTTCGCGTGTCCGTATTCGCGCTTTGCAGAAGGCTGAACGTTGCCGTTCAAATCTTTTGCCAGAAGCTGCATTCCGTAGCAAATGCCCAGAACGGGCGCGCGGATTTTCTCGTAAAAATCCGGTTCGATTTTCGGCGCGTCAGTTTCGTAAACCGAGTTCGGTCCGCCGGACAAAATCACGCCTTTCGGATTTTTTTTCAAAATCTTTTCGAGCGAAAACGTAAACGGAACAATCTCGCAATAAACGCCCTGTTCGCGCACACGCCGCGCGATAAGCTGCGTGTACTGCGAGCCGAAATCGAGAATTAAAAAAAGTTCGTGCTGCATTTTTTCTTTAAATTTAATTTCCTTTGACGCGCAAAAACTTGCGTTTGCCGACTTGAAAGACAAAATCTTTTTCTACATTTATTTCAATGTCTGCTTGTGTGTTTGAAACCTTTTCGCCATTAATTTTAACACCGCCCTGTTCAATAAGGCGTTTGGCTTCACCCTTTGACGCGGCGAGATTTGTTTGGACAAGCAAATCGACAAGTTTGTAGGTTTGCGACGCTACGGCAATTTCTTCGATTTCGTCGGGAATTTCTTTTTTAATGAAGCGGCGGTTGAATTCGTCTTCAGCGTTTTGCGCGTCTTCCGCGGAATGAAAATCTTTGACGATGTGTTTGGCTAATTCGACTTTTGCGTTGCGCGGGTTTTCTGCACCCGATTTGCAACGGAAGCGTAAAGTGTTGATTTCGTCAATATTTAAGTCGGTCAAAAGCTCGAAATACTTCCACATCAAATCGTCTGAAACGGACATAATTTTGCCGAACATTTCGTTTGGCGCGTCCGTTATGCCAATGTAATTTCCGAGAGATTTCGACATTTTCTGCACGCCGTCAAGACCTTCGAGAAGCGGTGTCGTTAAAACAACTTGCGGCTCTTGCGAGTATTCACGCTGAAGATTTCGCCCGACGAGAAGATTGAATTTTTGGTCTGTGCCGCCGAGTTCGATGTCGGCATCGAGCGCAACCGAATCGTAACCTTGAACGAGCGGATACAACAGTTCGTGGAGCGCAATCGGTTTTTCCGCTTCCATTCGTTTTTCAAAATCGTCGCGTTCGAGAATTTGTTTGACGGTCGTGTGCGAAGCTAATTTTATAAAATCCGCCGCGCCGAAGCGGTCGAACCATTCGGAATTGAAACGAATTTCGGTTTTGTCCGGGTCTAATAATTTGAAAATCTGCTGTTTGTAAGTTTCGGCGTTTGATAAAATTTCTTCACGCGAAAGCGGCGGGCGCGTCGCGCTTTTGCCGGTCGGGTCGCCAATCATTCCGGTAAAATCGCCGATGAGGAAAATCGCTGTGTGTCCTAAATCCTGAAACGCTTTTAATTTGCGGATGACAACCGTGTGTCCGACGTGAATGTCTGGCGCGGTCGGGTCGGCGCCGAATTTTACGCGAAGCGGCTTTCCGGTTTTTGCGGAATTTTCCAGCTTTTTCCGCAAATCTTCTTCGCGGATGTAGTCAATTGCGCCTTTTTTTAAGTGTGAAATCTGTTCGTCAATCGTCATCTGTTTGGTGAATCGTAAATCGTGAATAGAAAATTCGTCTCTTTCAAAATATAAAATATAAGCGGCAAATACAAAACTTGCGATTTCACGATTTACGATTTACGATTCACAATTTACGAAAATTATGGAAAACGATTTAACAAAAACACAGTCAGCATTTATCGGTTGCGGAGTGATGGCGGAGTCAATAATTGCGGGACTTTTGCGAAAGAATCTGGTTGCATCCGAGCAAATTGCGGCGAGTCATCCGCGTGCGAACAGACGCGATGAATTGGCGAAGAAATACGGAATTCGAGTTTTTGAAAATAACTCGGAAGCGGTCGAAGCGGTTCGAGAAAGCGAGAATTCAATCGTCGCGCTGTGCGTCAAACCGCAACGTTCGGACGGCGTTTTGCAGGAGTTGAGCGGTGCGGTTTCAAAAAACCAGATCGTTTTATCAATCGTCGCGGGCGCGAAAATCAAAACCATTTCCGAAGCGTTGAAAAACGAAAAAATCGTCCGCGCAATGCCGAACACGCCTTCGCAAATCGGCGCGGGAATTACGGCTTGGACTTCGACCGCAGAAATTTCAGAAACCGAACGCGCTCAAATAAAAGCGCTGCTGACCGCTTTGGGAAAAGAGCTTTACGTCGAAACGGAAAATATGATTGATATGGCGACTTCGCTTTCGGCGACAGGTCCGACATATATTTTTATGGTGATGGAAGCCTTGACGGACGCGGGCGTTCATATGGGTTTTTCGCGCGAAATGGCAAAGGAATTGGTGCAGGAAACGATGCTCGGCTCGGTTTTGTTTGCAATGGAATCGCACAAACATCCGGCAGAGTTGAGAAATATGGTTACATCTCCCGGCGGAACTTCTGCCGAAGCGATTTATCAAATGGAAAAAGGCGGCTTGCGAACCGTTTTATCAAAAGCCGTCTACGCGGCGTATCAAAAAGCAGTCGCACTTGGACGGAAAAGTGAGAAGTGAAAAACTAAAAGCTGGTAGTGTCCTAATCCTGTGGTGCTATACTTTATTAGTTTCAAAAACGACGCTTTTTGAGATAATTATCTTTTAATCTTTTAACTTGCATCATACGAATATGAAAAAGATTATATTTTTGTCATTCAGCATTCTCATTGTATTACTATTTATTCAAATTGACGCGTTTGCCTGTGGTTGTGCCGGACGTGTCGAAGATGTTACAAAGGCTGTAACTGAAGATTTCAATCGAGCTTCAGTAGTTTTCTCAGGCAAAGTTGTATCCTCAAGGTTTTTACCAATAATCAAAAAAGATGTTTCGGGAAAGGAAATCAAAGCGGAAAATTTAGTATTTAAGTTTGCCGCCGATAGTTGGTGGAAAGGTAAATCGAGAGATGAAATTATCCTGGACACGTCTCAGTTTAGGTATCCTAGTTTAGGCTATGGTTCAATCGGTTCAAATTGTGAGTATAACTTTGAGGCGGGAAAAAAATACCTCATTTATGCTGTAATCTCAAAAGGTAAGTTAATAGCAAATCAATGCAGCGGAACAACACGAATTGAAAATGCTGAAAAAGACATTAAGGAATTGCAAAAGTTGAAAATAGTTAAAACTAAGAACTTATCCAGATAACTTCTTAACAGTCCCCAAAACGCCCCTTTTTGAGACTCTTTATTTGTGAAAATAAATAATAATTAAAAGCCGAGAACACAGTTTAGACTTGCGGTTTTGTGTCATAAACCGTCTAAATTATTATTAACTTTTCACTAATGTGAATTTCCAAATCATTCTTTTTGCCGTTTCGTCATAAATATATTTGCCTTCCTCAACCAGCCAAAAACCTAAAAATTCCCAGCGTCCGACCGAAAGTTTATTAAAGAGCGGAACGGCGTATTTCGATTCGACGGCGTTGAACATCGCTCGATTAAAAGAATCGAGCCGCTGGTCGCCGCGCCTGCCCGCGCCGGTGTAGAAAATCGTGTCGGGCGTGTCGCCATGAAAGTCCGGGTAGCATTCGTTTATTTTGCCGAAGTCAGTCAGCAAGGAAATGACGCGCCCGTTTCGCTGGTAAATCCCGTTGCGAATTTTATGAATTTCCGAGACTTGCGCCCACGACAAAATCTCGCCTATCTTAAAATTTTCCAAAAAAGCTGAATCATCCACAATTTTTTCTTGACAGATACGTAACAGATGTTTATGCTTACGAAGCTAACCTTATCTTTATAAAACTTTAACAGTTCAGAACTGGCAAGTCCTGTTTTCCCAAACAGCCTGGAAAATTTATTTTTCTTTTAGGTCTTATTTTATTTATTCCGGCTTGATATTTTATCGGCAGATTACCTAAAAAATTAAATTTCCAAGGAGACAGTAGAGCGTGAAAAAATTTCTAAGTATTTGTGTAACAATTTTAGTTGTTCTCGGCGTATTCGCGTTTTTGAGCAATAAAACCGAAGCAAACAAAGCCGTATTCGGCAATGGCGGCGGACAAGACGAGCTTGAAAAAGCCAAGAACATCAGTCTTGATGTATTGCGTGATAAAGCGGCGAAGCGCGCCATCGGCAAACCAGACGAGTTTCGGGTTAAACGTGTTTCGGTTGATGAACTGAAAATGGCGCACACGCACATGCAGCAAACGATTGATAATGTTCCGGTTTGGGAAGGCGAGGCGATTGTTCACCTTAATTCGGACGGTACAACGGCGGACGTTACGGATGATTTGAAAGATTCTATTGCCGTCAGCACCCAAGCAAATTTTTCGGATAAAGATGCCGTAAAAATGGCGAAACAGTTTTATAAAGACTCGAAGCATTTGACCGAAGAGCCAAGCGCCGATTTGTGGATTTTCCGCGCTGATGACCGCGACCACCTTGTATATCGCGTTCAAATGCGCCGCGAAGACGGCACGAAAGATACGGCAATGCCCGTGATTTTCGTTGACGCGCAGACGGGCGAAAAGGTTTTTGAATACGACAACCTGCAAACCGCTTCGGGCGTGTCGCTCTACAGCGGAACGGTCAACATAACGACCGACCTCGTTGGTTCGACTTATTATATGGAAGATACCGTCCGCAAGATGGGAACTTTCAATTTTAACAACGGAACGACGACCGCCGCCCGGTACACGGATACAAACGACGTTTGGGACGCGACGGCGCAGAAAGCGGGCGTTGACGCGCATTACGGCGCGGCAGCTACTTACGATTATTACAAAAACGTTCACGGGCGCAGCGGCATCGACGGCAACAGCGGTCCCGGTTCGGTTACTTCCGCCGACGGCACAGTCAGCCTCGTTTCCTCGCGCGTTCACTACAGCACAAATTACAACAACGCTTACTGGAACGGCAGCGCAATGACTTACGGCGACGGCGACGGAACGCAGTTTACGCCGCTCGTAACGCTCGACATCGCCGGACACGAAATGACGCACGGCGTAACCGAGCGAACGGCGAATCTAACTTATTCAAACGAATCAGGCGCGCTGAACGAGTCGATGTCCGACGTTTTCGGCTCGATGGTCGAAAGCTACGCACGCGGTAATGTTGTTAACGAAGACACATGGAAAATCGGCGAGCAGGCTTATACGCCGGGAACGGCGGGCGACGCGCTGCGTTCGATGAAAGACACGCATTCGGGCGGCGACCCCGACCATTACAGCGAGCGTTACACCGGCACTGCCGATAACGGCGGCGTTCACACCAATTCGGGCATCGGAAACTGGGTGTTTTACTCGGCGGCGGCAGGCGGAACCAATCACGTCAGCGGCGTTGCCGTAACCGGAATGGGAACGTCGGCGGCAGGCAAAATCTGGTATCGCGCTTTGACCGTCTATATGACTTCAAGCACGAATTACGCGGGCGCTCGAACGGCGACGCTCAATGCCGCAACCGACCTTTACGGTTCGACCAGCACGCAATACAAGACGACAGCGACCGCCTGGTGCGCCGCCGGTATCGGCGCTTGTCCGGGCAGTTCGACAGGCGGAAGCGAGCTGCTCACTAACGGCGGATTTGAAGGAAGCGCGTCGCCCTGGGTTAATTCAGGCACGGGCGCATTTTACACGGCGAACGGAAGCTATCCGCACGGCGGAACGGGTTACGATTATTTTGGCGTCAACGACAGCGTTACCGGACAATCTTACCAACAGGTTTCGATTCCCAGCACGGCAACCGGAACTTTGACTTTCTGGCTCAACGTAACTTCAAGCGAGACCGGAACGGCGGCGTATGACAACTTGTATGTCGAAGTTCGTAATACCTCGGGAACTTTATTGACGACGCTGGCGACTTACAGCAATGCCAACAAAGGCACTGCCGGCACTTATTCGCAAAAATCGTTCAGTCTTGCGGCTTATAAAGGACAAACCGTCCGCGTTCAGTTCCGTTCAACAACCGACAGTTCGGTTACGACAACTTTCCGTGTTGATGACGTTTCTCTGAGATAAAAACTGAATAAAACGGAAAAGAAAAAGGGAACGATTTTTACGTCGTTCCCTTTTTTGCTGGCAGGTGTTTTTAGTTTAAGTTAGCCGGAACGGGAACATCGGCATAGCTTCCGAATTGAACCGAAGCAAAGCTGCCGTCCGTGCTGTTTAAACGATACCAATAGCCATTTGACGGACGGAACACGGAAACGTCGGTTCTGCCGTCGCCGTCATAATCTGCCGCGACCGGAATGTCTCCCAGACTTCCGAATCCGACTGCCGCAAAACCTTGTAGACTTTTCAATTCATACCAGACGCCGTTTGAAGGTCGCCAGACTGCCACATCCGCTCTGCCGTCGCCGTCAAAATCGCTCGCCGTCGGCATGTCTCCATTTGCGCCGAACTGCACTGCCGAGAAGGAATTATATGTGCCGCTGCTGAGTCTATACCAAACACCGTTTGACGGGCGGAAAACATTAATGTCGGCTCTCGCATCACCGTCGAAATCGGCGGGCAGCGGCACGTCGCCGTATGCGCCGAATTGAGCTGAACTGAAACCTCCATCCGAACTTCTCAAAGTAAACCATTCGCCGCTCGAAGGACGAAACACATTAATGTCGGCTCTGCCGTCACCGTCAAAATCAGCAGGTGTGGGAACGTCGCCGAAAGTTCCGAAGCTGACCGCGTCGAATGCACCGGTCGAAGATTTTATTCGATACCACGTACCGCTGCGGAACACAGCAACGTCTACTCTACCGTCGCCGTCGTAATCTGCCGCGACCGGTTTATCGCCTGCCTGTCCGAACTGCACGGAACTAAACGAAAAATTGAGGCTGTTCAAAATATACCAGGCGCCGTTTGAAGGACGAAAAACGGAAACTTCAGCGCGGTTGTCACCGTCGAAATCATATCTGTTTTTGCCGCCGCCAACCTGCGGGTTTGGCGTCGGAAAAGGTGTTGGAAACGGCGTCGGAAACGGCGTCGGAAAAGGTGTTGGAAACGGCGTCGGAAACGGCGTCGGAAAAGGTGTTGGAAACGGCGTCGGAAAAGGTGTTGGAAACGGCGTCGGAAAAGGTGTTGGCACCGGAGTTGGAACTGGAGTTGGAAGAGGAGTCGGATTTGGATTCGGAGTTGAAGTTAAACAACTGCTGTTTGCGGAAATATAATTTGTTATCTCGGTGCGGGAAAAGGCGCAGAAAGTAAATTGCGTTCCGAGGCTTAATGAAGCGTTCATCACCGTACTAGCGCAGCCTTGCGTCACGTCCGTGTGGTTTGCGCCGATATTATGCGCAATTTCGTGCGCCGTCAATTCATATTTTAACGGCGTAATGTTGATTCTGCCGCTGAGACCGTAAGCAAAAGTCGGAGATTTGCAAACTATTCCGACAAAAGATAAACCTTGTCCCCCGACGCTCGGCTTGCCGGAAAAGAGATGCACCGTGTCGCGCCGAACCTGTGACACCGGAAAATTAGCATTCCAGTAATCCTTAAATGAACTTAAAAGAGTTTCAGAACTTAAACCCGTGTAAGGGTCCGGGCGGCTCCAAGTGTTCTGATAAACGACGCTTATCGTCAAATCTAATTCTCTCGAATACACGCCTTCGACCATATTCAAGATATTCAGTATTTCTCCGTTGGCTTGTGTTGCGCCGCCGAGCGTGGTAACGAATTCAAAATCGGCGTCGGTCGCAATTTCGAGCGTGTGCGAAGCCACCGAGCTTTGAACAGCGTTTGCCGCCAACATTTGTTTTCCCTGCTCGATTTTTTCGGACACACCGCAACTGAAAGTTTCGGTGTTTATCAAATCTTCTTTCCGGTAAACAACATAATCATCGAAACGCGCCGCGCGCGAAAATTTTCGCGCCGGTTCAACAAAAAACGTTTCCTCGCCGGAAATGAAATAACCTTCTATTTTCGTGCCGTCAATCGAGAGACGCACTTCGGAATCGGCTTCGCCGGAAACTTTTCCCTTAAAGGTCGTAACTTCACTTTTTGCAAGCTGTCGAACGCCGTCTGCAACCGTATTTTCGGCGCGGTAGTCCGACGCGCGCAAATCTCTCGGCACAAGCGTCAATTCAAAATTCCTTTCAGCAGTCGGAACGGTGAGCCTGTTTTCTGTTTCGGCTCTCTTTTGAGCAGTTTGATTATTAAACTTGACTAAATTAAATTTTTTGAATGAGTTTTCTAAATCGTCTTGCAGATTATTGGTTTGCCCGAAAGCAAAAGCGGTAAAAATAAAGATAAAGAGTGCGGCAAACACGGCGGCTTGCAAACGGAAAAAAACTTTCGGCATCAAATCCTCCAGGCGGTTAGATACAGTGTAGAATTATTAGAATTATTTTGGAAACGCTAGGCTAACAATCATTAGTAAAGTTTAGACCTGATACTAATAGAGTTTAAACATTGTTAGCGTTTTAGTTATTTTTGTCAAGGTAGGATGACAATTTTTACAAAAGGTTTGCTCGAATGCTAAAAAATTTCGTCGGCACTATTTGGAGAAAAATAACGCCGTCGGCGCGTCGAAAAATCGTTCGCGCGACGCAGAAAAAATTTACTGCCTCGGTTGCAGCGGTCATTGTCAATGAAAACGGCGAGGTTTTGCTTCTCGACCACGTTTTGCGTCCGGCACTGGCGACGTGGGGAATTCCCGGCGGATTTATGGAGACCGGCGAACAGCCCGAACAAACCGTCCGGCGCGAAATCCGCGAGGAGACCGGTTTGGAATTGGAAAACGTAAAACTGTTTGAGGTGCGAACAACCAGCCGTCACATAGAGTTTATCTTTCGCGCTTCCGCCGCCGGCAAAGCCGAAGCGAAAAGCCGCGAGATAAAAGCGGCAGCGTGGTTTAAGGTTGATGAGCTTCCCGCCGATATGAGCAAAAAACAAAAATCGGACATTGAAAAAATATTACAGCCTGAATCGAATAATTTCCGCTAATCAAATTTCCCAAATTCAAAACCGAGTTAATCTGTCGTATAATTTTGAAAATTATTTTTGACCGAAAAGGAGAATGACAAATGATAGATTTAATTCCGTCGTCGGAATCGGTGATGCAGATTTTGGAAAAAACCGGCGCATACAGACAAGGACATTTTGTTTATCCGAGCGGCAGACACGCTTCGCATTATTTTCAAATGCCGCTTGCTTTCCGCTATTACGATAACTCGCGCGTTCTGTCGGTCGGTTTGAGCCGCAAGTTTCGGATGAACAAAGCGATTTCTTCGCGTCTGCCGAAAGTTTCGATTATCAGTCCGAGTCCGGGCGGCATTCCGGTCGCTTTCGCCGTGCGCGAAGCACTCGGCGCCGAGCAAATTTACTGGGCGGAAGTCGAAGGCGGCGGGCGGCAGTTTCGCCAGTATTTGAAAGACAGCGAGATTCATCCGTGCATTATCGTCGATGATATTATCCGCTCCGGCAAAGCCATCGAAGAGACGGCAAAACTCGTCAAAGAAATGGGCGCGGAAGTCATCGGCTGCGGCGCGATTGTAAAATTCGAGGATGCTCCGGAGGACATCGAAGGCATCAAAATCGAGTATTTAACCAAGTTCGACTGCGATTTTTACAATTCGTACGACGAATGGAAATCGGCGGAAGGCAACGACGCGCCGGAAGAAACCGTTAGATTCTAGAAAGTTAAAAACTAAAAATTAAAAACGAATAGTTAATGCCGAAGCCATTTTTTCAGAAAAAATAAATAATTCCCTGGCTATTCGTTTTTAATTTTTAGTTATTCGTTATTTTCAAATGTTGCAGGCAATTTAATAATGTGTGAAAATCTTTTTATACAAAGTTGCTTTAACAGGAGATTTTCCGAAGTGAAATCAGAACTTGAAAAGTTAATCGAACTGCAAAAAACGGATACGAATATCCGAAAACTGAAAAAAATTATCGAAACAGCGGAAAACAGGCGTGCCGGTATCGAACAAGAGTTTGAACGGCACGCTTTTTCTATTCGAGAAATACAGGCGAGACGCGACGCCGCGCAAGCCGAACGCGCGGATTTAGAAAAACAAATTGCCGATGCGCGTATCTACGTCGAACGCGCTGACCGCAATCTAAAAAATGCCCAAAACCAAAAAGAGTATGAAACGGCAATGCGCGAAACCGATGCTTTGCAAAAGCAAGTTGCCGGATTTGAAACGAAGGTTCTGGAAAAAATGACTGAAATCGAAGAAGTGGAAAAGGTTTTAGCCGAGCGCGCCGACGAAATAGACTCTCTGGAAGCCAATCGAAATACAGCTTTGGCGGCATTTGACGTGGAAGTCAACAAAAATCGCAAAGAATTTGAAACCGAAACCAAAAAACGCCACGACGTTTTCGTAACTCTGCCCGCGCAAATGGCGTCGGTCTACAATCGTCTGGCACAACGCAGCCGCGACGGAATCGCCGTCGCCGAAGTTAAGGGCGGTTCGTGCAGCGCGTGTTTTATGAAACTGCGCCCGCAAATGCAAGTCGAATTAAAAACCAGCGACCGAATTATCACCTGCGAAAGCTGCACCAGAATTTTGTATATCGCCGCGCCGGAAACAAAAGCCGCCAGCCAGGAAACTTAAAATTTTTGGTTTAGAATTTTGACTTAGATTTATGAAAAGTTTTCCTCTTGCCTCAATTTTAATCTTTTGCTTCACCTTATTTCCGCAAACGAATAACAATTCGCCTTGTCCGAAAATCTCAGTAACCGGTCGGGCGGAACTAACAAAGCCCGGAGAAACAATGAGTTTCACTGCTAAGGTCGAAGGCAATAATTGGGAAAATTCAACTTATAAATGGGTCGTTACCGATGGAGAAATTGTTGAAGGTCAAGGAACTCCTGTTGTTAAAGTCAAAACTAATTCCAAGATAGATAACTACAATATCATCGCAACCGTAGAAATTACTGGGTTGCCGAAAGATTGTCGTAATAAAATTTCAGAAAAAGGATTTGTCTCGAATGGTATTTTCGACCCAGTTCCTTTTACAGAATATGGAAAAACAACATCTGAAGAAGAAAAAGCTAATTTAGACCAGATAGCTCTTGAAATAAAACAACAACCAACTTTTATTGCTCTTTTTATAATTTACTTTACAAAGAGTGAAAGTTACACAGCGGTTAAAAATCGGGTTGCAAAAATTTCAAAGTTTTTAACGGAAGCCCGAAAAATTCCAAAAGACAAGTTTAAATTTGTATTTTCAGAAAATGAAACGCAATTGAATACAATTTATTTTATACCGCTGGATTATGTTGACTCTTTTCCAAATGTCGAAAAAGACGTTGAAAAATTAAAACCGCAAAAACAAAAATCTCAAAAATTAACTCGAAGAATTAAAAAGCAAAACTGAATTGCTTCTATCCAAATCAAAACTTGACACCTTTCAAATTTAGAATTATTCTAAATCTAATTTTAGGACAATGAAATTCGCACGAGTTAAAATTGAAGATTTAGGTTTAACGAAACAGCGCGAAGTTGTTTTGCAGGTTATTCTTGCCGCCGAACAGCATCCGACGGCGAACGAGGTTTTCGACCGCGCGAAAACGCTTTTGCCGGGAATTTCTTTTGCCACGGTTTATAATTCGCTGCGTTTTTTGAAAAACGCCGGACATATTTCAGAAATCAGTTTCGGCAACGGCGCAACTCGTTACGACCGTATAACTTCACGGCATGACCACGCCATTTGCAGCAATTGCGGCAAATTGGTTGATATGGAAATCGAATTACCGGAAGAAATCGTAAAACTGGCGGCAAAGTTTTCAAAATTCAAACTCGAATCAATCGAATTGACTTTGCGCGGACTTTGTCCTGAGTGTAAAGGTGTCTAGCAACAGAGCAAATAAATTGTCAGTGGTGAATAAATTAAAATTACGACGGTGAGAATTTTTTCAAAATATACAAAGGAGCGAAAGAAATGATAGAAGACGACGGCAATAAAACAAATAGTCCAAAGGCTGGAGAACCAATGGAAACAAAAGATGCAAGCGAGGTTTTGACGAACCGGCAAGGACATCCGATTTACGATAATCAAAGTTCACGGACAGTGGGAAATCGCGGACCGGTCACGCTGGAAAATTACCCGTTTCTCGAAAAAATCACGCACTTTGACCGCGAGCGAATTCCCGAGCGAGTCGTTCACGCTCGGGGCGCCGGAGCGCACGGCTTTTTTGAAGCATACGGAACAGTCGGCGACAAGCCAATTGCAAAATTTACGAGAGCAAAACTTTTTCAGGAGAAAGGAAAACGCACGCCGATGTTTGTGCGTTTTTCAACCGTAATTCACGGCGGCACGTCGCCGGAAACTCTGCGCGACCCGCGCGGTTTTGCGACAAAATTTTATACCGACGATGGCAATTGGGATTTGGTCGGGAATAATCTACCCGTGTTTTTTATCCGTGACGCGATAAAATTTCCCGACGTTATTCACTCTTTGAAACCCGACCCGGTAACGAATCGCCAGGACCCGCAGCGCATTATGGATTTTATGAGCTTGACGCCCGAATCGATGCATATGCTGACGTTTCTGTTCAGCCCGCGCGGAATTCCGCAGGATTACCGTCACCAGGACGGTTTCGGCGTAAACACTTACAAATGGTATAACGCCGAAGGCGAAGGCGTTTTGGTGAAATATCATTGGAAAACGAAACAGGGAATAAAATCTTTGACGCAGGCGCAGGCGAGCGAGATTCAGGCGACAAATTTTAATCACGCGACGCAGGATTTATTTGAATCAATCGAGCGCGGTAATTACCCCGAATGGGAATTCTGCGTGCAGATTATGTCGGACGACGAACACCCGGAATTGGACTTTGACCCGCTTGATGACACGAAAACGTGGGACGAAGAAATGTTTCCGCTGCTTCCCGTCGGGCGAATGGTTTTAGACCGCAATCCGCAAAACTATTTTGCAGAAGTCGAACAGTCGTCTTTCGGAACGGGCGTTCTTGTTGACGGACTTGATTTTTCCGACGACAAAATGCTGCAAGGTCGCACGATGTCTTACTCGGACACGCAGCGTTACCGCGTCGGACCAAACTATCTGCAACTTCCGATTAACAGTCCGAAAAAGCGTGTCGGAACAAATCAGCGCGATGGTCAGATGACTTATTTTGTGGATACCGGCGGCGAAAATCCGCACGTCAATTATGAACCGTCGAGCCTGGGCGGTTTGAAAGAAGCAGATCGCGGCGGCAACAAAGACCACACACCCTATGTCGAGGGAAATCTCGTGCGGCAGAAAATCGACCGCGAGAACAATTTCAAACAAGCGGGCGAACGCTATCGCACGATTGAACAATGGGAGCGCGACGATTTGGTGTTCAATATGTCAGATATGCTTTCGCAGTGCAATGCTGACATTCAAAACCGAATGCTCGGACTGCTTCGCCAATGCGATGAAGAATATGGACAGCGCGTAGCCGACGGAATCAAGAAAATGCAAGCCGAAAAATCGGCGGCACAAGCGACGTAAAAATTGTTTGGCAAACAAAAAAGAAGCCTTTCATATTGTTCTATTTTTGAAACAATATGAAAGGCTTCCCGCATATAAATGCGAATCAGTAGTAGAAAACGAGTAAAAAGAAAGCAAAGACGAGTTTGCCCCAACAATGTATCAGTAAAGCGTCGGTTGAACGAACCTTGCTTGCCTTTTGGATGTTCGTTTTCTCAATTATCCAATTGAATAAACTTTCAATCGGTTGGCGGAATTTGCTGACCAGCCGATTGTGATATTTCTCAAATTCAGAGAGTTCTTTGCCTTTCGGTTTTTTCTGTGGAGTAATCAGTTGCGTGTTTTGCTCTTTTAACCGAGCAATGATGTGTGTTGTCGGATAAGCCAGATCGCCGAAGAGCGTCGTGGCAGGAAGGCGAAGCGATTGGTTGTCAAAGGCTTTTGAGTCGTGAAGCGATGCCTCGCGCAGCCAGATGGAAACGGGTTTCGGAAGTCGCCCGCTGCACCGTTCGGCGATAAAGTGCAGACGGATGCCGTGAAAGCGAGTCTTCTTGGCTGCACAAAAACCGGCGTCGGCGACTTCGCGGGCGACTCTGGCAGAATAGGAATGCCCTTGTTGGGCGAGCATCACCGGCAACGAATCAACAATCCGGTCAATCTCCGGTTGCGGCTGGCGGTGCAGAGCCTTGAGCAGGACTTTGCCGAACGTCTGAAAACTCGTGTCTAACAAATTCAGCCGATAAACAAAGGTTTGATAAGCGGGCAGTCGCGGAAACCAACCAAACCAATAATTTTTGATAAACGAGTGCATTTGTTTTTTCTGTGAAAAGCCGTTTAGATGAGCAAACAACCAAATTGCAATCAGTTCCTGGTCAGTAAAAAGCGGCTCGTTATTATTGCTCAAGCGTTGAAAACAAGTTTCTGAACAGGTATCGTAGATTTGACAGACAAACAGATAAATTTGAATCAGTTGATTTTCCATAAGCAAGAAAATTCTACCAACTCAACTGTTTGTCTGTCTTTCAACTACTGATTCGCATATAACAGTTATCTATAAATAAACTAAAACAACTCCCGGATTCCGCCGACAATCAAGCTCAAAATATACAAACTCGCTACAATCGAACCGATTAAAATTGCAATCAAAAGCAAGATAATCACTCCGACAAAAAGGTAATCGCTGGTCATGCCTTTGCCTTTTCCCGTTCCTCTCGTCCGAATCAAATCCATATTTTGCTTATTCGCTTTCCAAAAGAAATCAAATGTATCGCCGAGAAACGGAATCACGCCGACAAGGTAATCAAGCCCGATATTAAAAGCCATTCTAAGAAGCGTAATTTTCGGAACGCCGTAGCGCACGCCAGAAACGAGAATGTAAAACGAAGCAAGCGAAGTTACCGTGTCGCCGACATTCGGAACAAGACCGATAAGCGCGTCGAGACCGAATCGCCAGCCGACGACGGGAATCTTTATCCAATTGTCGAGATATTTTGAAAGCCTTTCGAGACCTTCTTCTATCTCGATTTGCTTGCGTTCTTCTCTGACTGTTCTAAAACGAGGATGCTTTTGTATTTCTTTCATATTTTTAAGCCACAGAGGACACAGAGTTCACAGAGAGAATTTTGCGGAAAATTAAATGTGCGAAAAATAGCGATAATGAATTTTTATTGTTGTTTGATTTTTCTCTGTAAACTCTGTGTCCTCTGTGGCAAATTTCCTTCTACAATTTTCACGCTCAAAATCTTATCGCCGCGCACGAGATTATCTACGATTTTCATTCCTTCAGCGTTCACGCGCCCAAAAACTGTGTAGCCTCCATCTAAATGCGGCTGTGGCGAATGCGTAACGAACCACTGCGAGCCGCCCGTGTCTTTGCCCGACAAAGCCATTCCGACCGTTCCGCGCTCGTAAGGAATTTCATTTATTTCATCGCGGATTTGCCAGCCTGGTCCGCCGTTTCCGTCGCCGCGCGGGTCGCCATCCTGCATCACGAAATTCGGTACGACGCGATGAATAGTTACGTTGTTAAAATAATTCGATTCGGCGAGTTTGATAAAATTATCGACCGTCAAAGGCGCGTCTTCGGGAAAAAATTCGATTGCAAAAGTTCCCTTCTCGGTTGTAATGATTGCTTGCGCGCTTTTGCGCGAAACGGCGCGGACGTAATCGGCGTTCGTATTTAAGATTTGTCCCAGCTTTGTTCGCGTTTTGGATTTGTAAAATTTGAGCGTTCCGGTTTTTTCATCAAGTTTCGGAAAATCCGCCTGCAACTTATTCTGCTTGATTAACTGCGCCGCGCGGCGGCGAACGAGAAAATCCGGCGCATTCAGAGCCAGCTTTAACGAATCAGCCGCACCCGATTTGTCTAATTTGACGAGAGCCGAAAGAATAGCAAGCTGCGCGTCGTTGTATTGTTTATCGGTTGTGAGCGATTTTGCGAAAGCTGTTTTTAGAGCTACTGTATTTTCATAATTTGCAGTTTGTTCGCCCAAAAGTTCGGCGGCGGTGGCGCGAATAATTACATCTGAATTCGTCAATTGTTTTCGCAAAATCTCCGCTAAATCGTTTGTTTTGAATGTTGCGATGGCGCGGAGCGATTCCGGCACGGCACGTGCAATCGCTAAATCTTTTTGAGAAATAAATGTTTTTAAAGCTAACTCGGCTTCCTGTCGCGCACAGTCGAAACAATTGCCGGGCAAAACAGAAAGTTCGCTCAACCCTTGCGAAACCGCCGCCAAAACTTGCCAATCAAGTTTTGTTGAATTTGCTGAAGCCGATAAACGATTCGTTTCATCAAGGTATTTGACCGGTGCAATACGAGCCAGAGCAATTTCAGTTTCAGGCGAACTGATTTTGTCGAGTTCTCGGAAACTCGTCAAAAATTTTATTGCCTTTTCATTATTAGTATTCGGCAAAATTCTGCCCAAAGTCGCCGCAATTTCGAGCAGTTCGTTTTTCTCAGGCGGATTCGCGGATTTCGATTTTTTATAATCGGTTAAGAGAATTTCGGCGCGTTCGAGCAACCTGTCCGCAGCTTTGGTGTTTTTCAAACTTCCTATGCTGCGGATTGATGAAACACGGACGCGCGCGTCTTCGTCGTTCAAAGCCGTTCCGAGCAATAAATCGAAAGCGTCTTTGTCTTCCGATGCGCCCAGAGCACGTGCGGCGTTTGCTCTGGCAATTGGGTCTTTGTCCTTAAAAAGCATTGTGCGAAGCTGCTCGTTGGCATTTTTTGCCTTCAAGCGCGTCAAAGTATTTGCCGCGTCCGCTCGAATCCGTGCGTCTGCATTGGTCAAATATTTTGCCGCAATAAATTCGCCGTTTTCTAGACGCGCTCGCAGAATCGCAGTTATGCCGAGCAGAATTGTTTGATGGTCAGACTTCGGTTTGATGCTTTCGTCGTCCAGTGAATTTAATATCGCCGTGCCGAGTTCTTCCGATTTCTTTTTGTCGGTTTTCAGTATTGCAGCAGCAATTTTTCCGGCGGCTTCAAGCGCGCGAGCGCGAACTTCAGGCGAAGTACCCGCAAGTTTTAAAGTTCGCAAAATTGCGTCAGCCGCTTTGTTCGATTCGATTTCGCCGAGCGCAAACGCCGCCGTCGCGCGAACTTTCACGTCTGAATCTTTTTCCAACAAATTCACTAAAATTGGAATTGCCGACTCCGCACCGATTCTGCCCGCAGCGAGCGCGGCGCGGAGGCGTGTATTTGCGTCCTGATTTTTCATCAAATCTTGCAATGTATTGTCATAACGCAATTCGTCTTCGGCTCTGGAGATTTGCATCAGAGTTTTGACCGGAATTTGCCCAAAAATTTGTAGAGAAAAGACGATTACAAAACAGATTGAAAAAATTATTTTCATATAAGACTCTGACATAATGGAATTACAACAGCTCTTTGTATTTTTAAAGATTCAAACCGGGAATTTCTTTCGGCGCAAGATTTTCGTTGAAAAATGTAATGACTTTTGTCCAAGCGTCTTTTGCAGCTTCGGCGTCGAAAACTTCCGGGCGCGTATTGTTAAAAAATGCGTGGTCGGCATCGTATTTGATTGATTCGACGGGCAACATATTATTTTTGGCGTTGAGTTCCAGCTCGCGCACTCGTTCGGGGTTTATCCATTTGTCTTTCGTTCCAGAAACGAAAAGAACGGGCGCTTTCATATTTTGCAGAGTTGCTTCGTCGGGAATATCGCCGTAAAAAGGCGCCGCGGCGTTTAAGCCTTCGAGATGGCAAACCGCTTGCAGCGCGTATGTTCCGCCCATACAAAAACCCGTAATGCCGATGTGCAAAGCGTCGTATTTTTCCTGCACGGTCGCTATCGTATTTTTTATCGTGTCCAAACCGTCTTCGAGTTCGAGCGCGTTCATCAACTCGCCCGCTTCCTGTGCGTTTTTTGCGATTTTTCCACGGAAAAGATCGGGCGCGATTGCCGTAAATCCTTCTTTTGCATAGCGATTGGCAATGTCTTTGATGTGGTCGTTCAAACCCCACCATTCGTGAATTATAATGACGGCTTTACCTGAATTTTCGTTTTTCGGGATTGCAACGTAAGCCGTTGTTTCGCCTTTCGCGGTGTCAAAATTTAATGTTTCGTTTTTCATAAATGATTTAATTGCCTCCAAAAGTTGTTGTCATTCATTATAAACAAAATGGTGAATTTCGGCAGGCGAAATTTACGGCAGCGTCTTTGCGTTTGAAAAGCCGACAAATTTTTCCCGCAATCGGAAATTTCGGACTGATTTTAATTCTTCGGAAAGATGTAGTATCTTAGGCAAAACACTTCTGAAGAAACTTTAAGATTTGTCTCGAAAAAATCTCTACAAAATACTTTCGGAAAGGCGCGAGCGGTTCAAACGTCGCTTTTCCAATGCACAAATAATAAGTTATGAAGCTACCGAAAATTTCGCTGACATGGAAGATAATGATTGGTCTTGTATTGGGAATTGCTTTCGGCGCGCT
>JAABUN010004141.1_pt1 | contig 20475 bp, 26 predicted proteins | sample 5559311 | NCBI WGS metagenome assembly JAABUN01 (sample SAMN10711877, study PRJNA513370) | rock metagenome | isolation source: Antarctica rocks | place: Antarctica: Victoria Land, Siegfried Peak sud
GGGTAGCAGACTGGCTCGCGGGCATCCCGCGTGCGCGCACGCGGCAATCGCCATTTGCCATGCTCATGACGCACCCATCCTGATTTCGCCACCAGTATCAACTTCGCGGAAGAGCCACCGAACCGGGTCAACTTCACTACATCGTGTCAAGAACAACCTTCACGGGGAGTTCGACAAGCACCCGATACAGTACATCGGACGGAACGGTGTTCCCCACGGTGTACACTGGCACAGCCTTGCGGGGAGCGGTGCCGCTGGCATAGCAAACGAGTGGCGAGGACGATACAGAGATTTAGCCTCCGAAAGAAGCGAATTCAAACAAATGCGCCTGTATATGTTTGTGACGATACCGAGTACAGTATCGCTGTTGTCATATACGCCGACAGCGATGCTTATGGCAGAAAGCGGTATCAAGGTCTTTACCAACATTTCGCAGGGTGTTGAAGAGCTTACTCGTGTTTTCGCAAATCATTAGCACAAAGACTTACAGGCCAGCAGAAGCAGTACGCTCGGTGGCGGCGTGAGGTGGCGACTTACGAAGTTCCCCCGCCCGCCCGTGTGACGCCACGTACGCCGCGACCACGGCGCGTACGTCTGCCTCGCGCTCGCTCGCGGCAAGTTGCGCCCCCGCGTCTTCGTCGTGCAATTCGTACCACATCGTCGCGTTCCCTCGTGTGGCTGCCTTACGCCGATGCCCCATCACCTGCCACGGCAACAGTTGCGGACACGACGCGCAATGAGCGTATCTCGTGCGGCGCGACTTCCACCATGCCCACGGTGCGCCCATCGCGGAACACTTCCACCGTGTACACGGCGGGGGCGTGGTAGGCGTCGGCTATCGCCCCCACGTCGCCCGCGTGTAAGCCCTCGCCGGGGGGCAAGAGCGACCCAAACACGCGGGCGGCGGGTATGCTTGTGGTCAATTCAATGTCCTCGAACTCGTGCAACTCGTGCATCATCTGCCATCCTCTCTATGCCGGGTATGCGGAAAGCAACCGGGGCGCGTCGCTGCCTGTATCGTACTGCCACACCGAGCGTACGGCGGGGTTGCGACCATCGGGTGTAATGAGCGGCCCCCGCACCTCGTACTTGTCGCCGTAGGGCGTCGCCCCCACAAACGCCGCCGGGTGCCGCTGTGCGTGGTCGCGCAAGGCATCTGCCAGCACGTCCCACCGCTCGCGGGTGAAGGCGAACGCGAGAAAGAACCCCGGCTTGCCCGCGCCCTTGCCCGCTTCGTTGGTGAGCAGGTAGTCGCGCACCTTCGCGGGGGCGACGATGGCGCGGTGCGCGTTCCACAACGGGGCATCAGCCATCGGTGCCGCCCTCACCCTTGTCTACCGTGCTGCCCTTCCTACGACCGCCGCCGCCCCGCTTGCCGTGGTAGGGGTGATCTTCGCGGGCGAATCCTCGCGGTTCCTTGCGCTGCACATCGTACGCGGCAAGGTCGCTCGCCGTTACGAGATAGGTACGCCCCGCAAGCGTCGCCCGTAGCCTGCCCGCCCGTGCTTGCACACGTAGCGTTTCCGCGCTCACGCCGATACGTTCGGCGGCTTGTTTGAGTGTCAGCACTTCCTCGCCTCGCACTTCCATAATTGACATGATAACCGACGCCCGACCTATTGACAGAATAACTTACGTAGGTTATAATGTCAATATCAGCGGTTGTGCTGACAACGAAATGCCCCGAACGTGCTGGACACACGAACGGGGCGGACAGCCAAAGGGAGTGAACCCCAATGACCATCACTGCACACGATACCACCGCCACCGTCACCGCGACCGTGCTTCGCCCCGTCACCCTCGAAGCACCCCGCTCCCTCTCCGACGCCACCGCCCCCGACGACCTGCGCACCGCCCTCGAAGTCTTCGCTACCCTCGCAGATATGGATGAAGTACAGGCAGTCGCCCTCGCCAACGTCGCCATTGCCCTGCAAGAGAACGGCGCGGTGGTCGTCACCTACTCGCACGACGGCATCACCACGGGGCGCGTGATCTATCCCACGCGGGTGTTCCTCACGAAGGACAATGCCGTGTGCGTGCGCGGTTTCTGCACCTTCCGCCGCGAGGTCAAGTCCTTCCGCCTTGACCGCATGGAAGCCGTTCACCCGCTCGTGTTCCCCGGCGAAGACGCGGCACCCATCGCGGACGCCGAAGCCGCCTAATCGCCACACGGGGCGGTGATCGTGTCGCCCCCTTCCCCTTCACGAGAGGAACGCACCAATGCCCGTACGGATCACCCCCGCCGCCTTGCTGCACTTCGCCGCCCTCGCGGTGCGGCACGCCCTCACGGAACACGAACTGACGCACGCCCTACGCACGGTGCGCGAGGCCCGCCCCACGGGTGCCGTGGCGGTGGCGACCGTGGAAGCGGCGGTAACGGCGGCACTGGCGACACGCGCAGCGGCCCGCGTCGCGTAGGCACGAGGCGGGCGGGGACGCGGTTCCCTTGCCCGCTGTTAGGGGTAGTTATGGTTTCGGTTAGGGGTGGTTAGGGGTATCTGGGTGGTGGGGCTTCCGAAAACTTCCGCGAAAAGTGGCATGAGCAACCCCGTTGCGCAACCCAAAAAAGGAACGGAGGCACCGCAAACGCAACCCCAAACGCGGCGAGAGTTACCCGCTGAGTTACCCGTTTTTCGGGCGTGTTACCCGGTGAGTTACACCGAGAGTTACCCGTTTTCGGGTAAGAGTTACACCGGAGAGTTACACTAGATGCCCCATACCGCGCACCATATGCCGCACTAAAAAAAGGATGCGGTGCGGCATATGGCGCGAGGCGAAGGGCGACTGCACTCCACCGCCCATTGCACCGATTCAAGGGTTATTGCACCACATGCAACCGACGTGACGACACGATAAGGAAGGGAACAAGCGATGCCACGCAAGAAGGAACCGGAGAAGCGCGGGTACGGCGAGGGGACAATTTTCCAGCGGGCGGATGGCACGTACGTGGGGCGCAAGACCGTCACCGACATGGACGGCAAGCGCAAGACGACCACGAAGTACGGCAAGACCCGCGAAGAGGTGAAGGCGAAGCTGGACGAAGTGAAGGACGCGCTCGCGCAAGGGCTGATCGTCGGCACGAAGGAACAGACCACGAAGGACTTCCTCGCCATGTGGCTCACCGACGTGGTGACACCGAACCTCGCGCCAAAGACGTGCCGCAGTTACAAGGACACCACCGAGAAGCACATCACGCCCCACATCGGCGCGGTGCCGCTGCGCTCGCTCACCGCGCAACACGTCCAGCGGATGCTCACCGCCGTCACAAAGTCGGTGAGCGCGATCATGGCGGCGCGGTGCCGCCGGGTGCTGCGTGCCGCCCTCACATACGCCGTGAAGTGGCAGCTTGTCCCCCGCAACGTCGCCGCCCTTACCGACCCGCCGAAGGTGGCATACCGCGAGATGCGCACCCTCGAACCGGCTGCGGCGCGGGCGTTCCTGAAAGCCGTCGCTGATGACCGTATGGAAGCCCTCTACGTACTTGCCATCACGACCGGGTTGCGGCAAGGCGAACTCTTGGGGCTGCGCTGGCAAGATGTGGACATGGAACGGGGCATCCTCGCGGTGCGCGGGCAATTGCAGCGCGTACCGGGTGTGGGGCTGATGCTGCGCGAACTGAAAACCGAGAAAAGCCGCCGCACCCTCACGCTGTCCGCAATGGCGGTGGTCGCGCTCAAACGACACCGGGTACGGCAACTGGAAGAACGGCTGTGGGCGGGGATGCGCTGGCAAGATACGGGCTTCCTCTTCACGTCCACCGTCGGCACGCCCGCCGACCCCGACCACACCCGCCGCGACTTCAAGGTACTGCTCGAAGCGGCGAAGTTGCCGCCCGTGCGCTTCCACGATCTGCGGCACACTTTCGCCTCGCTCTTGGTGGCACGGGGCGGCAATTTCCTCGACCTCTCGAAGATGCTCGGTCATTCGCAACCGAGTACCACGAGCGACACGTACTCGCACCTGTTCGATGAACGATACGCCGAACTTGCCGCCCTGATGGATGATGCCCTCACCGGGACGGATTGAAGGTAAGGCAGGCATGGGCGTGGCTACGCCACGCCTTATTGTCGCTCTTCCGGTCAATTGCCTCGAATGCGACCTCGTATGGCGGCACGGGACCGCCCGTTGTCGGGCCGCAATGCGGCTGGCTGCAGGTGGGTAATGTCAGGATGGAGTCACAGATCGTGGACAGGGCGGCGAGCAGGGTACTAAAATGCCCGCGTTTCCCCAGCGACGACGTTGTGATACCTGACGCCGAGTTGGGGTAGACCTTAGATTGACGCTACCTGAATGTTTATGTGCATCGCCGGTCTTCTCACGCGGCCTGTGCGTGTTCCGTCCAGTAGTGGGTGGTTTTTGCCACTACCGTGACCACGTTCTTGATCTCGTACGGCACCCGGAAGTCCGGCCCCACCGGGAACCACAGCACCGCGCCCTCGCGCCGCACGGTGACGTTCTCCACCACAATCGCCCGCAGCAGCCACAACGCCATCGCCTCACTCTCGCACACGAGGCCGACCCACCCCGGCGTCTCGCTCCGCTGCGTGGGTAGCCCGGTCACGAGCCTCAGCCCGCGCTCCAGCTCGCGCAGCACCGCCTCGTACTCCTGCGGCTTCGCAGCGATGCTTTCCGGCGACACGGGTTCGAGCAGTGTTCCCCGATGCGGTGGCCCACCCGCGAGCGCGAGTTCGCAGTAGCCCGTCCACATCGCGTCCCACGCCACGTCGCCGTTCGTGTCGTATTCCAGCGCGGCGGCACCCATCGGGGCGGCACTGACTTGTACACCGGGGGCTTGGTAGCGGGGCGGCAGGATGCCACGGGCGGCAGACGACTGCGCGGCTTCGGCCTCGGCAAAGGTCGGCGGCACGATCTCCACCACGGCCCGCGTCAGGTGGGGAACGTGGGCGCGGAGGGCTTGCCGCACGATTGTCGTCACGCTCGTTGGGTCGCTCTCGTCATCCGTGAGCGTGACCCCCACTTCTGCCTGCAATTCGTGTCCATTCCAGCGCACACGCGCGCGCCGCACCTCGCGCACTCCCGGCACCTCGCTCGCGTACCGCTCGATGCTGTCCGTCACGGTAGGGTCAACGGCGTCCATCAGGCGGTACCAGACCCGCGTGGCGGCGTCCTTCGTGATGAAGACGATGGCGACGCCGATCAGCAGGCCGACGATGGGGTCGACGATGGGGTATCCGAGCGCACTGCCCGCCGCTGCAATGAGCACCGCGAGCGAGCCGAGGCCGTCCACGCGGGCGTGCAGGCCGTCCGCGATCATCGCTTCGCTGCCCATCTTGCGCCCGGTGCGGATTTGCAGCAGGGCCACCGCCTCGTTGCCGAGAAAGCCGATGAAGGCCGCCGCGACCACCCACGGAATTTGCCGAATCGGCTGCGGGTCGAAGAGCTTCTGCGCCGAAGCCCACAGGGCGTACCCCGCGCTGAAGGCGATGGAGAGGACGATAAAGACCCCCGCCACATCCTCCGCCTTGCCGAAGCCATAGGTGAAACGTCGCGTCGCCACCCGGCGGGCGAGGGAGAAAGCGATGAGCAGGGGGATCGAGTTCAGGCAGTCGCCGATATTATGCACGGTGTCGGCGAGCAGGGCGACGCTGCCGCTCGCGGCGACGATGACGATCTGCACGAGGGAGGTGACGGCGAGGGCGGCGAGGGCGAGCCAGACGACGCGGATGCCTTCGGTGGTGGCAAGGGCGGGGTCGCTTGCGGTGAGCGTCTCTTCGTCGTGGTCGTGTCCGTGGCTATGGAAATGGAAGATCGCGCCGAGCCAGCCGAGCGGCCCGGTGCGGTGGGAATGCCCGCGTGCGGGTGCCTTGTGCCGTTGCATCGTGCGTCCCTTCTCCTCCGTGTCACCGGGGGCTAGCGGATAAACGTGTCCAGAGCCTTCTTGAGGTTCGCCCACGCTTCGGCGTCCATCCCCTCAGCGGCGCCGCTGAGGCAGCTTTCGAGGTGGTCTTGCAGCACGAGGCGGGAGGCGCGGTCAATGGCGGCCCGCACGGCGGCAAGCTGGATGAGCACGTCGGGGCAGTCGCGCCCCTCCACCACCATGCGCTTGATGGACTGCACATGGCCCGCCGTGCGAGCGAGCTGATCGGCGACAGCTTTGGTGTGCTGGTGCGGATTTACGTGTGTGTGGGTGTCGCTCATCGTGACCTCTTCGGCGGAGTACGGCGGATCGAATATCCCCCCTAGGGGGATACTATACCACACGCGACGCGGGACATGAACGCGTGCGGCACGCGCCGATGCCGACAGAAGGGTGGAGTACCTCCGTTGGCAGGAGGATCAGGCGAGTGCGGACCGGGCGTGCCGCATGTTCAAGCGCGGGCGGGTCTCGGTCGGTGGCTCGCGTTATGGTTTCTCTGTCGGCCCTTCCTCTGGCGCACGCTTGGCAGCGAACATAGCGAGGAGCAGCACGTCGTACACCCCCTTCAACGCGCCCCCGATGACGAGCGGCCAGCCGAAGGGGGAGAGGCCGAAGAGGTAGCCGGAGAGTAACGGCGAGAGTGCCGTGGCAAGACTGCGCGGCACCGCCGTGACGCTTGCCGCTGCCGGGCGTTCGGGGGGCGTCACCACCGCCATCACGTACGAGTTGCGTGTAGGTACGTCCATCTGCGAGAGGGCGGAGCGGGCGAAGAGACACGCGAGGGCGAGTGGCAGGTTCGGCATGAAGGGCACGAGCATCAGGAAGATGTTGGAGGGCAGGTGCGTGAAGACCATCGTATTGACGAGGCCGAACCGCTTGGCGAGCGGCACCGCCACGAGCTGCGAGAAGGCGGACAGCACCCCCGTCCAGAAGAAGATCGTGCCCGCCGCCGCGACCGACAGACCGTACCGCTGAAAGAGCCAGAGGGCTAAGAGCGACTGCACCACAAACCCGCCGCCGAGGGCGTCGAGGCTGAAGAGTGCGGCGAGCGTGAACACCGTGCGGCGGGACTCGCGGAGCGGTGCATCGGGCGTACCCGCGCCCGGTTCGAGCGCGGGCGAGAGGCTCCGGTAGCGCAACAGGGCGAGCAGGCCGAGCAGCGCGTAGACGAGGAACATCCCGTCAAGGGCGGCGGCGAGGCCGATGCCCGTCTGTGCGGCGACGAAGGCGGGCACACCCGCGCACAGTGCACCGAATGCGCCCACGAGCGACCCCACGAGGCTGTAGCGGGCGAAGATCGCGGTGCGCTGTGCGTCCGGCACCGTCTGCGGCACGAGGGCCTGCTCCAGCGGCAGGAAGACGCTCACGTCGCCCGACGAGGGGTTGAGCGTGCCGACGAAGGCGACGAGCAGCAGGGGCCAGAAATCGTGGGCGAGGAAGAAACCGATCCCCGTAGCAATCGTGAGTATCGCCGCACTGAAGAGCAATCGCCGCCGGGGAAAGCGGTAGGCAACGAGACCGACGCCGAGCGTCAGGGCCGCCGAGCCGACGAGCGTTGCCGTGGTGACGGCCCCGATGCGCAAGGCGTCGAAGCCGAGGGTGGTGAGATGCAGGGGCAGCAGTACGCTGACGAAGCCGTCTCCGAAGGCCCGCATCCCCCGCGTGGAGAGCAATACTGCCGCATCCGGCGATGCCCCCGCAGGAAGGAGGTGCCACCATGCGGAAGGCTTGCGAACAGCTTCTTCCGTCGTTGTCTGACGCACCGGTGTACGGCTCATCGCGCTCTCCCCTGTCCCGGTTGCGGCACGAACGCCCCCCTCATCGCACGAAAATCAGAGTACGAAAATGTCGAAGATCATCGCCACGCAACCGGCGATTGCCGAGACGCGCACCACCCGCCCCGCCGGTTCGCCGCGCAGCGTGAGCAACCCGAGTACGAGTTGCGTGGCGGTAAAGACAACGACCCCACTCCCCGCGTCCTGCCAACTCAGGCCGATCACGGGCGCATCCACATTGAGGGTCGGCGTGTTCGTCACATGCAACACCATGTTCCACGCGATGAACCCGACCACGGTGGTCAGGCCCGCCACGAGAAACGTCTGCGTCCGTCGCGCCCACGACCACGCCGCGAGTACCGCCGCGACGAGTAGCCCGGCGATCACCGCGTCAATCAGGATTTCCTGCACTGTGAACATGATCGCCTCACCACCTCTTATGCCCGCCGGGTGCGTGCATGAATCTTTGCCGCGTCGCCGCCGCAGGAGAGATAGAGCGCGTCGTAAACGATCCACTCGCGGCGGTTTGTCTCGTGGTCGTCGTACCCTTCGGCGTGTGCCATGCGCCGGAACCCTTCCGCCACCGCCTCAAGGCCGATGGATTCGGGCGTCAGCGTCTTCGCGGGGGTGTCCGCGCCACGCACGATGCGGGCGAGTTGCGGCAGCGCGGGATCGGTCAGGCCGTACTTCTTGATGATCGCGTCGAACGAGCATTCCTCGCCGTGGTGGCCCAGTTCCACCCCCGGCGCGTCGAACGGAATCGCCCCCTGCGCCGCCACGGTCGCGGGGATTTCCTCGACTGGCACGAAGATGAACCCCGCCTGCGGATCCACGAACGTGGCGATGAGCCACGGACACGCCACGCGATCCACTTTCACGTTCGCCCGCGTGACCCACAGCATCGCCTGCTCCTTTTCGTCCCGTATCGGGAGAGTGCTCATGGCACAGGTAACACTCGTTACACGCAGAGTGTAGCAGATCGCTGCGACGTGTCGAGCGATGCTGCCATGAGCAGATCGTGAGGATGCGGCATCTTCTCGCGGCAGTACGCAGGCTGAACTTATTCGTCCGTCGTGAGGTGTGCGGACACCCGCCGGCCGTAACTCATTTGTGGACGCGGCGTCCCTCGACTTGCAGGTCGCTCCGTGACTTTCGCGCCGCAGTAGGCGTAGAGTGCGTCATAAAGGGGGGCGGTGAGGCGAAGCTTCTCGTAGTCGTTGGGAACGGTCAGTTGGAAGCCCCGGATAAGCGCATCTATGCCCGCCGCTTCGGGGCGACGGGTGCGGCTCGGTGGCACGTCGGCATCGAGAATGATGCGCCCCATCTCGACAAGGGCGGGGTCGCGGTCGAGACCGTGCCGCACGACGAGTGTTTGAAAGGTGCATCGTCCCGCCTCGTGGCCATACTCGGCACCGCGCATGTCGAAGGTATGACCATCGAGGGTCGTGGCGTCGGTATCGGCAGGCACGAAGACGAACTCGGCATCGGGGTCAATATACTTGCGAATTAGCCACGGGCAGGAGGTGCGGTCAATGTGCAGATTCTCGCGGGTGATCCACTTCATGCCGCCCCCCCGTCATGGCGCGATACTGCTTCAAGGAACAGGGCAAGCCCCTCGTCGCAGCGAGCGAGCAGCTCCGCGACATTCCCGGCCCCCTCGCCGCCGAAGTAGTCCCGCGTCCGCACCTGATTCGTCCAGCGTGTGAGCTTGTGCAGATCCTGCTCCAGTTCGGTGAGTTCCGCGAAGGTGAAGTCGCGGTGTTCGGTCTCGCGCCGCACATGGTCGAGAAACCACTCGGCTTCACGGGCAATCTCCCCATATTCGGTTGCCCGGTCACTGCGCGACTGACTGCGAATCGCTTCAGCGCGGGCATCGTCGAGATGTGCAGATCGTACAAGCGTCGCTTGCCCGTCGAATTCTTCCACTTTTGCCGCGATGGCGTGGAGGGTGGCGACGGTTTCCTCACGCTCCGGCAGAGCGCAGACGCCGTCGCGCAGATAGATCGCGCCGATCTTCTTGATCTCGCGCCAGATAAACGCTCGTTTACGCGACGGCTCCGATGGCACGGTGTAAATGAGCAAAATCCACCGCATCTTAGCTCCCCGGTTCCAAGAATGCAGACCCTCTCCGAGCCACGGTGCTAAGTAGGTCCGCAACTGATTCTGGACGGGATAGCGGCAGGTGAAAGCCCGCCGCATCGGGAAAAACCCGCAGGCGAAAGCCCGCCGATTCCGTCCAAATCTCGCTGACGACCTACTTAGTATAACGCCTGTTAGATCGCCGAATCATCGTACCGCGTTCCCACAGAAGTTGACCCGCGCTTTCGTAGACACTTGATCATTGAGAGATGCACGAGCCACGGAAATACCTCGGCACTGCTCAACCGACTCTGCGCAGGTGGGGGCAACAGGTGGGAATCGCCAACGGGAACGCGAGGGGCTGACGAGCGGCGATGGTGGGAAACTGCACCATACAGAGGAATGTTGGATGTAACGAGCGGTAGGTGACGCAGTGCGTGTGCTGGTGGTGGAAGACGAGCCGGGCATCGCGCAGTTCCTCCAACAGGGACTGAGCGAAGCCGGCTATGCAGTCGACCTCGTCGGGGACGGTACTGAAGGGCTGGACTACGCCGTCGCGGCGCAGTACGACGCGATTGTGCTGGATATCCTCCTTCCCGGCATAGATGGGCTGTCGCTGCTCAGACACCTGCGGGCAAAAGGGGCGACCACGCCCGTGCTGCTCCTGACCGCCCGCGATGCGGTCGAGGATCGGATCGCAGGGTTGGACAGCGGTGCGGACGACTACCTCGTCAAGCCGTTCGCGGTTCCCGAACTCCTCGCCCGCATCCGGGCACTGCTCCGTCGCCCCCCATTGCAGGCGGGAACCGTGCTGCAGGTGGCGGATCTGGAGATGGACACCGCCCGGCGCGACGTACGGCGAGCGGGACGGACTATCGAACTTAGCCCGCGCGAATTCATGCTACTCGAATACCTGATGCGCTACCCGCGCCAAGTGTTGACCCGCACGCAGATCGTCGAGCATATCTGGAACTTCGACTTCGACAGTGACACGAACGTGATCGATGTCTATATCGGCTATCTGCGGCGCAAGGTGGATCGGGGATTCGACAGCCCGCTGATTCATACCGTGCGGGGGGTCGGCTATCGGCTCGGTTTGGAGGCCGACCATGCGTGATTGGCGCGGGCTGTCGTTGCGGGTCCGTCTCACGCTCTGGTACGTGCTCCTGCTCGCCCTCACTCTCGTGGTGTTCGGCGAGTACGTACATGTGCGCTTGGAGCAGAGCGTACTCGCGCAGACAGATATGGGCCTGCAAGCGGCTGTGTCCGAAGTGGAAACCGACCCCGACGGTCGCGTCTTCGGGGGGAACGGGGATGGTGGGGAGCGGATCGAGCGGCTCACAGGTGCCGGGTTCACGGCCCGCATCGTCGCGGCGGACGGCACCGTGCGCGACAGCTTCGGCAACATCACCGCGACGCCATTTCCCTTCCCGATCACAGCGGGGTTGTTGAACGCATCGCAAGGGGAAATGCACTGGCGCATCCTCAGCCGGGAACTGTACGGGGCCAACGGTGAGCGCGTCGGCTGGTTGCAGGTCGCGCAGTCGCTTAATCCGTTGCAGACGGTACTCGAAACGCTCCTCACGCAGACCCTGCTCGGCTTGCCCCTCGCCCTCGCCCTCGCCGGAATCGGCGGCCTCGTCCTTTCTGGCAGGGCACTGCGCCCCATCGAGCGAGTCACACAGACCGCGCAGGCGGTGAGTGCGAGCGACCTGACGCGGCGCATCAACTATCGCGGCCCCACCGACGAGGTCGGGCGGCTCGCCGTCACCTTCGACCGGATGCTCGACCGCTTGCACATGGCTTTCGAGCGGGAGCGTCGCTTCACCGCCGACGCCTCCCACGAATTGCGCACGCCCCTGACCGCAATCAAGGGGCGCATCGGCGTGACACTGAGCCGCCCGCGTACGGCGACGGAGTATGCACATGCGCTCGCGGACGTGGAAGGGGAAGTTAATCGCCTCATCCGTCTCAGCGGCGACCTCCTGTATCTCAGCAGGCTCGATCAGGGCGAACCGCGTCTGCCGCTGCGGATGATGGATCTCGGCGACCTCCTCGACACGATCACCGAACAGATGGAACCTCTCGCGAGGACACGGAACCTGACGCTTCACGCGCAGGTCGCGCCGGGACTCGCGGTGCGCGGCGACCTCGATCATCTGACGCGGCTCTTCCTCAATCTGCTCGGCAACGCGCTCAAGTACACCCCAAGTGGCGGCACCATCACCGTACGTGCCGAGAAACATGCACGGGAGGTTCTCGTCGCGGTGAGCGACACGGGGCCGGGGATCGCACCCGAACACCTGCCGCACCTCTTCGAGCGGTTCTATCGCGTCGAGGCCGACCGCTCTCGCCAGACCGGCGGCACGGGCTTGGGGTTGGCTATCGCCCGCGAGATCGCCCACTGGCATGGCGGCACGCTGACCGTCGCAAGTACGCAAGGGGACGGGACGACCTTCACCGTGCGCGTACCGTCTCACGACGCCCATGCTACCGCAGAACTGCCCCTGCGCGGCCCCGGCACGGCGAAGATATCTGGTCGTGCATGACGGACTGCGCTGTCCGCGCCACATCCGCCGGTATCTCCCACCCTGCGTGCGGCTCTCATCGTCGTCTTAGTTCTCACTGGCATTCTGGGGATAGAGCCGTCGGCGGGAACGAATTCCCACCTACGTCTTCAGGAGTATTCGCAAGGGACATCGCTCGGAGGTATCTATGGGTGAACAGAAAAGGCGCACCGTTGCGGCGGTGATGATTGCCGTACTCACCGCAGTGGTTGTAACTGCGGGCTTTGGTGGCCCGACGACGCGGGCGACGTTGGTAAAGGCGCAAGGCGCGACCGGCACGATGCCGCATGGGGATACGGTGCAACCGGTTGACTGGAAACTGGTCGAGCAGGCAATGGGCAAATCCGGCGCGTTGCAGGCGGGCAACGTCTACAAGTTCGGCTTCCCGCGCACCGACCTCCAAGCGAGCGTGCGGGGAATCCCGGTGAAACCGACCTTTGCGACGGGTACCCACCTTGAATTCTTGCAACTAGACGGTCATGCCATGAACGACGTGGCACCGACGAGCGGTGGGGCGGCAATGGTGATGGGCGACCTCGTGCTGACCGAAGACGAGATCAACCCCGTGCTGCTCCGGTTGCAACAGGGCGGAATTGACGTGACAGGGCTGCACAATCACCTGCTCGACACGTCCCCGCGCTTTATGCACCTCCACATTCAGGGCCACGGCGACGCCGTGCAGTTGGCCGACACGATCCACGCCGCGCTGCACCTGAGCAAGACGCCGATGACCGCGACTACGGGTGCGCCCCCGCCGGACCTCGGCCTCGACACTGCCCAACTCGACCAAACGCTCGGCTACAAGGGCAGCGCAAACAGTGGGGTTTACCAAGTCAGCGTACCACGGGCGGAGACTATCACCGAGAGCGGCATGGTCTTGCCGAACGCGATGGGCATGGGGACCGTACTCAATTTCCAAGCGACAACCGACGGCAAAGTGGCGATCACCGGGGATTTCTCCCTGCTGGGGAGCGAAGTTGGTCCCGTCAGTCGCGTGCTGCGTGCCAACGGGATCGAGGTGACTGCGGTGCATGACCATATGGTCGCGGATGCGCCGCACTTGTTCTACATGCACTTCTTCGCGAATGACGATCCGCTCAAACTTGCCGGTGCCTTGCGCTCCGCCCTCGATCAGACGAACAGCGCGAAGCCGACGACGTAATGCACAAACGGGGCCGAAGGTTCCCCTGCGGGAGCACCGCAGTGGCTCCAAGTCCCAAGGAGTGCAATCCCGCCAAAGACAACGAACGGCGGTTGGGTTCTGTATCTACGAGGAGGTTTTCAGATGACGGCACGACAACGACTGTATGTGACGATGATGGGCGCGATGGTGGCGGTACTGCTCAATCTCGCGGTGGTCGTTCCGGTGTTCGCCGCCGGCGACGGCTTCGACGGTGACGAGATCGGTGTGCCGCTCGCACTCGTCGCGCTCCTGATTGCGGGCGGCGTGGGGTTCTTCGTCTGGCGCGGTCGGCGGACGCAGACACCGCAGCGTTAGTATTCACACATGCAACGGAAAGCCGTCGGCCCGCGTGGGGTTGGCGGCTTTGCCGCGAGGCCACGATTCGATCTGGAGCGCGAGGTAGGCAATGACCGCAACGGTGTTCTCCACGCCCCGTATCCTCCTGACCGCAGTCGCGTGTGCGTTGGTCGCGGGGTTTGTGCTGCGCTGGCGTTCTCGTCGCGCCACAGGGCAGGCGGTTCCCGCCCTCGTCCTCTCCTCGCTGCTCGTGGGCGTACTCGTGTTCGCGTGGCGTGAACTGAGCAACGCCCTGCGCATCAACGATGATTTTCTCCCCGGTGTCAGCCTCGCTGATATTGGCGGCGGTGTCACGGCTTGCGTGGCCCTCCTCGCGCTGACACCGCTGCAACCGGCGGCGCGACCGTGGCTTGTGACCGCAGCACTGATCGCCGCCGCCGCCTTTATCGTGAATGTCGTCCTGATTTGAGACCGGGCATGTGGGGTGCGACTGCATCATCGCGCCAACCGTGATCTGGTCGGCGTGCTACTACTTCCTTGGAGACGCCCTCCTACAGGCATGGCCCTCGGTGCGTGACTGGTTCGCGGGCGATCTCCGCCGACTGTTTGGCCTCGCTATCGTACTCGGAAGCCTCGCGGGTGTCGGATTGTGGCGACAGTGCAGACACGCGAGATCGGATACTGCGCCGCAATAGGAGCGGCGAACCCCGGCATATACGGAGGTGCCAGACTGTATCGTTCGGTGCGTCGTTGTCGCGCCCCCAGATGCGTGGATTGTCGGATTTCGGAAAGGACGATGAGAATGATCCCGTGGAGAACGCTGCTCTTGGTGCTGCTGCTCGCTGCGTGTGGGGAAGGGAGCGTGGCGACGAAGTACACGCCGACGAACCAGATCGCGCCGTCCGGACAGATACTACGACTGAACTTCGACGACGCCGCACCGGGGACCACACCCGATGGCGCGGTGGTGTACAGCGGCGCGTGGGCGGTGCGTGCGGAAGCGGATGCTCCCTCACCGCCGAACGCGCTCTGCCAGACCGGAACGGCGACGTTTCCGGCCCTGCGTCTCGGTGACACCGTGTATCGTGATGTGACTCTGACCGCACGCTTCAAGTCGGTGAGCGGCAAGGACGACCGCGCCGCCGGACTGATCTTCCGGGTGCAGGACAAGGACAATTACTACATCCTGCGGGCGAATGCGCTGGAGAACAACGTGAATTTCTATAAGTACGCCGGCGGGAAACGCAGCGACCTCAAGGGCGGCACGGCAACCATCACAACGGGCCAGTGGCAGGAATTGCGGGTGGAGGTGAGCGGCAATCGCTTCCGAGGGTTCCTCAACGGACAGATCGTCGTCGAGGCAACGGACGACACCTACAGCGCGGGGCAGGTCGGCCTATGGACAAAGGCAGATTCCGTGACCTGTTTCGATGACCTCACCATTGAAACAACGGTTCCCTAAAGCACCCCTGTGCTCGCTGGTGAGGTGTCCGTGGGGTAGCATCGCCCAGACGACCCCCTAGACAGCAACGTCGAGGCCTGCTACAGTGCGTCTAACGAGTGTTAGATACACCTCTTTAGTGGAAGGGCGCGACGTGATCGAACGACCGGATGTCCTCTTCGTCTGTCCCCACGGTGCGGCGAAAAGCGTAATCGCGGCGGCCTACTGCCGTCAGCTGGCGGCGGAGCGAGGTATCGTGCTGCGCGTGGCATCGGCGGGTACCGAGCCGGAGCCAGCCGTACCGCCGCCCGTGGTCGCGGCCCTCGCGTCCGAGGGGATCGATCTTTCGGAGTATCGGCCCCGTCAATTGACCCGCGAAGACATCGCTCGTGCGGGGCAGGTGATTACTATCGGCTGCGACGTGAGTGAGTTCGCTTCAGCGGGGAAACCTATCGAGCGATGGGACGATGTTCCCCTCGTCAGCGACGGTCTGGAGGCAGCGCGTGTGGCGATCCGTACCCACGTCGTGCGGTTGCTCGATGGATGGGAGGGGGAGCGACATGGCTGAAAGGGTGTCGGTCGCCCCCACCAACGCGGAAACGCCGACCACGCCCGTCGGGTTGGTGCCACTTATCGGCTACTTCCTCAAACTTGGCGCGGTGGGGTTCGGCGGCCCCGTCGCGCTCATCGGGTTCATGCACCGCGATCTCGTGGAACGCCGGAGGTGGGTGCAGGAGGACGACTACAAACTCGCCTTGGCCCTCGCTCAGATCATGCCGGGGCCGCTCGCGGCGCAGTTCGCCATCGGGCTGGGGTATCTCCTGCGCGGTGTCGCGGGAGCTACGGTCGTTGGCCTCGCGTTCGTGCTCCCCTCGTTCCTGATGGTCGTCGCCCTCTCGATGCTCTACGTCGCCTACGGTGGCCTCTGGTGGATGCAGGCGTTGTTCTACGGGATCGGCGCGGCGGTGGTGGCGATCATCGCCATCGCGGCGTACAAACTCGCACGCGGCACGATCAAGCGGGACCCACTCCTGTGGGGCATCTTCGCGGTGCTTTTCATCGTCACGGTCGTGGCCGAGTCCGAACTGGCCGTGCTCTTTATCGCGTCCGGGTTCCTCGTGATGCTCGTGCGGGCCTGTCCGCTCCGGTTCCGCCCGCGCACGCCGCTCCCGCTGTTCGTGCCGTGGCCGCTCACCCCGGCGATTGCGGCGGTGGGTAGCCTCGATCCCGGCATTTTGCTGCAAATCCTGCTCTTCTTCGTCAAAGCGGGATCGTTCGTGTTCGGCAGCGGCCTCGCCATCGTGCCGTTTCTGTACGAGGGTGTGGTGCGGCAGAACGGCTGGCTGAATGAGCAGCAATTTCAGGACGCGGTGGCGGTGGCGATGATCACACCGGGACCGGTAGTCATCACCGTCGCGTTTATCGGCTACCTCGTCGCGGGGTTTGCGGGGGCGGCGATGGCGGCGATAGGCATCTTCCTCCCGGTGTACGTCCTCACGGTGATCCCGATGCCGTGGTTTCGCCGTCACCGGGATAACGCTCAACTCAAAGCCTTCGTGGCGGGAGCGACAGCAGCGGCGACCGGCGCGATTGCCGGGGCGGTACTCGTACTCGGCAGGCGGGCCGTCCACGACCTGCCCACGGTCGTGATCGCAGTCGTCAGTCTCGGTATCCTCGTGCGCCTCAAACTGCCCGAACCCCTCGTAGTCGGCGGCGCGGGTATGGCAGGATTGCTCGTCTGGGTTGTGACGCAGCGATAGTAAGGGCGCAGGGAGCGTATTCCACCGATGTCCTCCTCGTCCGAACCGTAATCGCGGGGAGGGTGCCATAGACTCCCGAAGTGTGCCGGGTAACAGATGCCGTTCCTCTTCGCCAAATCACCCGATGCTGTTGAGGATCGTGCGGTGATCGAGGCGTGGTCGTCCCGTTGGTGGCTTCTGCGGCGGCAGCAATGGTCGAACGCGTTCCCATTCCGCATCGCTCATCTCCCCGTTCATCGCCGCACGGGGAAGCGCGGCACTGATAGGGCAGGCCCACACTTAGCCATATGAGCCAGGGTCTTCCGCACACGCGGTGAACCGATCTACGGACTCGCCATGATCGAAGAGCTGCACCGACACGGCTATGACATTAGCCCGGGCACGCTCTACCCGGTGCTTCACCAGATGGAGACAGCGGGTTACCTCGTACGCGAGGAGCGGGTAGTCAACGGGAAGGTTCGGAAATACTACACCGCGACCGATCGGGGGCAGGAGGTACTCGCCAAGGCCCGCCAGAAAATCGCCGAGTTGGTAACCGAAGTTGTCCAAGGACAGGGGCCAACGAGCATCGTGAGGGATACCGATACAGTCTAGCGTTCGGAGGCGGCAAACGATGGGTAACGACACCGTGGCACAGACGCCGGATCCACAACCGGGCGGGCAGAATGACTCTGTGGCCGCTGCGGATACCACTATCTCCCTGCCGGTTACGTCCCCGCTGCACGGGCATGGCTCGCCGTTGGAGGTCTTCGGTGTCGCGCTGCGCCTTGGGGTCACGTCGTTTGGCGGTCCGATTGCCCATCTCGGTTACTTCCGAGAAGAGTACGTCAATCGGCGCAAATGGCTCGACGAGCAGGCCTATGCCGATCTCGTCGCCCTCTGTCAGTTCCTTCCCGGCCCGGCGAGCAGTGAGGTGGGCATTGCCATCGGTATCACCCGTGCCGGACTGCTCGGCGGCCTCGCCGCCTGGCTCGGCTTTACGATGCCGTCCGCACTCGCACTGATCGCCTTCGGCTATGGGGTCCAACGCTTCACGATTGCGGAGGCGGGCTGGATTCACGGCCTGCTGATCGTCGCCGTTGCGGTGGTGGCACAGGCGGTGACGGGCATGGCACGCCAGTTCTGCCCGGACCGCAAACGCCAAGCGATCGCGGTTGTTGCGACACTCGTCATGCTTGCGTGGCAGACGGGCCTTGCGCAAGTGCTGCTCATCGTCGTGGCTGGCCTCGTCGGCTGGCGGGTCGTGGAGTCCGGGCAGGCCGATATGAGCGCACCGATGCGCGAACCGATCTCCCCGCGACTCGGTGTTGCGGCTCTCTCGCTCTTTTTCGTCCTCCTCCTCGGTCTGCCCATCCTGCAACAGATTGTCGGCACCTATGCGCTGGCCCTCTTCACGAGTTCCTACCGCGTCGGGTCATTGGTCTTCGGCGGTGGCCATGTCGTCCTGCCGCTGCTGCAATCTGCCGTTGTACCGCCCGGGTGGGTAAGCGAGACGCAGTTCGTCGCTGGGTACGGCGCGGCGCAAGCGGTTCCCGGCCCGCTCTTCACCTTCGCCGCCTATCTGGGCACGGTGGCCGAGCCGACGCCGCACGGCTGGATCGGTGGCCTGATTGCCTTGGTGGGCATGTTCCTTCCCGCCTTCCTGCTCGTGATTGGGGTGATGCCATTCTGGAACGCGATCCGCGTCCGTCCGGGGTTCCAATCCGCACTGCGCGGGGTCAATGCGGCGGTGGTGGGACTCCTGCTGGCGGCACTGTATGACCCGGTCTGGACGACGGCAATCAAGAATCGGGCAGACTTTGGACTGGCAGTGGTCGCGTACGGACTCTTGGTGCTATGGAAGCTACCGCCGTGGGTCGTGGTGATCATCGGGGCAATTGGCGGTGCGCTCCTCCAAGTGCTGCCCTAGGCAACTGCCGCACATCGACGCCCCCTGATCCACGGGAGTGCTGGATAACGTTGCGTGATCGGAGCGGGTTCCGGGGCAGCTCGTGTCACGGCACTTTGCATCTGTTGCGAGGTGGGAATAGTAAGGCTCGTGTCGCAGTGGTATCTCTGTCATACCACGTTGCCGCTGCCGTCCCGGCGCGAATGTCTCGACACTCTTGGAGGGGGACGTATCCTCGACCTTCTGCTCGATGATCTGGCAGACACAGTCGTGCGGGGGCGGCACGATCGGCAACCGTTCATCTTCCTCGATCCACGCGCCCCTGAGCGTGGCAAGGTCGCAACGGAAGACATGGAGATCGGCGATCCGCCGGTCAATGGCGGTGATCTTCGCATCGATCAGGCCGAGTACATGGTCACAGGGGCAAACGCCCCGCGCCCTGATGACGAGGATCTCGTGGATTTCCTTGAGAGAGAGGCCAAGCATCTTGGCGCGGCGGATGAAACCGAGCCGTTCAATCGCCTCGTCGCCGTAACGGCGATACCCCGACGGATCGCGTTCGGGTACGGGCAAGAGGCCGATCTGCTCGTAGTAGCGAATCGTCTTCGGGTTGAGACTGAATCGGTGTGCCAGTTCGCCAATCGGGATGCTCGGTTCCATCTCTCCCCGCTTTCCGGAAATGCCAACGTGCGTCGCAGGCGGTCATGATAGCATTCGTACCGACCACCGAACTGCCAGACTGCCCTTGACCTTCCATTCGACTGGAAGGTGTAGTGTGCTGTCTGTGGCGATTTCCCTGATCGAGGGTGGTGGTGATGACGAGGGAGGAAAATACCGGAGAGGCCATGCGCATCCCGCTTACACGGGGGAAACACGCATTGGTCGACGCCGAGGAGTATCCGCGCCTTGCCCGCTATTCTTGGCACGCATTCCACGACAAAAAGGACGGACGGTGGTTGGCGGTGCGCGGCGAACGGGTGCATGTTGGGGGACACTCGATCACGCGCAATATCTGGATGCACCGGGAACTCCTCGATGTCCCGGCGGGGATGCTGGTCGAGCACCTGAACGGCGACGGGCTGGATAATCGCAAGGCAAATGTGCAGGTGACCACTCGCGCCGCCCGGTACGCGAAGCTCGGCAAGCTCAGCACGAACACATCCGGCTATCGCGGCGTGACCTTCTACGCCCGCACGGGCAAGTGGCGTGTCCAGATCCGCTGTGACGGCACGACGACGCATATCGGCTACTTCACGACGGCGGAAGAAGCGGCGGTCGCTTACGACCGGAAGGCACGGGAGGTGTTCGGGGACAGCGCATATCAGAACGTTCCCGCAGCCGCTCCTGCGTCGATACCGGGCGAAACGAGAGGAGACGAAGGGTGACGCCGTTTGCCAGTGCGCTCCGTCCCTATGACCGGATTCTGCAGAACCGCCGCTACCGTCCATTGTGGGTCGGTCAGGTGGTCTCGAGTCTGGGCGATTGAAGTTGACCCGGTTCGGTGGACACTCGATCATTGGGCAAGCGTTGCTCAACAGGAGGTGTCCCGATGCCCCGAACCAAACCGGCGTATCCGCCGGAGTGCAAAGCGGAAGCGGTACGACTGG
>JAABUN010004143.1_pt1 | contig 20470 bp, 16 predicted proteins | sample 5559311 | NCBI WGS metagenome assembly JAABUN01 (sample SAMN10711877, study PRJNA513370) | rock metagenome | isolation source: Antarctica rocks | place: Antarctica: Victoria Land, Siegfried Peak sud
CGTTCACCTTGCGGGTGCCCTCCTGGTCAGGCTTCTGGACGCTTCAGCAACGTCAGAATCCCTTACCACGAGGGCATCTCCGCGGATGGCCCCAGGTCAGCTCACCAAGACTCGTGAACGATCGGGGCTAGTGCCGTGACCGCCAACGTTGGTGGGGTCGCGACCACCAGTTCGAGGGCGGGGTCGCGCAGACTTCGGCGATGGCTGAACGGGTGCTGGTTCGTGACCTGACGAACGATGAGGGCAGGAAGCTGTTGTCGATCGTGCGGCGCGGCTCGGGGTCGGTGGTGCGGTGGCGTCGCGCCCAGATCGTGTTGTGGTCGGCGCAGCGGATGGACGTGCCGGCGATCGCGCGGATTGCGTTCACCTCGGAGGATCGGGTGCGGGCGGTGATCCACAACTTCAACGACGATGGGTTCGACTCGTTAGCGCCGAAGTACGCGGGTGGGCGACCACCGACGTTCACGCTCCCGCAGCGGCGCGAGATCAAGAAGGTCGCCTTGTCCCGACCGACCGATCACGACCTGCCCTTCTCGACGTGGTCGTTGTCGAAGCTGGCCGAGTTCGTGGTGGCTGAGGGGGTGGTCGACGACATCAGCCACGAAGGCCTCCGGGTCCTGCTCCGCGAGGAAGGCGTCTCGTTTCAAGTGATCAAGACGTTCAAGGTGAGCAACGATCCCGACTTCGAGGCCAAGAAGAACCGGGTGCTCGAGCTCTACGAGATCGCCGACGGCACGACGCAGCCTGGGTTCGGGGATCCGACGGTGGTGATCTGCATGGACGAGTTCGGGCCGCTCAACCTCCAGCCCCACCCGGGTCGCCAGTGGGCGCCGGTCGCGGCGGGCAAGGGCGACCCGGCTGCACCTCGCCGTCGTCGGATGCGGGCCACCTACACGCGACCGCACGGTGTCCGTCACCTGCTCGCCGGCTACGACTTGTCGACGAACAAGCTCTACGGGCACGTCAAGGTCCGGAAGGGCCGCACCGAGTTCCTCACGTTCTGCCGCTACCTGCGTTCGCTGCACCCGCCCGAGGTGCGGATCGCGATCGTGCTCGACAACTTCAGCCCGCACCTGTCCACCAAGAAGGACGAACGCGTCGGTGTCTGGGCGGCTGCCAACAACGTCGAGCTGGCATACGTGCCGTTCTACGGGTCGTGGCTCAACCGGATCGAGGCCCAGTTCACCGCCCTTCGGTACTTCGCCCTCGACGGCACCGACCACCCCACCCACGAGGAGCAGAGCCGGATGATCCGCCGCTACATCGCCTGGCGGAACCGCAACGCCCACGACCGGGAACTACGTGAGGTCGTGAAACGCGCAAACGTTGCCTGACACGGCACTAGCCCCAATAGTTCATGAGATGTCAGGGACGGGTCCTGATCGCCTTTTGTTGAATGGTGTTGAGCATCGGAGCCGTCTCTCCGCGGTCGGACGAGATCGCTGGTGCCGTCTTTGAGGGTCGAGAGGCCGGTTGCTGTCGTGTCGGGGCGTGCGACGTGAGCGTGATGCCGGTTTCTGCGGGTGTGGTCGCCGGTCAGGTGATGAGCGCGACCCGCTGGTAGGCGCGAGCAGATCACCGGCGGTGGGCCACCCGTCGAGGATGCGGACGACGCGTCGGCGTGCTCGGCGGACGAGCCGGGCGGGGGTGTGCCAGAGGGTCCAGCGCAGCGTCTTGGGTTCGGCGGCGGCGAGCGGGCCGGTGAGGCAGAGGAGCTGGAACCAGCGAACGAGGCTGTCGGCAAAGCAGACGACGGCGAGCCAGCCCCGGTTGGCGTCGATGTCGGTGAAGGGGAACCGTTGCGCGCCGGAGTCCTTGAGCCGGCGGATGTTGTCCTCGACGTGGGCGTGGGCCCGCATGGCCACGTCCAGCGCGACCGGGTCGCCGTCGGTGACGTCGGTGTAGTGACCCCAGTATCGGTAGGTGGCGGAGGGGAACAGCGAGCCTTGGGCACCGGGGTGCAACGGTTCCCGCCGGACGATCAGCCGGGTGCCGTCGGGCCAGTCGGTGAGGTCGACCAGGTCGGTGAGCTCGGCCACCGCTGCGCCGGGGCGCTCGTCACCGTCCTGGCGCAGCGCAGGTCGCCAGGCGTCGGCATCGAAGTGGACCCGGCTGATCGCCGCGTGCACCTGCGAGTTGGAGCGGGCCACCACCGCGAAGCCGACGTTGCGAGCCCGGCAACGCCACACGAAATCCGTGCACCCAGCCGAGTCGGTCCGCACCCGAACCGCCCGGCGCACCAGGGCCGGGTCGTCACCTGGGCGGTGACCGGCGGCGACCTCGGACGGGAGCTGGCCGATGGCCTGATCGAGCACCGTGACGTGGTCGGCGATCGTGTTGGCGCCGGCGTTACCCGGGCGGAGCAGCACCCCGAGCGTCTCACCAGTGGCGTCAGCGAAGCAGTAGATCGGGTGGAACCCGTACCCGCCCTTGTAGTTCGGTGCCGCCTCCTCCTTGTTCTCCGAGTGGATCTGGTGCAACGAGGCGTCGATGTCGAGCACCACCGGGGCGGTGCCGGTCGTGGCCGAGGAACGCCGCCACACCTTCGTTCGGACCTCGGCCATTGCCTCCCACAACCTGGCGAGGGTGGCCGGGTCGATGGCTCGGAAGGCCCGATACAGCGTCGAGTCCGACGCCACCGACCCGAACAACGACCCCTGGGCCCGCAGGTGCTCGATGTCGGCACACGCCTCACCGCCACCGGCCAGCATCAACATCGCCTGGGTCAGCACCTTCCCCCGGTCGTGCAAAGGAGCCCGTTCACCGGGGACGAGGATCCCTGCGGACAAGGTGTCACCAACCCGCAAACGGTCGGCGAAAGCGCCGAGTGCGTGCAGGCCGACATGGGCTACGACCTGGTCACCGCCGGGTTCCACCACCACCGGGACCGTGCTGTTACCGTTCACCTCGCGAGTGCCCTCCTGGTCGAGTCTTCTGTTGCGTCGAGAACAACAGAATCCCTTGCCACGAGGGCATCTCCGCGGATGGGCCCGGATCACCTCACCCGGACTCGTGAACGATCAGGGCTAGTAGTCGCTCGCTCGGGATCGAAGCCGGAGCATCGACCCCCACAGCTTCTCGTTGCTGTCGCGGTAGAGCGGGCCTCTGAAGAGCTGGATCACGACCAGCGACAGGTCGCTTGGTTCGCCGCTCGCCACAGGATCGCTCACGGACGGTCCTCGACGCGTGTGAACAGCACCCGGGGCATGACCTGCTCGGAGAGGTCATCGACCGTTGGACACGACGTCAGACGAAGGTCCGGTCCTTCGCGACCGGCCTCAGCTCAGGCCATCCAGTCACGGCATGAGAAACCAACCCAACGAGCACACGTCAGACCCAGGCCGATTCACGCCGACAGTCTGGCACCTCGGTGCGACCGGGCCAGCGACAGCCGCTGGAGCCGAGGCGTCTCGGAGCTGACCGGGCGCGGCTCTGCGTCGTCGACACCGAAATGTCGCAGGGCACCTCTACCCTCCGGAGTATGAACCCATATGGAGTTTCGCTTCGTCAGCCGCAGCCTAACGACCTGATCGGATCGACCCTGGCCATCGCTGCAGTGGGGACCGCCTTCGAGGCGTCCTACGGGTGGAAGCTCCTCGACGGCTCCACGGTGCTCGCCGACGGCTTCCTGCAAGCCGGCAGCATGGGAGTGATGAGCGCCTTCGTGCACGAAGCTGCTGTTGGGAGCGTCAGCCATACCGGCCCGGCGACCTTCGAGTTCGCTGGCGACGACCCATCGGCCGGTGAAGAGGGCGGGGGATCCGTCGACGTCGTCCGGGTGGCGGTTGTCATCATCCCGGGCGCCCAGGGCTACGTGCCCCATCAGGTTGTCGAGGGTGACACCTTGAGCAAGATCGTGCACGACAACGAGTGGTCCGACGTCGCCACGGAGGACAACATCGTTGCCCTCAACGGTCTGGCCAGCGCTGACAAGATCCGCATCGGTCAGGTCCTTCGCATCCCGGTCTGACCGGGTCAGCAGACCCCGACACCGCGCGATCATTTATACTCGGCAAGACCCACAACGGAGGTAGCAGTGGTCGATCGCAGGCACGGCTCCGAACCACGGGGACTGGCGACGGTGCCGCGGGAGACCTCCTACGAGGGGCGCTTCGGACGATTGTTCGCCGTCAACACACCTAACAGGACTGGTCGGCTGGATCCGCTCGACCTCAGCGACGACCAGCTCGAGCCGATCGGTGACACCATGGTGGAGCAGCCAGACGTTCCGGGTCAGGCCTCCGGTGACAACGAGTCCATACCGTCGGGCTACACCTACTTCGGCCAGTTCATCGACCACGACATCACCTTCGACGCCAGCAGCAGCGCTCAACGCACCGTCGATCCCGAGGGTCGCATCAACTTCCGGACGCCGCGCTTCGACCTTGACTCCCTATACGGCTCAGGGCCAGTCGACGACCCCTTCCAGTACGACCAACTGGGAGCACGGGCCGGCAAGGCCTTTCTCCTCGACAAGCGCAGCGAGCAGGAGGTCGACCTTCCCCGCAATCTCCAGGGTCGGGCCTTGATCGGCGACCCCCGCAATGATGAGAACACCATCGTCAGCCAGCTTCAGGCTGCCTTCTTGCAGTTTCACAACAAGGTGCTGAACCACCAGGCCAACAAGGGCGTCAGTGACGATGAGCTCTTCCAGGCGACTCAGCGCGAGGTGCGCTGGCACTACCAGTGGGTGGTGGTGCACGACTACCTGCGCCGAATCATCGGTGACGACCTTCACGTCCAGTTGCTCACCCGAGTGGCCGACGACGGGGGCACCGAGCGAGAGCGGGTTCGCCTCCGGCACTACCGGCACAAGGTCAATCCGTTCATGCCCGTCGAATTCTCAGTCGCTGCCTACCGCTTCGGGCACAGCCAGGTCCGCGAGCGCTACCTGATCAATAGCCAGATCGGCGGCGACCGACCGGTCTTCCGACCGGGCAGTCAGCCCGGTGACGGCAGTGACTTCCGAGGCTTCCAACGACTTATCGGCTCTTGGGCAGCGTCTTGGCCACGGCTGTTCAAGATGGATGCCGCTGGACCGCAGGCAAGCCGGCTCATCGATACGAAGCTGGCCCCGTCGCTGTTTGCTCTTCCCAGTGAGTCGAGCCCGCAGCGCCGCTCCCTTGCGTTGCGCAACCTGCAGGCCGGTGTTCGCTTGGGACTGCCGTCGGGGCAGGCGGTGGCCGAGGAGATGGGACAGGCGCCACTGAGCGATGAGCAGCTGGCCGAGTGCCCCCCAGGGCAGGCGCCCCTGTGGTTCTACGTGCTGCGCGAAGCCTCGGAGCTTGGTAACGGCGGTAAGCACCTCGGCCCGGTAGGGGGCCGGATCGTCGGAGAGACGTTCCTCGGGTTGCTGCGCGCCGATTCCACCTCCTACTACAACGCCAAGGACCCCTGGTTGCCTGACCCGGCGCTCAAGTCCGACGGTGATCGACGTGACTTCGAGATGGCCGACCTGCTTCGCTGGGCTGTCCCGGAGCAGGCCAAGCGCTTTTAGTGGGCGTTAGCAAGACGTCCCACAACCGCTCGTCTCTGATCCGGTCCAAGCCCGCGCCACCGATCGACGTGAAGTTGGGTGTGCTCACCCGATCTGGCCCCACCTGGGGGTCCACCGGTGGGTGTTGGCCGCCGTCGACCGTGGGTGATGCCGACGAGGTCGAAGGTGCAGCTGTACGAGCAGATCCGTAGGTCCTACGAGCGGAGCAGCTGTCGGTGCGAGCGCTGGCGAGACGCTTCGGTGTCCACCGACGTGACGTGCGCCATGCGTTGGCTTCACCGGTGCCGCCGGAGCGAAAGGTGGCGGAGCGGCCGGCACCGTCGCTGGACCGGTGGAAGCCGACGATCGACGGGTGGCTGGAGGCCGACCGGAGGGCTCCACGCAAGCAGCGCCACACCGCGCGGCGGGTGTGGCGGCGCCGGGTCGAGGAGCACGGGCGCCCAGGTGGGCGAGTCGACGGTGCGCCGCTACGTGGCCGAGGCCCGTTGGCACACGGAGGTGCCGCTGGTGGAGGTGATGGTCCCTCAGCACCACCCTTTGGGTGAGGAGGCCGAGGTCGACTTCGGGACCGCCAGACCGTTCACCTGGCCGGGGCGGTGGTGGAGGTGTCGATGTTCGTGATGCGCCTGTCGGCGTCGGGACGGGCCTACGCCCGGGCGTATCTGAACGCGGCCCAGGAGGTGTTCCTCGACGGCCACGTCGGGGCCTTCGAGCACTTCGGTGGGGTGCCTCGCCGGATCCGCTACGACAACTCGGGTCTGCTACGGGTTCGGTTGACATCCCATGTGTGGGCTTCGGCTCGCAGGAAGGATGTCTCTCATGCCCAAGAAGTTCCCTCCGGAGTTCAAGCGTGACGTGGTCACCGTTGCCCGCCGGGGTGACCTGACCGTCGGCGAGGTCGCAGCCGACTTCGACACCTCGGTCGAGTCGGTTCGGCGCTGGATGCGCCAGGCCGACATCGACGACGGCGTCCGCAACGGTCTCACCACCGCAGAGCAGTCCGAGGTGGTGCAGCTCCGTCGCGACAAGCGGCGCCTCGAGATGGAGAACGAGATCCTCCGACGCGCGGCGGCGTACTTCGCCAAGGACGCCCTCCCAAAATGACGTACCCGCTGGTCAAGGAGCTGGCCGCCGAGGGGATCCCGGTGCGGCTGACCTGCGGGGTGCTTGGCTTCTCGACCCAGGCCTTCTACAAGTGGCGAGCCCACCCCGTCAGCGACCGCGACTGGCACGATGCGCACGTCATCAACGCCATCGTCGACGTCCACGTCGACGACCCCGAGTTCGGGTACCGGTTCATCGCCGACGAGCTCGAAGCGGCCGGCCACCGGGTCGGGGAACGGCGTGTGTGGCGCCTGTGCCATCAGCACAAGGTGTGGTCGACCACCACCAGGAAGGGCCGGCGAGGGAGCGGCAAGACCCCAGGGCCGGCGGTCCACGACGACCTCGCCCGCCGTCAGTTCAGTGCCCAGTTAGACTCGGCAATAGTCGCGACGGGTGGTCCGGTTGGTTGGGGCCAGTCTCGGTGGCGGACGCGTTTGACGTGCCACTTGACGTACTTGCGTTTCACGACCCGGGGGTTGCTCCGGTTCCGCCGGGTGGGGTTGAGGCGCCGGCAGAGCAGCACGAGGGCGTGGCGCCAGCCGTGGTCACCGGTCGGAGGGGGAAAAATCGCGCGCCGCTGAGATGGAGCGGCGCGCGATGCGGAGTGCGGCGACGAAGCTGACCCGGTCCGGGTCGACCCGGGCGTGGTCGGCGGCCTCCCACATGAGGGTGCGGATCGCGAAGTGGCAGCACAGGTGACCCCAGATCTCCTGGCGGACCAGACCCGGTGACTTCGAGCGCAACACGGTGCGAGGCCCGCGCTGGTGGACCTTGAGCTCGTCGAACGCCGACTCGATCTCCCACCGCTGCGCGTAGGCGGCGGCGAGATCAACCGCAGACGCCTCGTTCGGGTCGGTGATGGTGGTGAACAGCCGGTAGGTCTCGTCGTTGCGTCGCCCGTCGTCGATCTGGTAGTCGATCACCCGGATGACAAGCGGCTCGGCGTGGCGGCCTGCGTTGCCCGATGGGCGCAGCTCGGCCAGCCACGACCCGTCCTCGAGGGTCTCGAGGGGGCGGGGCTTCATGTTCGGCTTGGCCCGCCACACCAGATCCGCTCCTGTCGCCGCCGCCCGCTGCCACAACGGGAACCCGCAGAACCCGCGATCGGCGAGCAGGAGCATCCCTGGCTCCAACCGGTCGATCAGCTCGCCGGCCAGGGTGTTCTCCGCCGTGGTGTAGGGGCCGACGGCGGCGTCGAAGATGGCGTGGGTGCCGCACTCCGCCAACGCCACCAGCCGAGCCTGGGGGAACGCTGCCTGCTCGCCCTTGTTCACCCCCGGACGCCCGAACCACTCGGCGTTCTCCGCCGTGTCAGCCACATCGAGGCACGTGCCGTCGATGGCCACCAGCCGCCGCCCCGCCAGCCACGCACCCGCCGCATCGGACCCCGCCACCGGTTGGGCTACCCGGTCGAACAACGCCTGCAGCGGCTCGGCTCCCAACCGGGCCCGAGCCTGAAAGATCGCCGACTTCGACGGCAGCCTCACCGGGACGGTGTCTGTCGCCCACGCCAGACCGTCGGTCAACAACGACAGCACATCCTCATAGGAGCCCTCCGAGTGCAGCGCCATCCCGATCGAGAAGTACGCCATCACCCGAGCTGGCAACGCCCGATGCCGCTGCTCGGTCCGACCGCACCCGGCGATCACCTCATCGACCACCTCCGGCGGGAACGTCCGTGTCAGCACCCCCACCGACACCACATCCGACAACCGCCGCTCCGACGCGGGCTTGGACCATCCAGCTCGAGGCACATCACCAAACTACACCTGCGGAACCCTAACTGAACGGTATTGGGGCTAGTGCTGGGCTAGGCAGGCTCGGGCTTCACCGGCGCCTTCGTGAACACCATGAACGCCGTGAAGAAAAGCGCCACGATCGACGCCCAGACGGTCTTGTAGCCCGTCCATGTCAAGCTGAAGGGACCACCGATCGCGGCGATGTAGAGGACGAGGGCGGTGATCGAGATCGCCTTCTGGCGGCCGTCCACATTCGTCCAGAACCTGTCGAGGTACAGGTAGCAGAAGACCACGCACAGGACGAGCGCGCCCCACAGGCAGATCTTCAACGCGTCGCCGCTCGCGGCCTGGCGGACGAGCGGGTCGGCGGCGATGTAGAGCGCGAGCGCCGCATCCGGGAAGTACTTCAGCAACTTCTCTTGCGGCGACGGTTCCGGATCGGTGCCGTCACCGGGACCTTCCTCAGTGCGCCGGTAGCGAACTACCCCTCGATCAGGCATGAGTTTCCCCTCCCCACTTCCTAACGCGCGGCGTATCGTACGTCAGTCTCGGTGCCGCGGGCGGGACCTACAGCACGATTTGGTCGAGGTCGTCGAGCGGGACATACAGCGGTTCGCCGGAGTCGAGCGCCTCTTGGCCGCCGTCGGCGTCGGCGAGGGGGTCGAACTCGGCGTAGGCCGAGAAGTCGTACCCGATCGCCGTCGCGAGATCGGCGATCGCGAATTGGAAAGTCTTGTACTCGCCGAACTCGAAACCCTCCACGCCCTCGATGTTCCCCCGCTCCTCGATCAGGTCGTGGATCAGCTCGCCGTGGCTCAGCACGTACGCGGTCGCGTGCAGCCGGCCACCGTCGGCGGCCTCCATCACCACGATCTTCCAGAACTCGCGTGGCGCTTGGATGTCCGGACCGATCGGCTCGTCGTCGCGGAACACCGGACCGGTAAAGACGCAGGCCCTGAAGCCATGTGTCTGAGCGCTCCCAAGCAGGTGCTTCTCGAGGCCGAGCCAGACGCCCGAGTTGAAGTCCCCGTGCTGCACCGCCGCGTTCGGGTAGTGGAAGGTGTCGAGGTTCGCCTGCTTGGCCAGGTCGGTGACGACCTTGCCCGGGTTGCCGTCGGGCAACGAGTCGTCCCAGTTCGGGTCCTCGCGACGCACCATGTGGCCGCGGTCGAGGTCCTCGTCGTCGTAGTCGACCTTGCGGAGCTGCTGATCCATCGGCAGCCGCCCGTCCTGGAACCACTTGTCGCTCGTGCGTGTGATCTTCACCGGGTGGAGGCCGTCGATGTTCGCGGCTGTCATCACCGGCTGCCTCCGGCTCACTGAGTACTTGACGCCGAAGTGCGTGTAGCGGAGCTCGTGCGCACCCGGCGGGTCGTCGCTCGGCTCCGCCAGGTCGTCGAGCCGGGCGGGCGGAAGGCCGGGCCATGGCGCGGCGAGGTCGCCCGACCCAAGGAACTCGGCGTCGTAGCCCTCCCGCCCGGCGAAGTGGTCGGCGTCGTGGAAGCCGTCGTCGGCCGACTCCTGTGCTGCCTCGGCGATCGTGACGCTCACCGGGCGCTCGCCGGCGAGCAGCGCTCGGAGCGTCGTCACCCCGACGGCGCTGTTGGCGATGCCGTACTCCCCGGCGAAGTGGAGGCCCACGACCTTGCAGTCGGACAGGCGGATCAGCGGCGACCCGGAGTTGCCGCCCAAGCTTGTGCAGTCGTGGCGGAGCACGACGCCCGGCGCCAGCGGCTGGATCACCTTGCCCGGGGCGAACCGCTTCACGTCGTAGAGGTCACGGAAGTACTTGGCCATCACGCCGATGTCGTTCCGGTCGTCGAACGCCGGGTAGCCGATCAGGGCGACGATCTCGTCGACCTCGGCCTCGTCGTCGGCGAGCGGGAGCGGCGACGGCAGATCGGCGCCGGTGATCCGCAGGAACGCCACATCGGGCTCGGTCGAGCCGGCCAGGTACGGGATGTCCTTCACCTCGAAGGTGAAGGCGTCGCCAAACGCGCTCCCGAGCTCCTCCTTAAAATTGACCCTGGCCTGGTACCTCACCATGGCCGGGTCGCGCATGAAGAGGCCACGGCCGTCGGCGGCCCGCTTGGCCACCTTGGCGGCGACGTGCCGGTTGGTGACGACGATGCGATCGGGACCCTCCTCGTTGATGACCCATCCCGTCCCGCCCCAGGCCATGCGGTGGTTCACGAACTCGACACGTCCGACCGAGGGGATGAACACCTGCGCACCGATGATCAGCGCGTCGGTCCCCGGCGGGAAGTCCACCAGGCTGTCGTCGACGCCGGTGTTGAGCTGGATCGTGTTGTTCTGGATGAGCAGCGGCGGGCGCCCGACCCGCTGAACGATTGACTCGAGGTCCTCGCTCCCGGACAGCGACTCGAGCTCGTCGCCGCCGGCGGGGACGCTTGGTCGCGGCAACCCGAGGCGCTCGAAGAGGCCGCCGGCGATCTGGTCGCGGATCGCCTGTTGCAGTTCCGGCGAGCCTTGCAGCCGGTCCTCGATGGACGTGTCGCTCATCGTGATCGTCCCCTTGTTCACTCGGTCACCGTCAGCACCGCCATCGCCGGGACGAACGCCGACGGCAGGTCCTGTTGCAGGCGGACGGCGGCAGCACGGGCACCCTCCTCGAGTCCGCCCTTGCGGCCGGCGGCCCGGCGAGCGGCGGTGATCGCCGCCGGTACCCGGTCGCGGATCCGCCGGACGACCTCGTCGTCCCCGTGCTTGCTGCGGTACGCCGCCCAGAGGAGCAGCTGTTTCCGGCCCGTGGCCACCGGATCGTCGGCGGCGAGGAGCTGGCGCAGCCGGTCGTCGATGGTGGGGTCGGGACGGAGGTCCCAACCCTCCGTCTCCGCTGGGGACTCCTTGTAGGCCCAGTCTCCCGCGACGGTCCGCCGCCACCGCTCAGCGGCCAGGGCGATCTTGCGGAGGTCCGCGTGCCGCAGAACGAAGGCCGCCGCGCCGAGCCACTCGGCGAGCAGGCCCAGCGCGGCGAGGTTGTCGACAGAGCCCTCCGGCGAGACGGCCGGCGCGATCGACCAGCCGCCCGCGCCCACCGGAGGCAAGCCCCCGGACTCGGCGAGGTCGAAGTCGACGGTCGACAGGTGATCGAGAATGCGGGTCCGCTTCTCGGCCCGCCGGAGAGCCTCGGCCGGCGCCCCGTACGGCGTCGACGTGGCGAGGAGGCGGGCCGCGCCGACCGGCGTGGCCGGGTCGGGGAGCCGCGGCTTGGGCACACGGCGCGGGCCCTGGACCTCTCCCGGAAACGGCGACACGAGGGCCTGGAACCGGTTGGCCGGCAGTGCGAGCGCCTCCGTCGCAGACTCGCGGCCGGTTCGTCCGAGGAACGGCGACGGGACGTTGCCTCCCCAGAGGGAGCGCGCCGTCTCGACGGGGTTCTCCAGGTTCCAGCTCGACTCCGTTCCCGCCATTCCCGCGGACAGGAGCGCGAACCCGAGTGCGCCGTTCGCCAGTGAGCCCTTGATGCCCCCCGCCCGCGCGTTGACGGCCACCTCCGCCAATCGCCCGCTCGCCAGTATCGCCTCGACCAGCGTCCGAAAGTTCAGCTCGGCCCAGATCTCGAGCTGCGCAAGCTGCACGACCGGCGAAAGGTCGCTCCATGCACCGGCGTCGCCGTCGAGGGTCATGTACTTGAGGCGGCGGGCGAGGGCGAACGCCTCACCCCAGCGCCCGGCTCGCCAGAGGAACGCCAGCTCGACGGCGGCCTCGGGACCCTGCCGGGGGACGGCTTGCTGAGCGAACGTGCGCTTATGGACGTAGGCCGCTTCGACGACGTCGCCCCGCTCGAGGAGGGCATCGAGCTGGGACGACGCCTGGGCGAGGTCGGCCGGCGGCATCACCTCGGCCTCGAACCCCCGGAACTTGGTGGTGCGCTCGCCCCGCGACGCGCGGACGAGGTCCTGCGCCACATCAGGGAGCTCGGCGATCGTGTCGTTGTCCAGTTGCGCGAGCACCGCGGGGTCGAGGTGCGGCACCGCAGACCCCCGGCGCATGGACTGGAGCTCGTGGTACGCCGCCTCGATGGGCGCGAACGGCTCGAGGCGGGCGGCGAACCACTTCGCCGCGGCTCGGTCGATCGCCGCCGCCCGGGCGGGGCTCTTCCGGTAGAGCAGCTCAAGGAGCAGGGCGCGGATGTCGGGGCGGTGGCGGACCCAGCTGGGCCCGTCCTCCTCGACAAGCCAGTGGTGGGTCTTGAGCTTCTCGTAGATCTCCGTGGCGCGGTTCGGATCGAGCCGGCCGAGCTTCAGCTTCGGCGCGAGCACCTCTGCGATGACGTCAGCGTTGATCCGCCGCACGACCAGGCCGGGCTGGGCCAGCGTGCGCAGCGTGGGATCGTCGATGCGGGACAGCAGGAACCGGTACAGGTAGGCCGCCGCCACCTCCCGCCGGCCCTTCACCGTGTCGAGCGCTTGCGGACCCGCGTCGCAGACCGCCCGCGCGGCGAGGCGCAGAACGAGCGGGTTGCCGCCGGCGACCTCGCGGATGTTGGCGAAGAGCGCCGGGTCGATCTCGCGCGCGGCCAGCAACCGATCGGCCGCTTCGTCCGGCAGGCCGGCCAGCTCGATCCGCTCGACTTCGCGGAAGCCGGCATCGATGATCGCATCCCCCCGACCGGCGGCGACCACGGCCATCGGGGCGACACCGCGATCGCACAACTCGTCGAGGCAATCGAACAGGCGACGGGGATGCGTCTCGCCCCGGCCCCGCAGTACCTCCATCGTGTCGAGGATCACCAGAAGCGGTCGGCCCGACCGCTGCATGGCTTCGCCCAGCATGCCGGACAATTCGTACGGGACGTGCTCGCGGCTCTCGCCCTTGACGTCGGGACTGGCGTTCGACGTCGCGCCGGCCGCGGCCAGCCGGGCCTGGGTGAGAGCCGCCGCGTGCTCACCGAGCGCGATGGCCGCCTGACGGCTCACCTCGATCGTCAAGCCCACGCGGTCGAGGACGTCCAGCCCGCCGCGATCGAAGTCGAGTCGCACCACCGCGCTCGGCCGCTCGGCGGCGGTGGCCTCGGCCGCAGCCTTCTCGACGAGGGTCGACTTCCCGGTGCCGGGCAGCCCGGAGATGAAGAGCACCGGCACCGGGCGTTCGGTCGCCGGTTCCGCAATCCAGGCCACGATCTGCTCGAGCTCGTCCTCCCGGCCGAAGAACCCGCCGCCGAGGACCGAGGCCGACCGCTGCTGCGCGTCGAGGCGACCCAGCGCCGACCGGACAGCCTCCAGGGCTTCCTGGGCCGGAGCGCGCTCGCCGGCGCGGTCGAGCGCGACGGCGATCCGATCCAGGTCGACCCGATCGACGTCGCTCTGCACGGCATCCTGGACGGCGGCGGCGGCGAGGTCGCCCGCCCCCGTCAGCGCGTCGAGCAGGTCCTCGGTGGGCTGGTCGAGGGCGAAGCGCCGCCGCCACCCGACGGCCGCGTCGAGCTGGGCGGCGGTGGAGAGCTGGTCCAGTTCCCGTTGGCGGACGCTGCCGCGCATCAACCATCGACCCTCGGCCGCGCCGGTGTCGCAGGCGTCGGCGAGGTCGGCCATCACCGCCATCGCCTCCTTGGTCGTGACCTGGCCGAGCACATCACCCAGGGTCGTGGGGTCGAACGGGCCTGACAGGGCCGCGTACTGCCGCGCCTGCGCCCGGAGGTCGGGGCTGATCGAAGCGTCCGTCATCAGCGCCCTCCCTCCTCGCGGAGCAGCTCGAGATCGGAGCGGAGGCCTTCACTCACCGTCGGGAGCAGGTCGTCGTCATACAGCCCGTTCGTTGCCATGGACCCCGTGAGCACCCGCTTCGTGGACCGCTTGATGCCGGTGTCGTCCACCGCACCCGTGAGGTCCATGGACGCAAGATGGAGCAGGTCGTGGAGGTCGTCGCGGCGGAACCCGCCGATGTACTCGACGACGAACCCGGGCGACAGCTCGCTATCCGTGGGTGCGGCCGTCGAGAACTGGTCGCCGGCGACGGCGAACGTCTCGAACCCACCGAGCATCACTCGCACGTGGGGCTGCACGAGCGCGGCTGCGACGAACCCCTCGAATGCGAGTCGGGACGCCCCGGAGATCGTGATCGTCGGGTTGTCGAAGAAGAACCAGGCGGTGATGCCGGCGGCGGCCGCCGCGTGCTCGACCGCCGTGACGAGCGTCGTAGCCCGGTCCTTGGCGGTGGTCTCGGACGGTGCCGCGCCCGGCGCGACGCCCGGCTCATCCGGCGGGTCGGGCACGGCAAGGCCCTTCGCCATGACCCGGCGACGGATGTCGGCCACGAGATCGGGGACGCTCTCCTCCTGCGTCACCCGAACGAGGCGATGCTCCGGCCCCCGCCGGATGAGCAACTGCTCCAGGATGTCGTGGCTGAACGAGAGCCCGAGGGCGCGATCGTCGATCCGAGTTCGCTTGATCCAGACGCCGCGCACCCGGCTTCCCGGCTCACCCGACGCGGCGACGGCCTCGAACAGCAGCCGCCGCCCGACGACGAGCGGTCCCGTCGTGGTGCCGTCGAGCGACCACAACGACGGTGGGGCCTTGTCCTTCGCCACCTCGTCAAAGACGGCGTCGATGAACCGCTCGACGGGCACGAAGCGGGCGCCGGTGTCGAACTTGCCCTGGTGGATCCCGAGGAACTCGAGCTCCTTGTTGAAGCACGCGCCCCCCGACGAGCCCTGCTCCGTCGGCACGTCGTGGCGCCATCTCGCGCTCACGCTCCGGATCTTGCGGCTGAACCCCTGGCCGACGGGGCTCTCTTGGCCATCGGGGTAGTGCACGAGCAACATTCGGCTCTGCGACTGCGGCGCGGGCGCCGGTTTGGTGAGGCGGACGAAGCCGAGGTGCGCGGCGGCCGGTCGGGTCATGGCCAGCACGGCGACGTCGTTGCGATCCAGCACGTCGTCGTCGCGCCTCGGCGCGACCGCCGGCGTGAGCAGCACGTCATCGCCAGGTCGCCGGAACTCGTCGTCCCCGCACGGGATCGCGAGGAGGGCGGGGAACCTGGCGGCCTGCCTGTGCCTGTCCGACAGCAGGATCTCGAGCTTCGGCGCCGGCTCTTGGGGTCGGCCCGGAGCGTCTACGGCGATCACGTGCCAGGAGGTGAGCACGAGGCTCGGCCCGACGAGCACACCGCTCCCGGCCACGCTGCCGTTCTTGAGCACCCGGCACCGGAAGGCCTTCGCCCGCGGCAGGAACGCCTCGAGCAGATCGTCGTCCACGTCACCGTCGTGATCGGCGAGATCGTTATCGTCGAACGCCACGCCACGCGCCTGCACCGCGGCGACGAACGCCAACACCAGCCCTCGTTCCTTCAGCTCGTCGAGCCACAGCTCCGCAGCGTCCCGCCCCAGGAGCCCGGCCGCGGCGGCGATCGACTCGGAGGTCACGGGCCTACCCGTGCCGCGTCCGGTCTGGATGGCCAGGAGCGCGTCCGCGGCCTCGGCCGGCCTATGCCTGATTGCGTCGAGAATTGCGTCGTCGTCCATGCGTGCCGCCGGGCGTCGTCAGGATCGCGCTACGGAGTTGTCGAGCACGGGTTTACCGACAGTGCTGGCCGTCCTCGCCGCCGCGACGGACATTTTGTCGACCTGCATGCTCGGCCGCCTCCCCGAGTGAGTGCGCGTACGGTAACGCACCCGATGGACGGAGCAGGGGACAAAGTCGCCGGGCGGGTGACAACGCGACCCCGACCCGATCCGCCCGCTCCCAACCCCACGAACCGAACCGTACGCCCAACTGGTGGCGCAACTGGGAGGCGATCCCACCGAAACAGCTGTCCACACGGCGGAGAACCAGGGGTATGCAGTCGCCGAGAGCGCGAGGCACCTCGGCCCGCTAGGAACCGTCAGCCGTCCCAACGTCGTCCCAATGCCCACGACGAACGGCGGTCACCGGCCGGTCACCACGGACATCTCCTCTGGAGAGCCGTTGCCTCGAAGCGCCAGCTCGAAGTACGTTTTCCCTGGTCTGGAGACATACGGATCGCTCGCTCAACGGGGCTTAGGAAGCCGGCATGTCGGCGTGCCGACGCTCATCGAACCTCACGATCGAGGTCGTACTCTCCGGCGGTGGACTCATCAAGCACCGCGCGATGTGACGGGGACCGCGCGTGGATCGGCTGGCCATGTGCTGCTCGCGAGCCGCGCTCGCCGTGATTCGGTCCGACGCCACGCTCCGTAGCCGGTCGTCGTGCATGCTGGCCGGGGTTGTGTCTAACGAGTTGTCTAACGAACACGCCGATACGAGACCCGATCCGCTGCACCACCTAGACGGGCCGTCACGAGAACACCCTGCTCAGCGCTACCGGCGGACACTCGACGGCACCTGCTGGACGGGCTTCGAATGACTCATAACCCGAAGGTCGCGGGTTCAAATCCCGCCCCCGCCACCAACGAAACAGCAGGTCAGGCCCCACTTCTTGGAGTGGGGCCTTCTGCTGTCCGGCGTGTCTTCTACCGGATCTTCTACCGAACGGTCCGGCACGACTCGATCCTGAGCGACACTCGACGGCCTCGCCTTCCGGAATCGGGCTGATTCTCGGAGCCGGGCGGGCTACCCTGTCGGCGTGAGCTTGATCGCCGATGTCAGCGCCGCCGAAGCCGCCGTACAGGACTTGATCGATCTCGACGTGGCCACGCAGGATCCGTCGGTCAGTCCGCAGCTCCGGCGCCGGTTGACGCTGATGCGTCAACGCCGCGAGCAGGAGGTGCCCGGGGTGCGGGTGTCGGTCGCCGCCAAGATGTTGGGCTTGTCGGAACGGACCACGAGGGACTGGCTGGCTCATGGCCCGCTCGACCCGGTGCCTGATGCGAAGCCGGCACGGGTGTCGACGGCGTCGCTGGCCGAGGTGCTTCCCGCCGTCGCAAGACTCCGGGAGCTCGGCCAGGACCGCGAGCTGCTCCGTGCGCTCGTCGACCGTCTCGAGGCGGACCGGATCCTGTCGTCGCCGCGCGTGAAGAAGTCCCTCGAGCAGTTCCGACGTGGCGAGCATCGGCCGCTCTCGAGCGCTGATCTCTGACCACGTCGGGCTTCCAGGTCGAGGCGACGGCGTTCGGCGAGCGCGCGGCGCGCAACACTGGCGGGAAGGTCCGCGACTCCCTGCGCGCTGCGATTGAGGCCCTCGAACGCTCCGGGTGCGAGGCCGCCGGCTACCGGCTGACGGGAGCGGGCGTCGAGCACTTCTGCGTGGTCCACCTGTGGGGTCGGTGGCGCTTGCTCCTCGGGTTCAGGGACCCAACGGTCTCCGTCATCATCGATGTCGGAGAGCATCGGAACGAGGATCCGACGCGAGACGTGTACCGCCGGCTGTACGAAGCCTTGTCTGTCGATCCCCCGAGCGAGCTCCGCGACAAGCCACCATGTTGCGACGAGACCGGCCCGCCGGTCGACGACGCTCAGCTCGAGGAGATCAAAGACGGGTACAGGGCCCTTACTCGTCGTCGACGTCGCTGATCGCTACCGCGGGCGGAAGGACCCCGGCGACGAGGTCGGAGAAGACGGTGGCGGCGTCGGCTTGCATGCCGGGGATGACGTGTTGGTAGACGGTGATCGTGAAGGCGGGGTTGGCGTGGCCGAGGCGTTCGCTGACGACCTTCACCGGGACGCCGGCTTTGAGCAGGATCGAGGCGTGGGTGTGCCTCAGGTCGTGCAGTCGGATGCGGGGCAGCGTCGACCGGGCGATGAGCCGGTCGAAGGACTGGGAGAAGGCGTCGGGGTTGATCGGGGTCCCGTCGGGGCGGGGAAACACGAGGTCGTTGTCCTGGTAGGCGGCGGGGCCGACGAGCATCCGTTCCTCGAGCTGGCGCTTACGCCAGGTCCGCAGCATGGCGGTGGTGCGCTCGTCAAGGTCGATGGGGCGGCGGCCGGTGTCGGTCTTCACGTCGGAGATCGTGAGCTTGTAGGCGACGAGGATCACCGCCTGGCGCACCGACAGGCGGCGGGCGTCGAGGTCGACGTCGCCCCACCGCAGGCCGAGTACCTCGCCGCGGCGCATCCCGGTGTGTGAGGTGAGGAACCAGGCGGCGTGGTTGCGGTTCTCGACGGTGAGGGCGAGGAAGGCGTGGAGCTCCTCGGGGGTCCACGCCTTGATCTCGGGGCGCTTCGCCGCGGAGCGGGACTTGGGGGCGTCGGCGACCTCGGCCACGTTGCGGGTGAGGGTGCCCTTGCGGCGGGCGTCGGAGAGCGCCTTGTGCAGGATTGAGTGGACGATGCGAACCGACTTGGGGCTGAGGCCGCCCTTCTTGCCGTCGCGGCGGCCTCCGGCGGTGGAGAGCGAGGCGTAGAACCCGTCGAGGTCTTCGGCGGCGAGCTTCTGGAGCGGGACGCCGCCGATGCGGGGGAGCACGTGCAGGTCGATGTTGCGGCGGTAGGAGTCGAACGTGGACGGGCTGAGCTGGCTGACTTGCCCGGGGAGCCAGCGTTGCGTGAGGTACTCGCCGAGGGTGAGCCGGTCGGGACCGCGGTATGTGCCGTCGTCCTTTCGCTTGACCAGCTCGTTGACGAGGCGCTCGGCGTCGCGCTTGAGGGGACCGCCGGGATGCCAACGTCGGCGTTCCTTCCCGGTGGTCGGGTCGAGACCCTCGTAGATCACCGCGTAGTACTGGTTGCCCTTCTTGACGACGTAGCCGCGCACGGACGTCCTCCTCTCTCGCTCTACCGCTTGGCGGCGCTCGTACGAGCGCGAGGTGTCTTGGTGCCGGCTCGTGCCGTCTGGTCCGCCGTGCCGGCCCGTGCCGTGTCGTCCATCGCTCGGATCACTTCGGCGAGCCGCTCGAGGAGGTCCGCTCCGCCGTCGAGGTCGCCGAGCACCCCTCGGAGCAACGCTTGGGCTCGGAGCTCGACAAGCGGTTCGAGCCGGTCGGCGAGGTCGGCGGGCGACACGCTGGGCTTATCCCGCTTGGACCGGGGCATGGGGGCGTGGCTGGCGGAGTAGGCGAGGAGCTCGTCGGCCCAGTGGCCGAGGTTGTCGGTGGTCCCGAGCACGGCGTCGAGCAGCACGATCGGGTCGAGACCTTTGCTGCCGGCGTCGGGGGCGTAGAGGCCGGCGTCCATCGCTGGCGGGAGCGGGGTGAAGAAGAACCCGATCGGCAGGTCGAACCCGCGGGAGAGGGCGAGGAGGTCATCGGCCGAGAACTGCTTGATCCGGTCGACCTTGACCGCGGAACGCTCCAGGTTGGAGAAGCTGGGGCCGGACAGCTTGGCGCCGAGGTAGGGGGCGAGGGCTTCGGCGGCTTGTTCCTGGGTCCAGCCCCGCAGCTCCCTCGCCCTGACCACGTTGTGGGCGACGACCTGGTTGGGGGTCATGACCCGGCGGATGCCGAGCTTCCGGGTTGCGCTCATCCCATCATCGTAGCCTAACGACATAGAGATGTCATTCACAGTCCCGTGACACTCTGCTATGTTCACGTCCCCGTTAGATAAATGACAAGTGAGTAGGGTACCGATGGCTGGTCTTCCCGACCTGTTGACCGTCGAGGAGGCGGCCCGAGTGATCCGGGTCGGTCGGACCAAGGCCTACGCCATGGCCCGCGAGTGGCGCGCCACCGGCGGGCGCTCCGGGCTCCCGGTCGTCGACTTCGGGCATGCCCTGCGGGTTCCGCGCTGTCAGCTCGAGATGATCGTCGGCGGGCCGCTCACGGCCGAAGGTGTCGGCGCAGACGCGCCGGCGTCGGCGGTGGAGCTCGAGTCAACGCAGGCGGACGAGTCCCGCTCCGACGAGCCGGCCGCCACCCGGTCCGACCCGCCCGCTCCCGAGGTCTCCGCCGTCACGAACCCCGACCCCGCGAGCACCTCCAGCCGCACGCGGCGACGTCCTTCCCGACGCCGCACCCGCACTCCCGATCAGCCGACCCTCCCGTTCGCGAGCTGACCGTCGTGCCCTCACTCACGGTTCTCCGAATGGGCACCCCGGGACTGGCAGACACTTGCCACCCCTGCGGGGGGGCGTCCCTGGTCCCGGTGGTGCGGTCGTGTTGACGCTGACGAAGCTGGTATCGGCGGAGTATGAACCGCCCCGGGTTCAGTGGAGGCTCGGTTCTCCCGGCAGCGGCTGCTGTCGGGCGTTCATCTGACGGTAGTGCTCGGCTTCGAACTCGACCGGTGGGACGTGGCCGATGCTGGAGTGGAGCCGG
>JAABUN010004144.1_pt1 | contig 20462 bp, 17 predicted proteins | sample 5559311 | NCBI WGS metagenome assembly JAABUN01 (sample SAMN10711877, study PRJNA513370) | rock metagenome | isolation source: Antarctica rocks | place: Antarctica: Victoria Land, Siegfried Peak sud
GCCTCGGTCTCACGATCGTCGAGGTCCCCATCACCTTCGTGGAGCGGGAACTCGGCGCGTCGAAGATGAGCGGGAACATCGTGTTCGAAGCGATCGCCAGTGTCACCCGCTGGGGTCTCGCCGCCCGCTGGAACAAACTCACCGGTCGCCACTGACCGCTCTCCGGCACCTTGAGGCTCAACGAGAAAGGCACCCGCCGTGGCGGGTGCCTTAACGGAATGCGGGCAACTACGCCGAGCGGCGCTCACCGCGACGTTCGCGCAGGATGGTGAGGCGATCCTGCAGGATCTGCTCGAGCTCCTCGACGGAACGACGCTCGAGCAGCATGTCCCAGTGGGTGCGTACTGGCTTGTCGTTCGACGTGTCGGGCTTCTCGCCATCGACGAGCAGAGCTTCCTTGCCGGTCTTCGAGACCCAGGTGGCCGGGATCTCGGCTTCGGACGAGAAGGTCACGAAGACCCGCTCGCCGTCCTCGCAGCGGTACTCGACCCGCTGACGGGGAGCAGGCTCGACGCCCGACTCAGTTTCCATCGACTGCGCACCGAGGCGCATACCACGCAGACTGCGATCACTCATGTTTATCTCCTAGTCACCCTGGCCTCCGTGTGACGGGAGGCGATTGCCGCTGTTGTTCACCGAAAAGAATCGATAGGGCGTGCCGCCAGCACACCCCGAACCGCTGTCGCCCGGTGGCGAGCGGGAAGCTATCTACACAACCCCGCGCGCCACGCGGATGTTCCTGCGGGCGACCAGGTAAACACCTAAGTATACAGGCGCACCACGCACAGCCCTGAGTCATACCCGCGAGCCGCGGAGCTGCGCTACACGCAGGGGAACGGTCGCCACCGATCAGTGGTGGCGGCCGTTCCCGGCAAGCGAAGGAACTCAGGTGCGTGTGACCATCTCGGGCCCGTCGGACGGGGAGTCCGGCGTGGTGGTCCCGAGGACATTGCCGATACCCTTCAGAGCCTCGCCGACCTCGCTCGGGATGATCCAGAGCTTGTTCGCCGAGCCATCGGCCAGCTTCGGGAGGGTCTGCAGGTATTGGTACGCGAGGAGCTTCTGCGTCGGATTGCCCTTGTGGATGGCGTCGAACACTTTGTGGATGGCTTGCGCCTCACCATCCGCACGAAGGATCGCGGCCTTCGCATCACCCTCGGCCGCGAGGATGGCGGCCTGGCGTTGTCCTTCCGCGGTAAGGATCTGGGACTGCTTGGTACCTTCCGCGGTGAGGATTGCGGCGCGCCGGTCACGCTCGGCGCGCATCTGCTTCTCCATCGAGTCCTGGATGGAGTGCGGAGGATCGATCGCCTTCAGCTCGACACGGCCGACACGGATTCCCCAGCGGCCCGTCGCCTCGTCGAGCACACCGCGGAGCTGGCCGTTGATCTGGTCACGCGACGTCAGTGCTTCCTCGAGGTTGAGACCACCGACGACGTTCCTCAGGGTGGTCGTGGTCAATTGCTCCACGGCCTGGATGTAGTTGGCGATCTCGTAGGTCGCAGCGCGCGGATCGGTGACCTGAAAGTACACGACCGTGTCGATCGAGACCACCAGGTTGTCCTCGGTGATGACGGGCTGCGGCGGGAAGGACACCACCTGCTCACGGAGGTCGAGCAACGGCAGCAGCCTGTCGACGAACGGGATCAGGATCGTCAGTCCCGGGTTCAACGTGCGCTGGTACTTGCCGAGCCGCTCGACGACGCCGGCGCGCGCCTGCGGGACTATCCTGACGGATTTCACGAGCACGACCAGGACGAAAATGATGAGGACGATCAGGACGAGGGTGAGCCCGATCGCTCCGGCGGAGCCGTTCATGAATCCCCTTTGTTGTTGTGGATACGCGACGCGGGCCTCGGAACGGCCGCGGAGCGGGACAGCTGTGGACGTCGCGTCATACGTCGGTGACGGGAGGCGCGGGGTGGTGGGGGACGGGCTCGACGACGGCGGTGGCACCGTCGATCCTGGCGACGGACAGACGGGTGCCGGCAGGGAGCGCGGCCCCGTCCGCGGAACGTGCCGTCCAGGTGTCGCCGCCGATCTTCACGGTGCCGGAATGCGCCGTCACAGGTTCCAGTGCGAGGGCCACGGCTCCGACCAGGCGCTCGACGTTGTCCAGCCGGTCGGCGGGGCCCTTCTGCAGGTTCCGCACTGCTACTGGACGGACCAGCAGGATCATGAGGAGGGACACGACCGCGAAGACGACGATCTGCAGGACCAGCCCCGCCCCGACGAAGGTCGCGACCAGGGCGGCCAACGCTCCGACCGACAGCATGATGAAGAAGAGATCGAGGGTGAGGGTCTCCACGGCTGCCAGTCCCAGGAACAGGACGAGCCATAGGATCCAGCCGTTCTCGAGCAACCATTCCATCGAGCGATCCCCTCGTATTCGCGCCGCACCGAGCGACCCGTGCTCTCCATCATGGCAAATAGCACTGACATAACCTAGGGCAGGACCACCGACGGCAGCCAGTTGTTACCCATCCGTGCCGTGCGACCCGATCGGACTCCGCGGACGAATCCTGTCAGTGGGCCCTGACGAGTACCTGCACGGTGAAGCGCGCGGACACCTCGAGCGGCACGGAGGACGCACTGGTCGTCGTGCTGCCGGTGACACCCCCGTGACGCGCCGCGGGACCCATGACCAGCGCCGATCGGGCGAGGTCCCCGGATAGGGACATGACGTAGTCCAGCTCCTGCCGCCCGGCCTCCACCAGCTCGCCGTCGAACGCTGCCAGGACGTCGTCGGCCTTCTGGTCGGGCACGGACAGGAGCGGTCCGACCGCCTCCAGCCCGGCGAGGTGCCCGGGCCGCGGCGTCACGACCACCACGCAGCCGCGCGGCGCGAGGACCCGCACGAACTCGCCGATATTTCTCGGCGCGAACACGTTCAGGAGCACATCGACGGAGCCGTCGGCGAGCGGCAGCGGCCGCCAGACGTCCCAGACGATGCTGATACCGTCCGGGAGTTTGCGCGCTGCCCGCCTCAGTGCGATCTTCGAGATGTCGAGCGCGACGGGGAAGAGACCGGGGATCCCGGCCGCCAGTCCCTCAAGGTAGTAGCCCGTCCCAGCCCCGGCGTCGAGTGCGACGACAGGTGCCTCAGCATGCCGACGGGCAGCGGCGACCACGGTACGGCGCAGCGGCACGTAGTGTCCGGACCCGAGGAAGTCCTCGCGTGCGTCAACCATCTCGGTGGTATCGCCCTCGAACGGCGAGCCCCTGCCCGTGAGGAGGTTGAAGTAGCCCTGCCGGGCCGCGTCGAAGTGATGTCCGCTCCCGCAGGCCAGCGTGCGTCCGGCATCTAGCAGCGCGAGTCCGCAGACGGGACAGATGAGGAGGTGGTGGGGGAGGGCGGGCATCGTTCCATCCTAAGGAGACGGAGCATGAGAAAATCGTCGCGCACCGTTGACTCAGGCCACTGTTTCGGGTCTAGTCGGGAGGGTGAAACCAGACCAGATAGAACTCCTGACCACCGTCGGCGCTCCAACCCTCCACCCGGACGGCACCCGTCTGGTGGTTGCGGCGACCCGACCCGACTTCCGTGCCGACGCCTACGTCGGCCAGCTGTGGGAGATCACGCTCGACGGCGGACGACGTCGACTCACGCGAGGCTTCCGAGACACCGCTCCGCGGTATTCGCCCGACGGCGACCTCCTCCTGTTCCTCAGGGCGGCGCCGGGCGGTAAGCCCCAGCTCTTCGCCGCCGCGGCCGCGGGAGGCGAGTCGGTCCAGGTCACCGATCAGCCGCTCGGCGTCGCGCACTTCGACATCTCGCCCGATTCGCGGACCATCGTGTTCGCCGCTCGCGTGCCCGAGCACGGCCGCTATGGGACGATCGACGGCGTCAGCACCGGCCTCGAGGACCCGCGCCTCATCACCCGGTACAAGTACCGGATGAACGGTCTCGGGTATACGACGGACAAGCGCTCGCAGGTGTTCACCGTCCCGGTGTCCGACCTCGACGCCGAGCCGTTCTTCGCGGCGGTCGGCCGATTGAAGCAGGAGCACCCTGAGGGGCCGGGAGCCCTCGAGGAGCAGGGCGCCGTGCCGGCGGCGCTCCAGGTGACGACGGACGACGCCGACCACCTCGAACCGGTCTTCTCCGCGGACGGGCAGCGCATCCTGTTCACGGCCGCCCTGCAAGCGGACGCGGACTCGACGCTCGTGTCCGACATCCACTCGATAGCGCTCGACGGGAGCGAGCACCGACAGCTCACGAACCGGGGAGGCGACACCCGGCTCGGCTGCGGCGCACCCCGGCCGAGTACCGACGGCGCCTGGGTGTTCTTCCTCGCCTCCGACCTGTCGCCGTCGGGCCTGGACTTCGTGGCCCGCAACACCGCGCTCTACGCGGTGTCGACCGACAATCCGGAGGATGTGCGGCGACTGAGCGACCCGGAGACCGTGGACTTCGGAGATGTCCAGGAGATCATCGTCGACGGACCGGACTCCGTGCTGGTGTTCAACCGGGCGCGGGGCATGGGTGAGCTGCTGCGCTTCTCGGCGGCGGGGGAGTCGGGCACCCTCGTCACGGGTCCCACCGTCGTCACGGGAGCCGCATCGACCGGAAGCACCGTCGTCGTGTCCTACTGCGACCCTACGACCTCCGGTGACGTCGCCGTCCTCGACGGGTCCTCGCTGCGGACGCTGTCCGACTTCTCGGCCGCCCTGCGCAGCGAGACGCGCGTCGGTGAGCTGCAGGAACGCAGCTACACCGCACCCGACGGAACGCCGGTGCACGGCTGGGTGGTCCAGCCCGAGGGCGACGGGCCGCACCCCGTGCTGCTCGTCATCCACGGCGGACCGTTCGCTCAGTACGGGTGGGGCTACTTCGACGAAGCCCAGGTGTACGCCGCGGCGGGATACGCCGTGCTGCTGTGCAACCCGCGCGGCGCCGCCGGCTACGGGCAGGCCCACGGGCGGGTCATCAAGGAGGCGATGGGCACTGTGGACCTCGACGACGTCCTCGCCTACCTCGACGGCGCGCTCGCCGAGTTCAGCCAGATGGACAAGGAGAGGCTCGGCGTGATGGGTGGTTCCTACGGCGGCTACCTGACCGCCTGGACCATCGCCAACGACCACCGCTTCCAGGCGGCCATCGTCGAGCGCGGATACCTCGACCCGCCGTCGTTTGTCGGGTCCTCCGACATCGGCTGGTTCTTCTCGGAGCAGTACACCGGCACGGATCCGGCACACGTCGAGGGACAGAATCCCTTCGCGAGGATCGGCGACGTGCGGACGCCGGCGTTCGTCATCCACTCCGAGGAGGACCTGCGCTGCCCGATCGAGCAGGCTCAGCGTTACTACACCGCGCTCAAGAAGCAGGGCGTGGAGACGGAGATGCTCGTCTTCCCCGGGGAGACGCACGAGCTGTCGAGGACTGGTTCTCCGTGGCACCGCCGGCAGCGCTTCGACCACATCCTGCGCTGGTGGGCCACGTACCTGCCAACGGACGCCAACCCGTCCGACACCAACGTCCCGGCCCAGGACACCTAGAAGCCGAGGCCCCGCCGTGCCTCATCGACCGTGGGCTGCGCCCATCGTCCGTGTTCCTCATCCGAGGTGAGGGACCGCAGTATCGCCCTGTCCAGATAGAGCCGTCCGTCCAGGTGGTCGGTCTCGTGCTGAACGATGCGGGCCGGCCAGCCCTCGAAGGAGGCCTCGACTGCGATGCCGTCCGGCTGGGTGTAGGCGGCCGTGATGCCGTGGTGGCGCTCGATGACGGCTCGGTAGCCGGGTACGGAGAGGCATCCCTCGTAGAACGCGTCGAGCCTGTCGCCCGCCGCCTCATAGCGGGGGTTGATGATGACGGTGAACGGCAGAGGGGTTCGGGAGCGCGCCTCGGCGATCGCCGGATCCTGCACGCCCCGGTCCTCGAGGACGGCGATCCTCAGCGGGATCCCGATCTGCGGAGCGGCGAGACCCACGCCCGGGGCCTCGTGCATGACCTGACGCATCGTGGCGATCAGCCGACCCAGCAGGTCGTCGTCCAGCTGGCCGCCGAAGTCTTCTGCCTGCCGGCGCAGAACAGGATGTCCAGCCGCCACGATCGGTGGCAGCTCAGCGGACAGGATGGTCTCGACGTGTTCGACGAGGGCCCCGGAGGACAGTGCTGCGTGGGGATGGTCACTTGAAGCATCGGCACTCATCCCTCCAGCAAAGCACAATCACGGACAGGAACAGGCGCGCTCCCCATTGCCCGTTCCACCATGACGACGGAGAATCAGACGTGCTGCCGGGAGGCCGGACCTCACGCCGCAGCGCATCCGAGCAGGAACACGGCCGGTCGAAGCGGCGGTCGTCACACGATGGAGGCACCATGAGCACGGCCACGACGGACGCCCAGCGCATAGCACCCCACGCGGCCGACAGGCACGACCTGATCCGGGTGCAGGGCGCGAGGGAGAACAACCTGAAGGCCGTCACGATCGACATCCCGAAGCGGCGACTCTCGGTCTTCACCGGCGTCTCCGGGTCCGGCAAGAGCTCCCTCGTCTTCGACACCATCGCCGCCGAATCGCAGCGCATGATCAACGAGACGTACAGTGCCTTCCTGCAGGGCTTCATGCCGACGCTCGCGAGGCCGGAGGTGGATGTCCTCGAGGGCTTGACGACGGCGATCATCGTCGACCAGGAGCGCATGGGTGCGAACCCCCGTTCCACCGTCGGCACCGCCACGGACGTCAACGCGATGCTGAGGATCGTCTTCTCGCGCCTCGGGCAGCCGCAGATCGGTTCGCCCCAGGCCTACTCCTTCAATGTTGCCTCGATCAGCGGTGCCGGTGCAGTGACCGTTGAGCGCGGCGGCACCACCGTCAAGGAACGCCGGAGCTTCACGGTGACCGGCGGCATGTGTCCGCGCTGCGAGGGGATGGGATCCGTGACGGACATCGATCTCACCCAGCTCTATGACGACACGAAGTCATTGAACGGGGGAGCGTTGACCATCCCTGGCTACAGCATGGACGGCTGGTACGGGAGGATCTTCAGCGGCTGCGGATTCTTCGACGCGGACAAGCCCCTTCGGGAATTCACGAAGCGGGAGCTGCAGGACCTGCTCTACAAGGAACCGACCAAGATCAAGATCGACGCCATCAACCTGACCTACGAGGGCCTGGTCCCGAAGATCCAGAAGTCGATGCTGTCGAAGGACCGCGAGGCGATGCAGCCCCACATCCGCGCCTTCGTGGACCGGGCGGTCACGTTCACCACCTGTCCTGAGTGCGACGGAACGCGGTTGAGTGCGGCCGCACGATCCTCGAAGATCGCGGGGCTCAGCATCGCCGACGCGTGCGCGCTGCAGATCAGCGATCTCGCCCTGTGGGTGAAGGGGCTCAGCGAACCGTCGGTGGCGCCCCTGCTCACCGCGCTGGGGGAGACCCTCGGTTCATTCGTCGAGATCGGGCTCGGATACCTCAGCCTCGACCGGCCCTCCGGCACCCTGTCCGGCGGCGAATCCCAGCGGATCAAGATGATCCGCCACCTCGGCTCGTCGCTGACGGACATCACCTACGTCTTCGACGAACCGACCATCGGCCTGCACCCGCACGACATCCAGCGCATGAACGACCTGCTGCTCCGCCTGCGCGACAAGGGCAACACCGTGCTGGTGGTCGAGCACAAGCCGGAGTTGATCGCGATCGCCGATCACGTCGTCGACCTCGGTCCAGGGGCCGGGACCGAGGGCGGCACGGTGTGCTTCGAGGGATCGGTGGAGGGACTGCGCCGCAGCGGGACGCTCACAGGAAGGCACCTCGACGACCGGGCCGCCCTGAAGGACAGTGTGCGGGAACGCAGGGGAGAGCTTGAGATCAGGGGAGCGACCGCCCACAACGTGCGCGACGTCGACGTGGACATTCCGGTGGGGGTCCTGTGCGTCGTCACGGGCGTGGCCGGATCGGGTAAGAGCTCGTTGATCCACGGTTCCGTGTCCGGTCGTGACGGCGTCGTCGCGGTCGATCAGACCGCCATCAAGGGATCACGCCGCAGCAACCCGGCGACCTACACCGGCATGCTCGAGCCCATCCGCAAGGCTTTCGCGAAGACGAACGGTGTGAAACCGGCCCTTTTCAGCGCCAACTCCGAGGGCGCGTGCCCCACCTGCAACGGCGCAGGCGTCGTCTTCACCGACCTCGCCATGATGGCGGGCGTCGCCACGACGTGCGAGGTCTGCGACGGCAGGCGCTTCATGGCTGAGGTGCTCGAGTACAAGCTCGGCGGCAAGGACATCAGCGAGGTCCTGTCGATGCCGGTCAGGGAGGCGACGGAATTCTTCAACGCCGGTGAAGCGAAAGTGCCTGCCGCGCAAGCGATCCTCAGTAGGCTGTCCGACGTCGGCCTCGGTTACCTGAGCCTCGGGCAGCCGCTGACGACGTTGTCCGGCGGTGAGCGTCAGCGCCTCAAGCTCGCCACCCACATGGGCGAGAAAGGCGGCATCCTGGTGCTCGACGAGCCGACCGCCGGGCTGCACCTCGCCGACGTCGAGAACCTGCTCGGTCTGCTGGATCGGCTGGTCGATGCCGGCAGGTCAGTCATCGTCATCGAGCACCATCAGGCGGTCATGGCGCACGCCGACTGGATCATCGACATCGGACCCGGTGCCGGACACGACGGCGGCAGGATCATTTTCGAGGGCACACCAGCCGACCTCGTCGCGTCGCGCGCGACGCTGACCGGTCGCCACCTCGCGGAGTACGTGGGCGTCTGACCGCCATTCGGCGGTAAACCTGCAGTTGCGGCGGTGACCGGCTGACACGCCAGCCGGTCGGCAGCTACTCTCGGGGCCGCTCTGCAGACGGTAGTAAACTACGGCTTTTCCGACGCTCAGGACTGCAAAGGTATTTACTGAAGGTCGTCACGCATTGCGTCATACCGGGCTCGTGTCCGACCCCCTCGACGGCTCGCAACGGTGGCCGGCCGTACAAGCTTTGGACGCCGCAACGCTTCTCCGGCTCGCCCTCGAATCTGCCCCCGCAGGAACATCGTGGCACGCGGTAACCGAGGAAGGAATCGCAGTTCAGGACATCGCAGCAGTGATCAGTCACCGGCTGTGACTCCCGGTCTGCGGCGTGCCCGTAAAAAAAGCTCGGGCCTTTCGCGCTGATCTTTGCAGCAGACCAGCCTGCGTCGAGCGCCCCCTGACTCCCCGGCGGCGTCACGCCTGCCCATGCTCCCGCTCGTTCACTAATAGACATGGTTCATATAAGGAGCCCTTCCAATGATCCTTACCCCGTTCACCACCGACCTCGTCCACGGTGTCGCCGAGCTCGAAACGACCCGGCGCGCGTCGTCGTACACCGGTTGCCGGCGTGGGTACGTGATCAGTTTCCTGACCCGCGACCCTAGAGGATACACCTACGAAATGGCACCCGGCGGATGGTTCCCCGACGATCGGCAAGGTTCCGCATCAGCAATGGTCGAATAGCCAGAGACTCATAAATGCCCAGCAGCGATCATCGGGAGTAATTATTCCGCGATGATCAGTTCCGTGCCGGCTTCTTCCAGTGCAGCGATGACGGACGGGGGCGGGTTCTTGTCGGTGATTGCGACGTCTACTTGCGTGAAGCCGCTAAGTCGTACGGCAGCTGAGCTGGTGAGCTTGCCATGGTCGGCGAGCAGGACAACCGTGGACGCCGATGCCATGAATGCACGTTTGATGGGCCGCTCGATGTCGGTTGCGACGTATATTCCTTCAGCAGCTATGGCGGCCGCACCCAGGAAGAACACGTCGGCGCGTAGGTTGGAGAGTCCTTCGACCGTTCTGGGTCCGACCATGGCTTGGCTTTCTGCGACGAGTTCACCTCCGAGTCCCAGGACGGTCACTTGGGGGTGGGAAAGCATGTGCTGAAGGACCGGCACTGAATGGGTGATGATCGTGCCCGAGAAGCTAACGGGTAGAGCGGCGATTGCTGCAAAAGTGGTGGTGCCGGCGTCAACGGCGACGATCGCGTCAGCAGGAACGAATCTTTGAGCGGCTACCGCTATCTTTTGCTTCGCGTCGGAAGACAGCTGGGCGCGGCCGGCGAAGTCTGCGGTGCGGAAGGTGCTGTGGACCAGGGAGGCTCCGCCATGGACGATCTGAACTTCACCTGCTTTGGAAAGCTGGCGGAGATCCCGTCGGATCGTCATGTCAGAGACACCGAAACGGTTGACGAGGTCGGTGACAGAGACGAAAGGCGAACGTTGTAGCAGCCGCATAATGTCGGCCTGTCGGTCACCAGCGCTTAATTGAACCTTCGTGCCACCTGTCGTCATCATCTTCCTCCCTAAAGAGTCCACTCTCTCATGGGTAATCCTACGCAGATGTTGCAGTTCCCAACTTGTGATGTTGACTATCCAACGTGACGTGTTTACATTTGGTGTGATGTAGACCACCGAAGGGGTTGGAATGAACGCTTCACCATTACTGGCATTCTGCGGAGTGGCAACGGCTGACGCCATCGCGATGGTGAGCCGCTACCCGGACGCAGATGAGCGAATCGTTGCAGATGACATCGTGTTCGGAGGTGGGGGACCGGCTGCCACGGCAGCCGTGGCAGCAGCCCGACAAGGTATGCGTACCGCTTTCATCGGGGTCATTGGGGCTGACGAGGGCGGAGACCGGATCGTCGAGGACCTGGCGGAGGAAGGCGTCGATACCTCGGGCATCAGCCGCGCACCCGGGGGATCTGCCCGAAGCGTCGTCGTGATTGATGGCCCCCGCAAAACACGCTCCATTTCGAACCGGCCCGGTCCTGCCATCGAACTCGCAGGAAACGATGCCGCGATTCAGGTTCTCGAGGCTTCCCATTGGGTTCATGTGGACCAGCATGGATGGACTCCCATCCGGTCCTATCTCGACTCTCGCCCGCCAGAGGCCAGGCCCAAGCTATCGGTCGATGCAGGAAATCCCATCCCGGGCTACACGGGTCGGGAGACTGGCCTGTATGCACCGACCATGCCGGCCCTGAAAGAACGCTACGGCTATGGCGCAAACGTCCTGACTGTAGCTGAACTGCTCGGCGATGCACTGGATGAGGGGGCTGAAGTTGTCGCCGTCACGAACGGCGGTGAAGGCGCCTTTCTCATGAGCCAGGACCGGGAACTGGTACAAGCACTGACACCCGAGGTGCAGATCAACAGCACACTCGGAGCCGGAGACGTCTTCCACGGAGCCCTGCTCGCGGCTCTGGTGATGCACGAGAACAACGAGCTGAAGGACCTCCAGGACGTGCTGGGATACGCGACATCGGTCGCTTCCCTGTCCTGCCGGGGCCTTGATGGCCGATCAGCGATACCTGACCGCCAGGAGATGTCCACTTTCCTGAACCGCACATTCAGCCATTCCTAAGGAGCACCCCTATGTCCACTACCCAAGCTGCTGCAACCCTCGCTGACCTCCAACGCCCCAGCGGCGGATTCGCCATGCTGGCTGTGGACCAGCGCGAAGCAATGCGCAACATGTTCGCCGAACACCAGTCGGAACCGGTATCCGACGAGCAGGTCACCCAGTTCAAGCTCGAAGCAGCGCGCATCCTCACCCCGTATGCATCCGGCGTTCTCATCGACCGACAGTTCGCGCTGCAGCGGGCGATCGAGGAACAGGTTGTCGCGCCCTCCTGTGGCCTGATCGCATCAGCCGACCACTTCGAGCCGGCTCATGGGGAGCTCGTGGGCGAGGTTACGATCGATCGACTCATCGATCCCGTCGAACTCAGGAACCGAGGTGCTGTCGCACTCAAACTGCTCGTGCTTTACCGCCCCGACAGTGGAGCCACGGAGCGTATCGCGATGACCGAGGAATTCATCGAGATCTGCCGTTCGGCCGGACTCGTAAGCATCATTGAGCCCGTCTCCCGCAAGCCGCTCGACGGATCCGACTGGGACTGGAACACCGGCATCCTTCAGGCGGCCGAGGAACTCGGATCCCTCGGAGCGGACCTGTACAAATCGGAAGTACCCCACAAGGGCCTTGCACCCGAGGATGAGGTGCGAAAGGAGTGCCGGTCGCTGAGCCGGGCCATCGATGGCCCCTGGGTCGTGCTGTCCTCGGGCGTTCCCGAAGATGTGTTCCCGGATGCCGTCCGGTGGGCATGCGCCGAAGGAGCATCCGGCTTCCTATCCGGGCGCGCCGTTTGGGCGTCATCGATTGGATCCCCTGATACACGTGGAGATCTCGAAACCAATGCAGTTGCACGGCTACAGCGCCTGTGCGAAGTCGTCGACACCGCAGTGAAGGGCTAAAGCAGCTCAGGTCTGCCGCAGATTTGCTCAACATACCCGTCATCGAATGGTGAACCACCGAAGGAGATGTTTTCACGATGTCACAGCACAACAACGTCAAGGTGCCCCTGAGCAGGAGAAACGTCCTGCAGTTTCTCGCCGTCGGCAGCATCGGAGCAGGCTTGGCGGCCTGCGCCGGCCCGGGCTCCACAGCACCCTCCGGCAGTCAGACCATCGACGCCGCAGACAAGACTGGACGCGTGTCCTTCGCCCACTGGCGCGGTGAGGACCGTGAAGTATTCCAGCAGCTCATCAGCGACTTCGTCAGCAAGAACCCCGACATCCAAGTCGACCAGGACATCTCCCAGTCACCCGACTACCAAGCACAGGCGTTGCAGCGCCTACGCGGCGGATCCGTAGGAGACGCCTGCGCCGCATTCCGCGGAACTCAGTTTGAGAACTTCGTCTCCTCCGGGCTCTTCACCGACCTCAGCGGCACCGACGTCATGAACCGCTACGAGGCGAACGTGATCGGCAGTGGAGCAAAGGACGGGAAGCAGTACGGGTTCCCCTACCAGGTCGTGTTCCCGATGCCGCTGGGCAACATGGATCTGATCGAGTCTGCTGGAGTGAGCGAAATCCCTCAGGACTGGAACTCCTACATAGACATGATGGACAAACTGAAGACCTCTGGCGTCATCCCGATGGCCTTCCCAGGAGGCCACGCTGGCGACTCAGGCCAGCTCTTCAACAACATGATCATGAACGTGGCACCCTCAGACGACATGTGTGCCAAGATCGAAGCCGGCGAATACAAGTGCACCGATGACTGGTTCGTGGAAATGCTCGGCTACTACGAGCAGCTGCGCCCCTACGTCCAGCCGAACTCCGGAGGTACCGCCAGCGAGCCGGCACAGCAGCTGTTCGCCTCCAAGGCAGCAGCGATGCTCTGCAGCGGCAGCTACCACCTGGCGGCAGTCCGTGCCCTCGGCGCGGACTTCCCCATGGACCTCATCCCACCGATCACCTCCGCTGCAGGAGAGGCCAAGTACGAAGGCACCTACAACTCCACCTTCATCCTTGGCGTGAACTCGGCCTCCGAGCACCAGGGCGCGGCCTTGGCGTGGATCGACTACCTCAGCGACCCCGTGAATGCTACGACCTATGCCAACGGCACGGCCCAATTCAGCTCCGTCAAAGGAGTTGAATACGACAACGAGGATCTGAAGCGGATCCAGCCGTGGCTGACCAAGAACACCCTGCTGGCACCCCGGTTCCAGTTCATCGACCTCGACATGCGCAACGCCGTCGAAGCCAGCGGCGTGAGCGTCATCAACGGCACATCTCCTCAGGACGCGGCTGAGGCTGCGCAGATGGTCGTCGACGAGCGGCAGAAGAGTGCGTGATGTGAAATGACTGTCAATTCGCCCGTCCTGGCCAGCGGCCAGAACCTGACACCAGTCGCCAAGAAGCCAAAGTGGCGCAAGCAGTCTGGCGCCACCAAGGTCCATCCCGCGCTATATCTCTTTCCCCTACCGGCGCTGGTGTTGTTCATCTTTTTCTTCGCCATCCCGACGCTACAGGCGTTCCAGTACGCCGCAACGGACTGGAACGGATTCAGCGCCGACTTCCGCAACGTAGGAGCCGACAACTTCGGGCGAGCTGCGACGGGAGATTCCCTGTTCACCAACGCAATCGTGAACAACCTAAAGTTCATGCTCGTCGTGGTGTTCGCCCAGACCCTGCTGTCCTTGGTGTTGGCGGTCTTCCTGACCAAGAACACCCGAACCAACATCCTGCTCCGGGCGCTGTACTTCTTCCCGACCATCCTGTCGTCGGTATCCGTTGCCTTCATTTGGAAGTTCATCTACGACCCGAACTTCGGATTGATCAACCAGGGACTGCAGTCCATAGGACTCGACAACATGACCCAGGGTTTCCTGGGAGATGACCAGTTCGCCATCTACTGGGTTGCGATCACGCAGATCTGGTTCCACACCGGCCAGATGATCGTCGTGTTCGTCGCGGGCCTCCAAGCAATACCCGCAGAGCTCTACGAAGCTGCGGAAATGGATGGCGCATCCAAGTGGCAGCAGTTCAAATCCGTCACCTGGCCCCTCGTAGCACCAGCAATGGGCATCGTCGTTGCATACACGACGATCCAATCCTTCAAGGCCTTCGATCTCATTCTCGGCCTTGCCGGGAACCCTCCGAAGGGTTCTCTCGACATTCTCTCGACGCGCATCTACACGTCCTTTGCCAACTCTGAGTTCGGTTACGCAGCCGCCCAGTCCGTGCTGTTCATGCTCTTCATCGGTGCCGTTACCTTCGCCCAGCGCAGAGTCTTGCGCGCAGTGCAGAAAGAAGGGTGAATCGTGCTAGGCAGGGTTTCCAGAAATGCCGTCCTCGCGGTGTACGCGCTCCTGATCCTCGTGCCCCTGCTCGTGGTCATCTTCGGCTCCTTCAAGACGACCCCTGAGCTCTTCGGGTCCCCGTTCGGGTTGCCCTCATCGGCGAATTTTGAGAACTATGGCCAGGCTCTCGGATCCCAGAACCTCGGGGGCGCCTTCGTCAACAGTGCGATCGTCACGGTGTTCTCCGTGAGCATCACCTTGTTCATTGCGAGCCTCGCGGCGTACGGAGTGTCCCGCATTCCGGGGTGGAAGGGGTGGCTGATCTTCGGGGTCATGGTCATCGGCATGTCGGTTCCGGCCCAGGCGAACATGATTCCCCAGTACGTGCTCTTCGACTCCCTAGGCCTACTCGACAGCCTGATCGGTCTGATCCTGATCAACATCGTGGCAAGTCTCCCCGTCGCCGTCTTCATTCTGGGCGGCTTCATGAAGACCCTCCCGAAGGACCTCTACGAAGCATCCACGGTGGACGGGTCCGGGCCCTGGCGCACCTACCATGCCATCGCTCTGCCCCTGTCCCTGCCCTCCGTGGCGGCAACGGCGATCTTCCTGTTCGTCATGCACTGGAACGAGTTGCTGTACCCCTTGCTGTTCATTCAGTCGGAGAGCAAACGGACACTACCGCTTGCCCTGCTGAGCTTTCAGGGAGAGTTCCAGACCAACTACCCGCTGCTATTCGCAGGGGTCGCCCTCTCGTCCATTCCGATCGTCATCGCCTACGTCTTCCTCCAGCGCTTCTTCGTTGCCGGAATGACCGCCGGCGCTGTGAAGGGGTAAGCAGTGCAGCACACAAACACAACCGAGCCTGAGTCGGTCATCCTTCGCCGGGTCACCAACGTCACAGCCGGCGCCCAATCAGTGTCCTTCGACCTCGACGCGTACCCTGCCGTCCAGCTGCCCGGCACTCCTGGCTGGCTGACGGGAGAATCACTGCGGGAGCAGGGCGTCGAAGTCACCATGCCCAACCTTCCCGACTTCGAACTTCCCGCTCTCGCTCCCACCCAGTGGCGGTTGCGGGTTTCCGTTCACGGCCCACGCACCGCCCGAATCGTCGCAGCCCCGGTAGCGAACCGTATCTTCGATGAACAAGCCGAATGGTTGGGCATCGTCACCAACGGCGAAGCCCTGGACGTGTCCTCGGTAGAGGAGACGGAAAACCAGGTCATGATCGCAGGAGAGACCTTCTCCGTCATCCTGACGAAGTTCCCTCTGACGCTCCGCGTGGTCAATGCGAATCGTCGGACCGTGCTGCAGACTGGGGAAAAGCTCCGGCAGGTAGCCGGGTTCCCCATGGCACCCCCGTTGCTCAGCGTTGCAGGACGAACCGGCATCAACCTCGAGCTCCAGGCAGCCGAAGACATTCTGGGCTTCGGGGAACAGTTCGGCCGGCTGATCAAGAACGGCCAACGCCTGACTCTCCGCACGGAAGACGCCCTTGGCACCGGAACGGGACTGGCCTACAAACCGGTTCCCGTATGGCACTCCACCTCCGGATATACCGGGTTCCTCAACACCGGCGCCGTCATCACCGCAGACGTGGCCCACGAACGCCCCTCCGTGTTGTCCCTCGAAGTCGACGACGATGTCCTCGACCTGTTCGTCTTCATCGATGACGACCCCACCCAGCGTCTGGCCGACTACGTGACCCTCACGGGCAAGGCGCAGGTACCACCGGTCTGGGCCTTTGGTTACTGGATGGGCCGCTGCCGGTACAACAGTGCCGAGGAGATGATGGACGTCGCTCGCACTATGAATAGCCAGGGCATCCCGTGCGACGTGTTGCACCTGGATCCAGCATGGCTGGTGGTGGACCGCCTCAACACCGACTTCATCTGGAATGAATCCCGCTTCGGACACCGCGCGGAGTTCATCAAGGACCTCGCCGCCGAAGGAAAGCGGTTGTCGGTCTGGGAACTGCCCTACATCGACCCCGCCTCGCCGGTCTTCGCCGAACTCGAGGAGCGGGGCTACCTCGTTTCCACCACAGCTGGGGACACCGCCCACATCAGTGGAACACCCACACCCGACGGCCGGGTCCGAGGGTTGATCGACTTCTCCAACCCCGATGCCCGGAAGTGGTGGCAGGAACAGCACGTGCCATTCCTCGAGGACGGAGTCGCGGTCTTCAAAACAGACTTCGGAGAAGGTTTCCCCGCGGACGGGCAACTGGCGGAGGACACCCCCCAGACCCACCACCACAACCTGTATCCCCTGAGGTACAACTCGGCGACAAGTCAAGCGATCGCCCAGACCACCAAACGCAACGCGCTGGTGTGGGGCAGGTCCGGATGGGCCGGATCCCACCGGTACCCCGGTCAATGGGGAGGAGACGCCGAATCGACGGTAGCAGGCATGCAGGCCACCGTCCGAGGCGGTCTCTCCTACGCCCTCTCCGCACCAGGCTTCTGGAGCCACGACATCGGCGGTTTCTTCGGTCCCGAACTCACCGATGCGCTCTATGTGCGCTGGACCCAGCTGGGCGCCTTCTCCCCGCTCATGCGGGCGCACGGCCTTCGACCCCGAGAGCCCTGGGCCTTCAGCGAGCAAGCACTGGATCTCAGCAGGCAATGGATACGGCGTCGCTATGAGCTGCTCCCGTACCTGTGGCAGATCGCCCACGAAGCCACCGCCGCGGGTTTGCCCATCATGTCGCCTTTGCACCTACGATTCCCGAAAGACCCGGTTGCCACTGGTATCGATTCCCAGTTCATGCTCGGTCAGCTCATGGTCGTGCCCGTCTTCGATGACCAGCCCGAGCCCACCACTCGCACGTTCTACGTCCCCGAGGGAACCTGGCACGACATCTACCGCGGAAACACGTACGAGGGGCCCCGCTTCTACGCCGAGACCCTGGATCTCGGCACCATGCCAGTTCTAGCCCGGGACGGCGCAACCATTCCCTTGGTGGACGTGGATGACAGCACCCGCAACACCGACGAACTACTGGCACGCCCGTGGACCATCCACAGCTTCGGCGAGCAGTCCAACGGAACAACTGATCTGGTCGACTTCTCGGGTAACACAGTGCAGATAGACCTACACGCGGGAGCATCGAACCCGCCCCTCGTCGCCGCTGTGATGCGCCATCACACCTAGAACAGTCTCCGGTGTCGCCTAAAGCTCACTCAGCACAGACACCTACCCACAGCCCCATCTTACGAAAGGCCGATCCCTTGACCGATCAGGCAACAACGCTCATCAACGGCAGCTGGACGCAACTTCCTGCCCGTAAAACCGTCACCAACCCCGCCACCGGTGAAACGGTGGGCACCATCTGCTGGGGTGACTCCTTTACCGCTATCGAAGCGGCAGACGCCGCGGCCGCAGCTTTCCCCTCGTGGTCCGCAACGCCAGCACGCACCCGCGCCGACATCCTGAACCGGGCATCTGCCCTGCTATTGGAACGACGGAGCCAGATTGCTCCGCTGCTGGCGGCGGAAGCAGGCAAACGACTTGCCGAAGCAGAAGGCGAACTGACCTTTTCCGCCGAATACATCCGCTGGTTCGCCGAGGAGACGCGTCAGCCCCAGGGCAGCGTCCTCTCCGAGGAGGACCCTGCACGCCGGCACCTCACCACCCGTTCCGCGGCCGGCGTTGTCGTCTCCCTGACGTCCTGGAACTTCCCATGCTCACTGCAGGCCCGCAAACTCGCGCCTGCACTTGCAGCTGGTTGCACTGTCGTCGCTCGTGTTTCTGAACGTGCCCCCCTCGCCGCGGTGGAACTATTCCGGGTCTTCATGGACGCAGGACTTCCCGCTGGTGTCCTCAACCTCGTTCATGGGCCATCCGGAGAGCTGACCAACACTCTCCTCGAGCACCCTGCAACACGAGTCGTCACCTTCACCGGTTCCACCCCTGTCGGCCGGCAAATCATGGCCAAGGCAGCCGAGCGGGTCGTTCGACCACTTCTTGAGCTCGGCGGAGACGCACCCTTCATCGTCTTCGATGACGCGGACCTTGATGCAGCTGTCGACGGGGCTGTTACTGCCAAGACCCGCAACACCGGGCAGTCCTGCGTGGGTGCGAACCGGTTCCTCGTGCAGGACGGTGTCTACGAGGAGTTCACCACCAGACTTGCCGCTCGGCTCGATGCCTTGAACATTGTTGGGGGGGCAGCGGCGGCAACGGAATCCGACCTGGGTCCCATGATCGACATGCGGGCCGTGGCCGGTGTCCAGGGAATGGTCGATGAAGCCCTGTCTCTTGGTGCGATCGAACTCACCACTCCTCGGGAGGTCCCGCCTGAGGGCAGCTATCTGCGCCCGATGCTCCTCACGAACGTGCCGGCAGAAGCCCGTCTCGCCCAGGAGGAAGTTTTCGGCCCCGTAGCCGCAGCATTCCGCTTCACGAGCGAAGCGGAAGCAATGTCGATGGCGAACAACACGGAGATGGGACTGGCCGCATACGTCTTCTCGAAGGATGCCGGCCGCTGCTGGCGCACGGCAGAAGCGCTCGAAGCCGGCATCGTGGGAATCAACGACGCGGTCGCCTCCGTAGCCTTCGCCCCGATGGGAGGCGTAAAACAGTCAGGACTCGGCAGGGAAGGCTCAAGCCTTGGACTAGAAGAATTCACAGAACCCAAGTACATAGCCTGGCGCGCCTGAGACCCCCTGTATCGGTCCATGACCACTGACCAGCTCGTGGGCTTCATCGCGCTAGGTACAACGACATTCCTGGGAGCCGCAACACAGCGGCTCACGGGAGTCGGGTTTGCACTGGTGGCGTCCCCGCTGCTGGTCCTGCTGCTCGGACCCTTCAACGGGGTCCTCATCGTGAACGTCTTCGGAGCGTTCACCGCACTGCTCGTCCTCGCCCAGGTATTCCGCCTCGTCGAGTACAAGCGTGTATTCCGCCTCATGATTCCAGCGATCATCGCCATCATTCCGGGGGCATGGGTGGCCTCCGTAGCGCGACCCGACGTGCTGTCGGTCGTCATCGGAGCATTAATCGTTGTCGCCCTGGTGGTCAGTCTGACCGTCAGCCCGCAACGATCCATGCACGGACCGTGGGGCACCATCGTCGCCGGATCCGTCTCAGGTTTCATGAATGTCACCTCCGGGGCCGGCGGCCCCGCAATCACCGCCTACGCCGCCGCCTCACGATGGCCCCAAGCATCGTTCGCAGCGAGTGCGCAGCTCTACTTCTTTGGAGTAGGTTTCGTCTCCCTGCTGGCCAAACACACAATGCCGCAATTATCGGGCGCACAGTGGCTGGCCTGCGGTGTCGGCCTCGCCGGCGGGATAGCCCTCGGCAGCGCCTATGCCGGAAAGATACCCCCACGAGTCGGACAGATCGCCGTTATCGCTTTAGCCTTCATCGGCGCGGCCGCACTACTCGCCAAAGGAATCGTCGGATTGGCTACCTGAATCACCACTACATCCGGACACGGTCCACATAACGCCAAGGAAGGGCAATGACTCACTCCGCCTCCATCATCCCGGACTGGCGCGCAGCGTCGGCCAGTCCCTGCGGATCTTCAAGTCCGAAGTGAAGCAGATGAAGGACGAGAGAAACTCGGGCGAAGCCGGCACGGATCACGTCGAGGGCCGCGTCGTGAACCCGCAGCAGCAGACCTATGCGCCGACGTACCAGGCGCCCTTGCAATCCATGCCGCCGCAGACGCACCAGGAGCACCACGCGGGGGAGACCGTCGCAGCAGAGCGGTTCCACACACACCACCCGGTAGGCCGGGGACGACCCCGTGTCATCCTCCACCTCATGCCGGACCTCCTCCGGACGGGCTAAGAACCGCGGCAGGAAGGCTAAGCCCGAGTGGCGCATGGCCCTGAAAAAGCACCTGCAAGAAGCCTTCAACGGTTTTTCAAGTCCGCGATCGCGGTCCTC
>JAABUN010004145.1_pt1 | contig 20455 bp, 19 predicted proteins | sample 5559311 | NCBI WGS metagenome assembly JAABUN01 (sample SAMN10711877, study PRJNA513370) | rock metagenome | isolation source: Antarctica rocks | place: Antarctica: Victoria Land, Siegfried Peak sud
CACGTGCTCGGGATAGATGACGTGGGTGGCGCCGATGTTCTCCAAAATTTTGCCGTGCTTGCGGGTGATCGCCTTGGCATAGATGCGTTCTACTCCCGCCTCGACCAGTGTAATCACCGTCAGGACGCTGGCCTCGATGTCGGAGCCGATGGCCACCACGGCGCTTTCCAGTTGCCTGACTCCGAGTTGGCGCATCGCCTCACCGTCGGTGGCATCGGCTTGCACCGTCAAGGTGAAGTCGTCGGCATACCGCTGCACCCGCGCACCGTCCTCATCGACCGCCAGCACTTCGACCTGCTGGTGCATGAGGGACTCGGCCACAGCAGACCCGAACCGTCCCAGTCCGACGACCAAGACGGTGCTGGAATGCACGGGCCGGGTCCTTCGCTTAGCCAACAATGGGTCGCTCCTCAGGTAGGCGGTAATGCCGGTGCCTGGTATTCAACGCTATCGCCGAGGCCACCGTGATGCTTCCTACCCGGCCGATGAACATCAGAGCCATCAGAATAATCTGGCCGGTGGGAGGCAAGTCCGCAGTGATGCCAGTTGAGAGTCCCACCGTGGCGAAGGCCGACACCACCTCAAAACTGATGTCGATCGCGGGCAGATCGGTCACCGCCATCATGCTCACGATCGATACCGAGACCAACGCCAGGGCTAGCAGAGCCACCGTCAAAGCCTGTCGCTGCACTGCATCGGAGATCCTGCGACTGCGGAAGGTGACATCTTGCTCACCGCGGATTTCCGACCAGATCACGAATCCGAGGATGACGAAGGTGCCGACCTTGATCCCGCCCGCCGTGCCGGCGCTGCCGCCGCCGATCAGCATCAGGCCTATCGTGATGGCTTCTGTCTCGTCTTTGATCACTTCGTAGTCGACCGAGTTGAACCCGGCGGTCCGGGGGAAGACACCCCCCGCGAACGATCCGAAGATCTGGCCACTGGCCCCCATTCCGTCCAACGTGCCGCCCGACGTCGCTTCGAAGGCCCAAAAAAGGAACGAACCGACGGCCAGCAAGACGACGCTGCCCCAGACCGTGATTCGGGTATGCAGCGTCCACGACGCGGGTCGACGCCAACGGTGTCGCAACTCACGGAGCACCGGGAAGCCGATGCCGCCCAAGATCACTGCCACGCAAATGGGCAGGATGATGAAGGGGTCGCCCACGAACCCGATCAGGCCATCGCTGAAGAGGGCAAACCCGGCGTTGTTGAAGCCCGAGCCGGAGTGAAAGATGCCATTCCAGAGCGCCTCCGACCACGGCTGGTCGTAGCCCATCTTGAAGCGCAGCACCAGCACCACCGCAACGACGGACTCGATGATGGCCATCATCACCACCACCCTTAACAGCACGCGGCGGACGTCGCCCAACGCCATGGTGTGGGTCTCGGCTTGCGCGACCATGGTGCTCCGTAGCCCGAGCCGCCCTCGGACCGTCAGCGTCAGCAAAGTGGCCATTGCCATCACGCCCAGCCCGCCGATATGAATCAACACCAGGATTATCACTTGCCCGAACGGCGTCCAGTAGCTCGCGGTGTCCACGGTGATCAGACCCGTCACACACACCGCCGAGACCGTGGTGAAGGAGGCCACCATCACATCCGCAGGGCTATCGCCTGTCCGAGAGGCAGGCAACATCAACAACAAGGTGCCGACGATGACGACCAGCCCGAAGGCCACGGTGACCAACCGGGCCGGATGCCGTAGAAAAGCCGGGAACTTCACGCGCGGCTCTGCTCGATCGGTTGGGAGGAATCGACGGACAAGTCAAGGGTCGACGGTGCTGCACCCGCAGACACGGCGAGTGACCCCCACGCGGCCACCATCGCTCCGTTGTCGGTGCACAGACCCGGTCTAGGCACCCGCATGGCGATGCCGGCAGCGTCGCAGCGCTCTTGCGTGACCACGCGTAGGCGACTGTTGGCGGCCACCCCTCCGCCGATGAGGAGCGAATCGACTCCGTTTTCTCGACATGCCGAGACGGCCTTAGCGCTCAGCACATCGACAACCGCCTCCTGGAAGCTGGCGGCCACGTCGGCGACCGGCACCGGCTCGCCTGCGGCCGCCCGGATCTCCACCCACCGCGCTACCGCCGTCTTCAGTCCGGAGAAGGAGAAGTCGAATCGGTGACGCTGCGTGTACTTGCCCCCGGTCAGCGCTCTCGGGAAGTCGATCGCCACCGCGTTGCCCCTCCGGGCCACCCTGTCGATGTGCGGACCACCGGGGAACGGCAAGCCCAGCACACGGGCCACCTTGTCGAAGGCCTCCCCGGCTGCGTCGTCCATCGTTGCCCCGAGGGAGTGGACCTCACGGGTGACATCGGGCACGAGTAGCAGGTTGGAGTGTCCGCCCGAGACCAGCAGGGCCATCGTCGGCTCGGGCAACGCCCCGTGCTCAACGATATCGACGGCGACGTGAGCGCTCAGGTGATTGACGCCATACAACGGCAGTCCGAGCGACAGCGAGAGAGCCTTGGCCGCCGCCACCCCGACGAGTAATGCCCCTGCCAATCCTGGGCCGCTGGTCACGGCGAGTGCGTCGATGTCGCCGAGTCGCACTCCCGCCTCCGAGCAGGCCCGGTCCAGCGTCGGCACCATCGCCTCCAGGTGAGCTCGACTTGCCACTTCGGGCACCACACCGCCGAATCGCGCGTGCTCGGTGACGCTGCTGGCGATCGCATCGGCCAGGAGCGTATGGCCGCGCACGATGCCGACGCCGGTTTCGTCGCAACTCGTTTCTATCCCGAGGACCAGGGGTTCATCACGCATGGCGGCCACCGGCTTCCGTTAAGGCGCGACGCATGACGATCGCGTCTACATCGCCGGTCATTGTGCTGCCGCTCTGGTAATAGCGGCGACGGACGGAGATCTGGTCGTAGCCGTGGCGCGCATAGAGCGCCAACGCCGCGCTGTTGTCGGCGCGGACCTCAAGCAACACCGCCGATGCCTTTGCCTCGCGCGCCGCATCGTGCATTCGAGTCAACAGCAGCGACCCGAGACCCGTGCCCCGGTGCTGCGGTGCCACCGCGATTGTCATCACGTCGGCATTGTCACCATTGATGTCGATTCCGGCATACCCGGCGATGGGTGCAGGAGGCCCGTCGCCAGATCGGGCGATGACGTAGTGGCGCCGGGGTCGACCCGCTAACTCCGCCCACCAGGTCGCTTCACTCCATGCGTCGTCGGGGTATACAGCTTCCTCGAGGGCGGCTACGTCGGCCACATCGAACCACTGCATGGCTACGATCTCGGCGTTGGGCTGGCTCATCGGGGGGCGGGTGTGAAGGTCGGGGTGCGAGCGCTCGGCACCGCATCCGGGCGACGCAGGTAGAGCGGGTCGAGGGGCAGCAGTAGGTCTTCGCGAGCGACTAGATGCCCCAACGAGACGGCGCTGACATCACTCGGACCAATCCCTGCCCTCAGCGACTCCGGATACAACTGGGGCCCGATGCCGACCGCAGGCAACGCAGCGATATCGACCGGCAGATCACTCGCCCGGGACACCTGCGGTCCGCTGACCCGCGAGAATTGCCCGTCGTGAACGGCATACCTGGCCCAGTAGACCTCTTTGCGGCGCGCGTCGGTGGTCACGATGAACTCTGGGTAACGCTCCCCCACGCCAGCGGCGATTGCGTCCAATGAGCACACTCCGACCACGGGTATGCCGAGCGCGTGGCCCATCACCAGAGCGGTGGTGATGCCGACGCGCAGCCCCGTGAACGGCCCCGGGCCGACACCGACCACGATGCGGCGAAGGTCGCCGGGCACGCACCCGGCCTCGTCCATCGCGGCAGCGAGTGTGGGCGCCAGCAGCTCGCCGTGGCTTTGCGCATCGCGAACCGCGCGTTCGGCGAGGACGATACCGCCGCGCAAACACGCCGCGGTGATCACTGATGTGGAGGTGTCCATCGCGAGCAGCACTGGGTCAGGCTAACGTGGGTAGTCCCAACTGCTCATGGAAGGACGACTTATGCTCACTCGCTTGTTCTCTTACCTAGGTTCGCCCGTCGTCGAGGTCAGCGCTCACTGCGACCTGCCCTGCGGCGTTTACGACCCGGCGCAGGCCCGGATCGAAGCCCAGTCGATCAAAGGCATCATGGAAAAGGTCAATGCCAGCGACGACCCCGAGATGAAGGCCCGCGGCCGCATCATCAAGGAAGAGCGCTCCGAGTTGGTCAAGCACCACGTTTCGGTGTTGTGGACCGACTACTTCAAGCCGCCGCACTTCGAGGCCTACCCGCAGCTGCACGTGTTGGTCAACGAGGCCACCAAGTTGGCCGGTGCCTCGGGCGCCAAGTCGTCGTGGGATGTAGCCGTTGCCGACGAGCTGCTCGCCAAGATCGACGAGATCGCCGAGATCTTTGCGGAGACCAAAAAGGCGTGATCAGCAGAATCAGGTGACGCTCTCTGCGGTCGTTATTTGAGAGCGGAGCGCGCGTACGTGCGCGATGGCCAGAGCTCCAGGGACAGCATGTCTCCCCGCGAGATCTGGCCATCGCGCACGAGCACACGGCACAACTCGCGCAACACCTTCGGGTCGTAGTCGTAACCCATCCCGAGGCGAAGTCGTTGTAACGCGCGCATCCGGGTGGCGGAGTCCAGTGAGACCCCCGCGAGGTCGTCGTAGGCGTTGATCACCCGCACGATGCGACTGGCCATCGGGATATCCCCCAGTTGCTCCAAGCGCCAGTACGGCGTCGCCTGGTGAGCCACCACGGTGGCCACGCGCGACAATTCGGCCGTGCGCGCCAGCAGCGTAGCCCCCGCAGTCGCGACCCTTCGTTGATCAAGGGCAGATGTGTGCGTCGTCGCGCCACCAGGGATGGGCCGTTGCAGCGACAACTGGCCCAGGTCGTGGAGCAACGCCGCGTATTCGAGATCCTTAAGCAACGGCTCTGAGAGCCCCACCTGACGCCCGACCGGAACCGCCAGCCGTGCAACGCGCGCTGCATGTCCAGGGTCGGTGAAGCCCCCTTGGTCGGTGAGTTTGGACAAGGCCCACACCGTTTGCCGTTGACCATCGACGACGTGGGCCTGACGGCGCACTGCCATGAGCAGCAACACCAGCGGCACTACGAAGATGGCCACCGCCAAGGCCCCCACGGCGCGGGTGGCCAAGGCCGTCGAGACGGCCGTGCTGATGACGCCCAAACCGATGGTGCCCACGGCCTTGAACTCGTCGGCGAGCGCGTACCGCAGCACGGTGTGCTCTTGAGCGGCCCGCTCGTAGCTCCACCACATCATCTGGAAGGACAGCGCCACGCCAGCGATGCCGGTCATCGCCAAAGCCAAAATCCAATGGTGAGACGGCTCCCACTCGACTAACGCCCCCTGCAGCGATACCCTCCTGCCCCAGTCAGCCCGCACAGCCAAGGCCACGATTGCGGTGACGACTACCCGCATCGCGATGTCGGACAGGACAGGGAGATGCCCCATAAACACCATGCGCGGCACCGACGCCGCCGCCGCCGCCAGGCCGGCGGTCAGGGCGATGTATCCGGCACTGACGTCAACCATGACGCCACCGGGAAGCACGACGGTCATCGCCATCGCGATGCTGACGGTCATTCCGATCGGCTCGATTTTTCGTCCGTTGACGATGGTGATGGGCCGCGAATCGGCGACGACGATCACGATGCACGACACAAGCAGCCACACGGCTATCACGCCCGAGTGCGTCGGTGGCCACTGACGCTCGCTGACGAGAAGAAAGATGAGCAGGGCCACAGCTGCGACGATGAGCGTTTGGGCAAACCCCTGCTCAGCGATTGTGCGCCTCACGCCCTGGCCTCATCGCTCTCCGGCTGCCAGGCTGCATACTCATCGCTCACCGCGGGGTCGTCGTGATCGTTCACGTCCACGGCCGACGCCAGGGCCGCGTCGCCGATCCGGGTCGGCTCCCATGGAGCGCTTTCCAGAGCACGGGCCAATGCCTCCACGATCTCTGGATCCAGGTGCGTTCCGGCCCGAAGGCGCAACCGTTCCAGGGCCTCCGGTCCACTCAATTCTTCTCGATACGACCGGTTGGTAGTCAACGAGTCGAACGCGTCGGCCACCGCGATCACCCGGGCAAAAATCGGTATGGCGTTGCCTGCGAGCCCGGCCGGATAACCCAGGCCATCGAAGCGCTCGTGGTGGTGCAAGATGCCGGTCATGCCCGGCTTGAGGAACGCGATATCGGACAACATATTCACGCCAGCCTGCGGGTGCTCTTGGATCGCTGCCAAATAGCTCACGTCGCTGGGCGACGTGCCAGGAGGCACTTTCGGCGACGCCGAGACCAGCCCGAGGTCGTGCAGGAGCGCGGCAAAGTTGAGGTCCTCGGCATGGTCGCCGGTGATGTTGAGCAGCGGTGCCATGTGGCGCGCGAGCGTGGCGACGCGCGAGCTGTGACCGACCGAGTATGGCGTGGCGACCTCCAGGGCCCCCATCAACGTCTCGACGGTGCGCGCCTGGCTTCGTCGTTCGGCGGCGTTGCGACTGAGCGCCCATTGCGTCAGGAGCAGCGGAATGATGACCAGCACCGCGCTAAAGGGCCCGATGCCCACTGGCTGCCACAACACGACTAACAGCACCGCGACGAGCACGTGGACGACATATCCGGGTCCGAGACTCTGGATGACGAGGAGCGCTTCGGTGAAGGCATTTCGCCGCTGGGTGGCCGCAATCAGCAGCCCGATCAGCACGGCGTTGACCCAGACCAGCAGCACGTAACCGGCAAGCATCGGGAGAGCGACGTTGCTTAAAATCTCGCTCGGCGAGGGCATGCCCAATTCTGGGTCTTTCTTCATGGTTTCGAAGTCGAGGCCGTTGACGGCGAAGTAGGTGGCCGCTCCTGCGCCAGCCATGCACCCAGTCATGGCGGCATTCGAGAGCCACGACGCCAGACCGAAACTGCGGAAGTCACACAGGCTGCTGATGACCCCCACCAACACCGCACCCACCGGACCGGCCAGCACTATGGCGGCAGCCAAGACCACCGTGGTAAACGACACACTCAAGCCCGCCTCGTACTCCATCTCGCGCATATTGGTGCCCAACACGCCCAGGGCCGACAGGACGACGACCGCCTGCCAGTTGATGTTCGACTGCGCGGTCAAACCCCACCAGCCCATGGCAAGGGTGAGTCCCCACATCAAGGTGATCACTGCATACAAAGGAAAAGACGAAGGGGACGAGCGCATCACGTGCTCGTCCCCCTCGCTTGGCGACCTCTTGGCCACCGACCTGCTTTACCGGCCGTTCCACATGACGACGTCGGCAAAGTTGTCCCGACCGAAAAAGAAACGGCTGACTGATGCGAACATGATGCTCCTCTTCTTGCACCCGACCTAGATGCCATGGTGTTCCTTTCTGAGGAACGCACCAGGATGCCCTCGTATATTCTCACAAAATGCACACGCACCAGCTACCGATGTAACGTCTTCACGAAAACTTGGGCGAGAATTTACCAATACCCTACACTTCCTGTCCGCAAGGTAGGCTGAGGGTCCCGACAACCCCAGAACAAGCCCGTCGTGCCGCAACCCTCGCGCGCTGGCTGCGGTTCTGGCCCACGCACGATTGAACAGATCAGGAGCACCTATGAGCAAGCGAGCACGCAAGCGCCGCGCCGGCAAGAAGAAGGGCGCAAACCACGGCAGGAAGCCGAACGCCTAGAGCAGCGATAACACAAATAAAGTGTGTGCCCCCGCTCCGTGGAGCGAGGGCACACACTTTATTGAGACCCGCAGGGCGGGGCGAAGGGCGGGCTAAGAAGAACTGGTCTTGGTGACGGTGATGGACGTGATCCGGGAGATCACCTGCATCCGCAAGGCGCTGGGCGCTCGCTCCGCATGGCAAGCGCGACGGACGAGCGACTTCAACAGCAGGTCGCGTTCGTATTCGAGTAAACACGGCCCGCATTCATCGAGATGACTCTTTATAGCCTCGCGATCTTCGGGGCCTGCTTCATTGTCGACGTATTCGAAAAGCCGAAGAATAACTTCAGCACAATCGGTGCCATGCCCGTCTTTAGGTACATTGGTATCGTCCTCGTTCATTTGTTCACCACCCCGTCCTTGATAAAACCGCGCTCTAACGCGTAATCGCTGAGAAGGTCACGCAATTGGCGTCGCCCTCGGTGCAACCGGGACATCACAGTCCCAATGGGCGTGCCCATGATCTCGGCGATCTCCTTGTAAGCAAAGCCCTCGACATCCGAAAGGTAGACGGCCATCCGGAAGTCCTCACCGATGGCAGCCAGCGCACGCTTGACGTCAGAGTCCGGTAGGTGATCCAAGGCCTCCACCTCGGCCGAACGCAACCCACGCGAGGTGTGTTGCTCGGCGCGCGCCAACTGGTAGTCCTCGACCACGGCAGCGTCGGACTCTTTGGGTTGGCGCTGCTTCTTGCGGTAGGTGTTGATGTACGTGTTGGTCAAAATGCGATACATCCACGCCTTGAGGTTGGTGCCAGGACGGTACTGATGGAAGGCCGCAAAGGCCTTCGCGTAGGTCTCCTGAACCAAGTCCTCAGCGTCAGTTGGGTTGCGCGCCGTGCGCAACGCGGCGCTGTACATCTGATCGATCAAGGGCATGGCTTCGCGTTCGAAGCGGGCAGCCCGATCGGCCGCGGACTCGAGAGTCACATCGACGGCGGCGTCGAGGTCTGCCTGGGTGTCGGCCGTGGCCGGTGTGTGGTCAGTCATCGCGCCCCAACTTACCGGGTGGGGCACCACGATCTGTGGGCGACCTACGGGCGCATCCACGGTGGCGAGCATTAACATCGTCCTCCAGGCTCCTGAGTGGGAAGTGGGCTGCCTAAGTGAACGACCATGCCCCATCGGCCATTCCCAAGCGGGGCCCCTCGGGATTCTTCGCAGAGCACCGAGGCGTCGTGGCACGATGTCGTAGTGACCGCTCGCAGCCCTGCCCTTGCCCCCGGGCTTCGCCCGCTGAAACAGTCCGCGAAATTACAGAATGTGCTGTACGAAATTCGTGGGCCTGTAGCCGCTCGTGCGGCGGCATTGGAATCGGCTGGGCACCGCATTTTGAAACTGAACATCGGTAATCCGGCTCTCTTTGGATTCGATGCTCCGGACACCATTTTGCGGGACATGCTGGCCGCCTTGCCGGGTGCTCAAGGATATTCGGAATCACGCGGCATCCTGAGTGCACGGCGCGCAATCGTGGCCCGCTATCAAGACGTGCCCGACTTTCCCGATTTCGATGTCGACGGCGTGTATTTGGGTAACGGTGTCTCCGAACTCATCATGATGGTGCTGTCGGCACTGTTGGACAACGGCGACGAAGTCTTGATTCCTGCACCTGACTATCCGCTGTGGACGGCGGCCACGAGTTTGGCCGGAGGCACGCCGGTGCACTACCTCGCCCAGGAGGACGACGACTGGAACCCGGGAATTGAGGACATCAAGTCCAAGATCACCCCGCGCACCAAGGCGATCGTGGTGATCAACCCCAACAACCCGACAGGAGCCGTGTACTCCAAGGAGATCCTCTCCCAGCTTGCTGACGTCGCGCGCGAGCACTCGCTGCTTATCCTCAGCGACGAGATTTACGACCGAGTGTTGTATGACGATGCTGAGCACGTTTCGATGGCCTCGGTCGCGCCGGACATGATGGTGTTGACCCTCAACGGTTTGTCCAAGACCTACCGCGTGGCCGGATACCGCGCGGGCTGGTTGATCATCACCGGTCCCACGTCCCACGCGACCGGGTTCCTTGAGGGCATCGAGCTCCTGGCATCGACTCGGTTGTGCCCCAATGTGCCTGCTCAGCACGCTATCCAGGCTGCCGTCTCCGGCTATCAGAGCATCCACGACCTGACCGGGCCCGGCGGTCGACTGGTCGAGCAACGTGACCTGGCGGTCTCGATGCTGCGCGACATGCCTGGGGTCAGTTGCGTCAACCCTAAGGGTGCGCTGTACGTGTTCCCGCGGCTCGACCCGGACGTCCATGAGATCCACGACGACGTGAGGCTGTGCCTGGATCTTCTCGAGCAGGAGCACCTGCTGGTGGTGCACGGAAGCGGCTTCAACTGGCCGGCACCCGACCACTTACGCATCGTGACGTTGCCGTGGGCCGGAGATCTGCGGGCCGGGTTAGAGCGACTGGGCAACTTCTTGTCCGGTTATCGCCAATGAGCAGCCAGGCTGCGAAGCTCCTGCAGCGTTGCCGGTGCCGGGCGGCTCGCTGATGTGCGGGCGCTACGCCGCGAGCGCGGACCCCGACGAGTTGATCGAGCTGTTTGAGATCGACGAAAACGCTATGGGCGAGCCGACGAGGTCATTGCTCGTGAACCCCCAGACCCCCCCGCCTGGTGCCAGCGACTACAACATGGCCCCGTCCAAGGCTGCCCCCGTGGTGGTGGCCCGCGAGGGGTCGCGTCAGTTGCGGCTGCTCAGTTGGGGCCTGGTCCCGTCGTGGGCCAAAGACACGCGCGGCGGTGCCCGGATGATCAACGCGCGCGCCGAGACGTTGCTGGACAAGCCGGCATACCGCAAGGCCGCCCGCACCCGGCGCGCCTTGGTGCCCGCACAGGGGTGGTACGAGTGGCAGGTCTCCCCCACTGCCACCACAGCGGCTGGTAAACCGCGCAAGCAGCCGTTCTTCACCACCCGGGCCGATGCCACGCCGCTGGCCATGGCTGGGGTCTACGAGTTCTGGAAGGACCCCTCGGCGGCCCCCGACGACGAGCAGACACCCTGGGTCGTCACCTTTGCCATCGTCACCACGGCGGCCGAGCCCGGGTTGGATCGCATCCACGACCGGCAACCGCTGGTCTTGGACAGCCAGCACTGGGATCGCTGGCTCGACCCGACCCTGACCGATGGCGACGAGATCGGCGGGCTCCTCACCTGCGCGGAGCCCGGCCGGTTCACCACGTGGCCGATCAGCACTGCGGTCAATCGGGTCGCCAACAACGGCCCAGACTTGCTCAGCGAGGTGCCTGTCGACCAGTTGGTGGGGGTTGTGGACCCGCACACCGGTGAGGTGCTGGGCTGAGTGCAGCCCCCTTGGGTGATCACCCTTGCCACGCCCGGCGGCGACGGCCGGGCACACCTCTACCCCCCTGCCGACCTCCCCGAGGGCACGCGGGCCCCGCGCGGCACCGTGCTGTTGGGTCACGGCGCGGGCGGTGGCGTCGATGCCCCCGATCTGCAGGCATTGACGGCTCTGTCCGGCGACGGGTGGGTCGTTGCGTTGCTCGAGCAGCCCTGGCGGGTGGCCGGGCGTCGGATCGCGGTCGCGCCGCCGAAACTAGACGAAGCCGCCACTGCGATGCTCATGGCGCTCGCAGTTCCGCCTCATCTGCTGCCGCGGCCCTGGGTGCTGGGTGGGCGCAGCGCCGGGGCCCGCGTGGCCGCTCGATTGTCTGCGCACGCGCAGGCCCTATGCCTGATCGCGTTTCCGCTGCAACCCCCGGCCCCGCATCCACCGATGACGAAAACGGGAAGGGCGCGGGCGACACCTGCGTCCCGTAGAGAGGAACTGCTGATTCCGCTGCGGGCCGGCATACCGACGCTGGTGCTGCAGGGCGCGAGCGACCGCTTCGGCAGCCCAGATCAGATCGCAGGTGTGGGCGCCCCGTTCGAGAATGCCCTGACGGTGCGGTCTTACCTCGGCGACCACAACCGCACCGAAGACGTTGACGCCTTGGTCGTTGAGGTGGCCGGCTTCTTGGCTGCACTACCCTAGGACGCGTCTTCCTTGTCGATCCCGAAAGGCCTCATGCACTCCAGCGACATCTGGACCGCTCCGTATGCCGAGCGCCCCGTCAACGGGACCGTTCGGGTGCCCGGCAGCAAGTCGTTGACCAATCGCTACCTGGTCTTGGCGGCGCTGGCGACCAGCCGAAACGTCGTGCGTCATCCACTGATCTCGCGCGACACGACACTGATGCGGGCTGCGCTGGAGCAACTCGGCGTGCGCTTCACTGCTAGCGACGACAACAGTAAGTGGTTGATCGACCCGCCGGCGCACCTCTGCTCGGGTCTCGCAATCGACGCGGGTCTCGCCGGCACGGTGATGCGCTTCGTACCTCCGCTGGCTGCGCTGACTCGAGGGGAGATCACCTTCGACGGAGACGAAGCCGCGCGGACGCGTCCGATGGGGCCTCTGGTGCACGCATTGCGCGACTTAGGCATCAGGGTCGATAGCGAGTCTCACACTGAGCCCGACACGAAGACCGAGCCCACGTTGCCGTTGACGGTGCACGGCACCGGGTCGGTGGATCAGCATGAGGCATTCATCGACGCCTCCGCGAGTTCCCAATTCGTGTCGGCGCTGCTGCTCGCTGGCGCGCGATTCACCCACGGTCTGACGCTTCGGCATACCGGTCAGGGGCTGCCGAGCCGGCCACATATCGAAATGACGTTGCACACCTTGGCCCAGGTCGGGGTCACCGCCAGCGAAATCGAGCCCGCCGTATGGCGTGTCGAGCCAGGCCCCATCGCAGGCTTCGATGTGAGCGTCGAGCCCGACCTGTCGTCGGCAGCACCTTTCCTGGCACTAGCCGCTGTCAGCGGAGGCACGATCACCGTTCCGAGTTGGCCGACGAGCACGACCCAGGCCGGGGACGCGATGCGGGGGGTGCTGACGCAGATGGGGGCGGACATTACCCACACTCCCGGTGGCCTTCAGATCACCGGACCGCCTCCCGGATCGTTGCGCGGCATCGACATCGACCTACACGACGTAGGCGAGTTGACCCCCGTCATTGCCGCCGTCGCTGCCACCGCCAGCTCACCGTCGCGCCTGCGCGGTGTCAGCCACCTGCGAGGCCACGAAACCGACCGACTGGCAGCCCTCGAGGCCGAGTTGTCTCGGATGGGCGCGCACGTGCGGCAACACGATGACGGGCTGTCCATCGAGCCCGCCGCCCTGCACGGTGCCGAGCTACAGACCTACGGCGATCACCGGATGGCCATGGCCGCAGCCGTGCTGGGTGCGTCAGTGCCGGGGGTCAGCGTCGTTGACGTCGCCACCACCGCCAAGACCTATCCCGGCTTCGCCAACGTGTGGACTGCGTTGGTGGCGTAGCCCGTGGGGCGCTTCGATCACTACGAGGACTCGGTGCGCGATCGGCCGAGCCGGCGCAACTCGCGACCCCGCAGCAAGGACCGGCCCGCCCACGCTGATGCCTTGATCGGCATGGTGACCGGGGTGGACCGTGGCCGATACACCACCGTGGTGGACGACCACCCGGTGATCGCGATGCGCGCCCGCGAAGTGGGTCGACATCGAATCGTCGTTGGCGACCGCGTGGCGATGGTTGGAGACACCTCGGGCGGCGTCGATTCGTTGGCGCGAATCGTGCGGGTGCTCGAGCGCGACACGGTGCTGAGACGAAGCGCAGACGACACCGACCGGGTGGAGCGCGTCATCGTGGCCAACGCATCCCAGTTGGCCATCGTCACGGCCCTAGCCGACCCAGAGCCTCGGCCGCGGATGATCGACCGATGCCTCGTGGCGGCATACGACGCGGGCATGGATCCGTTGCTGGTGCTGACCAAAGCCGACCTCGCTGACCCCGCTGAGTTGATCGAGCAGTATGCCGCGCTCCAGGTGCCGTACGTGGTGATCGCCCTCGGGCCGCAGGACTCGCCGGACCGCGCCGCGGCGATCGAGACCGTGCTGGAGCACCTCGACGAACGCGTAACGGTGCTGGTCGGGCACTCCGGGGTGGGCAAATCAACACTGGTGAACGCCTTGGTGCCCTCGGCGCATCGAGCGGTCGGTGTCGTCAACGACGTCACCGGGCGTGGCCGCCACACGTCCACCAGTTCCTTTGCGCTGCCCTTGGCCGGTGGTGGATGGGTGGTCGACACCCCCGGCGTTCGGTCTTTTGGCCTCGGTCACGTGGACCCGGCCACGTTCATCGAGCAGTTCGGTGATCTCGCCCCCGGCGCGCAAGAGTGCCCGCGCAGCTGCAGCCACGACGAGCCCGACTGTGCCTTGGACGCCTTCGTCGCCTCGGGCGCCGCCGGACCCACCGGCCTAGCCCGCCTCGAGTCGTTGCGACGCCTCCTGCGCTCTCGCACCAGCGACTAGAGCGCGACGCTCGCTGGTCGTAGCGCGTCACGGCAGCCCGCGAAGGCGGCAGGCGATACGGTGAGGCCCGTGGAGAACTTCGCCGATGACATGCGCCTGGCCCACGTATTGGCCGACACCGTCGAGCGTTACACGACCACCATGTTCCTTTCGGACGAGCTGGAAGTCTCGACTAAAGAGGACGGCACGTTGGTGACCCAGGCCGACCGGCACGCCGAGGAGTTGCTGCGCCACCAGTTGCAGCGCACCCGGCCGCGCGACGTGGTGCAAGGCGAAGAGATGCCGACCACCGGCCACGGCAACCGACGCTGGATTCTGGATCCGATCGACGGCACCACCAACTACATCCGCGGCGTGCCCGTGTGGGGCACGCTGATCGGCCTCGTCGTCGATGATGAGCCCGTGCTCGGGCTGGTTGCTGCTCCCTCACTGAATCGTCGCTGGTGGGCCACCTCGGGCTCTGGTGCCTGGACCGGTCGCAGTTTGAGCCAAGCCCGCCGCATTCACGTCTCGGACACCGCGCATATCGAGAACGCTTCGCTGTCGCACGCCGCGCTGGATAAGTGGTGGGACCACCCTGACCGCACCGGCTTCCAAGACTTGGCCCGCTCGTGCTGGCGCACTCGGGGGTATGGCGACTTCTGGACGCACTGCCTCGTCGCCGAGGGAGCCATCGATATCGGCCTAGACCCCAGCCTGGCCGTGCACGACATGGCCGCTTTGGCACCGATCGTGACCGAAGCCGGTGGCCGTTTCAGCGACCACGACGGCGTCGACGGGCCCTTCGGGTCCAGTGCCGTGTCGACCAATGGGCTCCTGCACGATGAGACCCTGCGCATTCTGACCAAGCGCGACTAGCGCGCCGCCTGCACCACGCTGACCTCACCCAATCCCAGCGCCTGCACTGACTTGAGGTGGGCGCCAGCATCGGCAACCACGACCGTGGTCCACCCCGGACCGCTGCGCACCTCATCCCAGGCTGCTGCTGCTTGATCGCGCGTCAGCGACCTCGCACCCGCGACCGTTTCGGTGACGAACTCCGCATCGAGGCCATCCATCGCCAACCTGATCACTTCGCTCGCGATAGTGTCTGCGGTGCTGTATCGACCGGGTGCCGTTTTCGCGATGAAGTCCGCGCCGTGCCGGACCTCGGTGTCGGTCAGGTCGCTCCCGGTGAGCGCCAGCACCTCCATCAACGCCTCCAGCGCCGGGGCCGTGGCGTCGGCTCGCACCGCGCCGGAGACGCTGCATACGCCGCTGGCCTTGCGCGGAGTGAACCCTGCCCGCATCCCGTAGGTGTAGCCCCGCTCCTCACGCAACACCGCATCGATGCGCGCCGACGGCGACCCGCCCAGCAAAAAAGCCAAGACTTGGTAGGCACCCCAGCCGTGGGGGGTGCGCCGCTGCGGGCCTGGCCGGCCCAACATCAGGTGACTCTGCGCCGAGCCCGGGCGGTCCACGAGCACGATCCGAGATGCTTCGACAGTGCGGACACCGCTCGTGCTGTGGATCGTGGCTGCGGGCGCCTCGGCATTTCCCGTCCACGGGGCCAAGCCCGACTCGAGCACGGAGGCCACATCGTCCGGCAGCACGGACAGGTCGCCAGCGACCACGATGGTGGCCCCTGTCGGTCGCATCACCGAGTGATAGTGCTCGCGCACGTCGCTGGCCGCGATGGCCCGCACCGTCGCGTCCGTTCCTGCCGCCGGTCTGCTCGCCCGGTCAGCGGCGTCAAAATAGGTCCGCGCGAATTCGATCGAGGCGCGGGGTCCTGAGTCGGCATACTCATGCTCAATGTCGGACAGCCGGGCGCGCTTCAACCGAGTCACCTCGGCGTCGGGATAGGCCGCTTCGGTGAGGCACTGCGCCAGAATGTCGATCGCGGTCGCAAAATGATGCGCCATGACCTCCATCTCGACGAAGATGCCGCGCTCACCGGCGCCAGCGCCCAGGGCGATGCCGTGCCGCTCGATGAGCTCCGCAAACTCTTGCGCGGTGTATCGCGCGGTGCCTTCATCCAACCCGCGGGTGACCATCGTGGCCACTCCCTCCAGCGTGGTCGGCTCTTCGGCCAGGGGCGCTGGTATGCCGAGGCGCACCGATAAGACGTGTTGACCGGGAACGTTGACGGTGATCAGGCGCAGACCGCTGTCGAGATGGCGTGTGACGGGACTGGGGAACGCCCAGGATGAGGCGGGCGCGACGGGTGGCCTCGGGGCCAGTGATGGTGTGCGCTCGATGCTCATGCTGCGTGCCCCGCTCGTCGGTAGGCCAAGGTGGCGCGGGAATCGGGGGCAAGGTACCGCTGCGCGGCCACGCGAATGTCGTCAGCACTCACCGCCCGCACCCGATCCACGTAGGTGTTGAGGTACTCGGGATCGCGGTGGGTCATCATCGCCCGCCCGATGATGTCGGCCCGCTCCTCGATCGAGGCCAGCGCTTCGAGCCACGAACGCTCGGCGCCGGCGGTGACCGCTTCGATCAGCTCCGGGCGGGCAGGGGCCTCGCCGAGCTCGCGCAACTGGACGCACAGAGCCGCGTCGACGGCCTCGATCGTGGATGTCTCCTCGACGTCAATGACCACGTAGGCCAGTGAGGTTCCGTCGACCAAACCCAGACCGGCCGCGCCACAGTCGACCGCGATCTCGTCGCGGCGCACCAGGGTGCGGTCCAACGCGCACGAGGCCAACCCGCCGAGTAAATCAAGAGCTAGCGTGCACGCGAGGTAGTCAGGGGCGGTGATCTCGGGCAGCCGGAAGCAGGCATAGAGGCGATCTGAGGGCACCTCGCCAGTCATCTCGCGGTGCGTCGGCGTTGTCAGTGGTGGCAGCGCCGGAGTGCGGGCGGGCACGGGCAGGTCAGTACTCGACTCAGCGGGTGTCGCGGCTGCGTCACCGAAGTAGGTGTTGGCCCAGGCCAGGCCCTGCTCAGGAGTGAGGTCGCCGACCATGGTCACGATCGTGTTGGAGCGTTGGTAGTGCCCGCTGTAGAAGTCACGCACCGTGGTCAAGGAGGCCGCGTGCAGGTCTTCCATGGAGCCGATCGGTGTGTGGTGATAGGGGTGATCAGCCGGGAAGGTCGCTGCGCACATCGCCTCGAGAGCGTCGCCATAGGGCTGGTTGTCGTAGCGCTGCCGCTTCTCCTCGACCACCACGTCGCGCTGGTTGTCGACGTTGGCTTGGGTCAAGGCGGGCAGCAATCGGGTATGCCGATCGGCCTCCATCCACAAGGAGAGCTCGGCTGCGCCGCTGGGCACCGACTCGAAGTACGTGGTGCGATCGAATGAGGTCGTAGCGTTGAGGCGACCGCCGTGGCCCATCAACTCAGCAAAGTGTTCGCCCTCGGCGATGTTCTCCGATCCCTCAAACATCAAGTGTTCGAAGAGGTGAGCCAGACCCGTTTGCCCGGGAGTTTCGTGCCGGGAGCCGACGGAGACCCCGATGTTGATGCTGACCTCGGGCACGAGGTGGTCTTCGCTGATCAGGACCGTGAGGCCATTGTCTAGGACGTGCGAACTGACGGGATAGTGCACTGACATGGCGCCCACTCTAAGGGGCGGACCCGAGCGCGAGCCTGCGCATACCTCAGCTGTTCTCGTCGTCCATTCCCCCGGGGGTGCCGTCACCAGAACCATCGTCACTCTTGGCTGCAGCGGCAGGGCGCAGGATTCGACCCAAGCGCTCAGGAATCTCGCGAGAGTTGTTCTCCATGGCCAGCCGGCCGAACACCTGCTGCTCGGTAATGGTGCGCTGCGCGCGGTCCCGGCCTAGGAACGTCACCGCCCAATGCAGGAGCATGGTGATCTGCGACTTGAAGCCGATGATGTAAAAGAGGTGGACCACCAGCCACATGGACCAGGCCAGGAATCCGGTGACCTTGATCGGGCCGACTTCGGCAATAGCCCGGAAACGAGCCACGGTGGCCATGTTGCCCTTGTCGAAATAGCTGAAGTCTTCGCTGCTCGGGTTTCCGTTGACGGCTCGGATGATTTGGGCCGCGGCGTGGCGGGCGGTCTGGATCGCGGTCTGCGCCACTCCGGGCAGGCCGTTGAGGGTGATCATGTCGCCCAAGACGAAGATCTCTGGGTGCTCCGGCAGCGTCAGATCACTGTTGACCGGGATACGCCCCCCACGATCGACCTCCAGGCCCACCTGATCGGCAAGAATCTTGCCCAACGGGCTGGCGCTGACCCCGGCCGCCCACACCTTGGTCACGGCCTCGATGCGGTGGACGGTGCCGTCGCGGTCTTTGTAGCTCAGGCCCAACTCGTCGACATCGACGACCATCGCCCCGAGGCGGACATCGATTCCCATCCGCTCCAGTTCGTCTTGGACTTTGCCCTGCAGTGAGGGGTCGAAGGAACTCAGCACCGCATCCCCACCGTCGAGCAGGATGATGTTGGAGTCGTTGGCGTCAATATGCCGAAACTCTCGGTCCAGAGTGCGCTTAGACAACTCCACCAACTGCCCGGCCATCTCCACTCCGGTCGGGCCCGCGCCCACGACCACGAAGGTCATCAGGCGCTCCACGTCGTCGGAGTCGCCGCGTCGAGCTGAGATCTCAGCCAACTCGTAGGCCCCGTAGATGCGACCCCGCAACTCCAACGCATCGTCGATGGACTTCATACCCGGTGCATCGTGGGCAAAGTGATCGTTGCCGAAGTAGGAGGTTTTAGAGCCTGCGGCGACGATCAAGTAGTCGTAGTCGTATTCCTCTTCGATCCCCAACGTCGACACCTGGATGCGCTTGGCTTTGACATCGATATTGCGCACGTTCCCCAGCAAAACCTCCGCGTTGTCTTGCTTGGCCAGGATCTCCCTCGTTGCGGGCGCGATCTCTCCTTCAGACAAGATCCCGGTCGCCACCTGATAGAGCAACGGCTGGAAGAGGTGGTGGCTGGTTTTCGCGATCATCGTGACCTGGACGTCGGCATCGGCCAAGGCTTGAGCAGCGAAGAGGCCCCCAAAACCTGAGCCGATGATGATCACACGCGGTCGGCGTACAGGGTTATTGCTCATAGTAGCCAAGCCTACGGACAGCCGCGGCCGCTCGCCATGCGGGTGCCCTCACCTACCAGGCTTAGGCAACCGCCCAGCGGACTGGACATCCTGGCCAAGGTAAGCGGTGACGACGTGGCGCTGCCGCTCAGGTTCGGCACCGCCACTCAGAGGACACTGATGTCCATGCGGTGCCGGCGACACCACTGCGTCAACATCTCCTGCCCGCAGCACCTCAGCTCCGACGCCAGACTTATCGGTGGCGGATGCCCCTAAGTCCGCAGCGGTGTCACTGGGGGCCCTGACTGCGGGTGTCGACCAGGCGTTGGTTTCCGGCGGGCTCAACGACGGAATCATCAATCCCGACCAAGGTGACCTGACGTGGTTCGACGGGTACGACCGAGTCGAGCCCGGTCACATCGGTACCTCGGTGTTGGCAGCGCACGTCACCTACGAGGGGGAACCGGATGTCTTCAGCGACCTTGAGGACATGTCCCTGGGCGATCCGATCACTATCGGGTATGCCGACGGCTCAGAAGCCACGTTCGTTCTCACCGCGGCAGAGGTCATCGACAAGACCGAGGTTCAGACTGACCCACGCGTGTGGGGAGCCCAAGACGATGCACAGCGCTTGGTGCTGATCACCTGCGATGACGCTCTCGGCTTTCGCGAAGACGGCCACCGCACCGCCAACCTTGTGGTTTTCGCATCACCGATGAAACGGGAGAAGAACATAGAGAACCGCGCGAGTCACACGCAGCGACGGCGACTGAGTCGTCCGACTGTATGCCAGCGGCAAGAGCAGCCGCTGTCGCTGACGAGGTATCGGCAGCCACGTCAGCGGGGCCCTTCACACTTAGCCGGGCGTCTCGGCGGTACGGACTGTGTCAACCTGCCTCGCCCCGGGTCTGGTCAAGGGCGGATATCCGGCGCAGTGGCTCAGGAGCGCGCTTCCTCGCACAGGCGCAACCAGACCTCGCTCGGTGTGGGGAATGCCGGGACTGCTTGCCAGAGTCGCTCCACGGTCAGGCCGGCGGATACGGCGATCGTTGCCGGATAGAGTTGCGTGCTCGCGCTGGGCCCGACGAAGGTCGCGGCGAGGACAACCCCGGTGTGCTCGTCGAGCAGCAGTTCGGCGGTCCCGGCGTCGTCGTCGCGCTGCACCGCCGTGCCCGCCACCGCCATCGACAACTCAATGCGGCGTATGGCAAATCCGGACTCGCGCAGCGCGCTCTCCGAACGCCCGACCGAGGCGACCTCGGGCTGGGTGAAAATGACCTGGGGCACCGCGTCGTGGTCGGACGCCGCGACGTATCGCGGGCCCTGAAGGGAATCTCCGCGGGCGGTGGCCGCGATCACATCGCCACAGACTCGTGCCTGGTACTTCCCTTGATGAGTCAGCAG
>JAABUN010004146.1_pt1 | contig 20452 bp, 16 predicted proteins | sample 5559311 | NCBI WGS metagenome assembly JAABUN01 (sample SAMN10711877, study PRJNA513370) | rock metagenome | isolation source: Antarctica rocks | place: Antarctica: Victoria Land, Siegfried Peak sud
ACCTTCGTTGACGAAACCCCGCAGGAACTCAGTCGCGTAACAGCGGGATTTCGTCGGCGCAGGCCGACGGCTTTTTCTGGCTGCGAATTCATTCGCCGGAACTTTGCAAACCACTTCTCAGATTGTTTTTAAGAGAAAAGGCCCCGACGCGGGATGATCGAATCGCAAAAAATTAACGCGTCACGGAGACTGTCACCGGTTCCGATGCCTGGTCTGCGGCGTCGGTTTGGGTCGCGGTGACGACGAATTTGAGGCCAGAGATGTTTCGCAAGGCGGGCAGGTCGAAAGTCGTCGTCCAGTTGCCGTTGGCGTCGGCGCGGATTTGCTGCACGCCGACTTCCTGCTTGTATTCCAAGATGAAAAACTGGGTGCCTTCGGCGCGCAGACTGACATCGACGGTCGCTCCGGGCGAGGCTTGACCGCGAACGACCAGCGGCGAGGTCGCGCGGTCGCCTTCGCGCGGGGTTTGGATGGTGAGGCGCGTCGGCAGTCCGGCGATTTGAACGCGCGTGGTGGCTTCGAGTTGGCTGGTCTGGCCGCCGCCGCCGCTCCATTTGCCGACGAAGCGCAAATCGCCGGTCGCGCTCGCCGGAACGCGGTAGGAGGCGCGATATTCGCCCGGATTGGCCTCGGCGAGCGGCACGTCGCGCGCGATGGTGCGAGTTCCACTCAGCACATCGAAGCTGGCAACACCGGCGGGCGGCGCCGAGAGAACGAGCGGCACGTCGTCGCCCGCGCTCAGGGCGCGATTGGCGCCGTGCGAGAAGGACGTGATGCGCCCGCCGCCCGCGCCGTTGACCGAAAAGCCGAAATTGACGTTGAGAACGTTGCCGGCTTTGTCGAGGATGCGGCCCCGCACGCTAATCGGGCCGGAAAGCGGCGTCGGCGAAACGGCGTTGATCGAAGTCGGCGGCGCGACGGTGGCATCGAGGCGAATCGGGTTGGCGGTGTCGCCGTTTTGAATCAGCGTCAGTTCGGCGCGGGCGAGGCCGCTGCCGCCGAGATCATCGGCGAAGATGGCGATATTGGGCTGGGCGACGCCGATTTGGGCGCCGTTGGCCGGAAAAGTCCCAACCAGGCGCGGCGCGATGGTGTCGATGGTGATGGGCGCCTCGCTCTGGGCGAGAAATTCGGTGTTATTGGCGGTTGTAACCCGCGCGGTGACGCGACTTTCCAGCACATCGTCGCCCGCTTTGACGGTATAAGTCGCGGTGTAGATGCCGGGGCGCGCCGGGTCTTCGACGAGCGGCACATTTTGCACCTTTTGGCCGACCGAAAACGAGGCGCGAAGTCCCGGCGTGGCGCGCACGGTGACGACGAGGCGGTTGCTGGCTTTGAGCGGCCTGGTCGCGGAGTGCGAAACGAGTTGAATCTGCGGAGTTTGGCCGTTGGGGAGCGTGGTTTGACCGGCGATGGGGTCGGGGACTGTCGCGCCGCTCGACGCGGTGAAGTCGGGCGCGAAAGCGGAGACCTGGTAGATGGATTTGGTGTCGCGCGAGATAAAAAGCGCGACGGTTTGGCCGGGATTGAGGCCGGTGGCGAGGTTAGAAGCGCGGCCCGTGGCGTCGATGAAGCGCAGGTTGGGGCCGATGGTGAGCGTGGTGTCGCGTTCGTCGTCGAGAACGATTTGATTGTTACCGGCGAACTGCACGCGCGCGGCGAGAACGGTGGGCGTGGAGGTGATCGAGGTGACGCGGCCCGCGTTATCGAGTGCGAGGCGCACCACATCGCCGCCGACGAGGGTGTTGAGATTGATTTGGCTGGCGGATTGGCGCTGTGGCGTGGCGGTGGGCGACGAAGCGAGCGAAATTTGGCGCAGCGCGAGCGGATTATCGGCGAGCGGATAGGTTTTGAGGGCGCCGTTTTGGGTCAGGGTGACCGTCGCGGGCGGCGAAAGGTCGATTTTGACCAGCGTTCCATTCACCACGGCACTGGCACCGGGCGCGGTGTAGGGCGCGGTGGCGGGCGGCCCGATGGGGTTTGGGTTGGGCGCGGTGATACCGCCGCCAGATTGGGGAGAAGTGATGGCGATGACGCCGCTACCGGCGTTGAATTGCACGCCCGCGCCGAACGCCTCGCCGACAAAGCGCAGCGGCACCAGGGTGCGCCCGAAAACCGACTGCGCGGGGGTGTCCAAAAGGCGCGGCACGCCGTTGACGCTGGCGGTGGAGGAGCCGATTTGGAGTTGCAGGTTGGTGGCGCCGCGCCGGGCGCGGATCTGGCCGTTATTGAACTCGACCTGAGCGCCGAGCGCTTCGAAAATCGCGCGCAGCGGCACCAAAGTGCGCCCGCCGACCTGGGCCGGAGCCGAGCCGCCGAAGTCAACGGGCCTGCCATCAACGGTGACGGAAAGCGGTGCCTGGGCGCGGGCGATAGGAGTTTGCAAAAAGAGCGCGCCGAGAAGCAACGGGGTGGAGAAAAAGCGGGTTGTCATAGGAATTCCTTGGAAATTGAGAGGCCGAAAGCGCCAATTGGGGCTTTGTAACGCGATATCGGGGCCAAAGTTCGACTTCGGGCGCGAGAACAAGAAGAGGTGCGAGCAAAAGGCTATCCAAATGGCATGAGTCAGAGTCAGGCGGCTTGAAGTCGCTCAGGGAAGCGCCAATTTTGGTGCGAGTAAACTGGCCAATCGCGCCGTTTTTCACACCCAAGGGCGCAAAACATCCTTATGCAGCGAGTTCGCATCGGCATCATCGGCAGCGGCGCCTCGGTCGAGTGGGCGATTCTGCCCGCTCTGCTTGGCCCCGACGTTCTCAGCCCGCCCGACAGCGGCGCGTGGTGGAGCCGCCGGCCCTCCCCGGCGGGCGATATCCGCTATCAGGCGCCCGCCGCGCCCGAAATCGTGGCGCTGTGCGACGCCGAAGCCGAAAAAAGCGGCAAAATCGCGCCGCGCCTCGAAATTTTGGGCCGCGCCGCGCCGGGCGCCGCGCTTTACGCCTCGCCGCGCGCGATGCTGCGCGAAATGCCGCTCGATGCGCTGCTCGTCGCCGGGAACGAGGCCGAAATCGACGTTTCATCGCTCGTTTCGCTCGTCGCGGGCGCGCCGGGCGCGCATTTTGGCGTCGCGGCGCCGCGCTGGATGTGGATCGATGGCGCGCCGGCCAAAACGGTCGCCGGACTGGATGTTTTCGCGCGCGCTTCGGGCGGCGGCCCGTCGTTGTGGATCGCGGCGCCGCTCAAACGCGCCGCCGCGCACCGCGCCGCGCGGCGCCTTTTGGAGCGCGACGGTATCGGCGCGGTCGGCGCGATTCAGGCGCGTTTTCCCTTCGCGCTCGACGCGGCGCGCTTCGATGCCGCCTTTGCCGCCTTCGATCTGTTCCTTTCCTTCATCGATGGCGGCTTGGGCGCGCCGCGCGAAGTTTGGGCGGCGCGCAGCAGCGACGGCGCCGCGCAGGTGTTGCTTAAATTGGCGGGCGGCGCGACGATTTCGGCGCTCTTTGGCGCCGCCGACGCGTGGAATTCGCCGTGGCCGCGTCTGGAAATCTGCGGCACGCAGGGCCGCTCCTTAGTGTGCGAAGCCGGGCGGCGTTTGTGGCACTACGTCCCGCGCGAAGGCGCGCGTTTGTGGGAGCCGCCCGGCCTCGCCGCGCACGTTTCGGCCTCCAATCTCGCCGGTTATGGCGAAGATTTGAAAGCATTTTTGGAAGTCTGCGTCAACAATCCCGCGCCCTTCAACGCCGAACGCGCGCTCGGCGGCGCAGCGCGGGCGCTGGGCGCGCTCGAAGCGGCCTTCGCTTCCCTGGAAAGTGGAACGGTGCAACCCATCGAAGCGCGCGGCGCCTTGCCCGCCGAAAATAGCATCAGCGAGGAACACGGCTCGCTGGTGCCGCCGCGCAATTTGACCCTGGAACTGGGATAAAGCCCGCATTTTTGCCGCCGCGCGCGGATTTCGGGTCAAACTGCCCATTCAATGACGCCAGAGCCTCCTTCACCGCGCAGATCCTCGCGCGCCCAATACGCCGAGCGCAACGTGCGCCTCGATCCGCAAGGAATTTACGGCACGCGCAGCGCGCGGCGCCAGGGCCAATTGCGCTGTCGTCGCCAACTCCAAAACGGGATTTTGGGTGCCATCGGCGCGCTTGGGGCGGGATTTGTGCTGCGCTGGGGTTTGCAACCGCGTCACAGCGCGCTCGCCGCCAGCCAGACGCTGCAACTGCCGTTTCGCCCCGCCGGAGCGCCGCTCGCGGCGGGCGATAGCGAGTTGCTGTTCACTTCGCAAAGCGGCGGTTTGTGGCGCGCTTCAACCGGCGAAAACGCGCTCGCCGAAGCGCCGCGCCGCTTCTTTCGCGCCGATTTCGCGCCCGCCGCCGCTCCGCTGGCCACTCCGACCCAAATTTTCTGGCCCGGAGGCGACGGAGTTTTGGTCGCGCTCGACGCCGCATCGGGAAAAGCGGCGTGGCGCGCGAGTCTGCCTTCGGCGCTGGTGGCGCGTCCCGCGCTCGTCCAGGTCGATGCGCGCATGGTCGTCGTGGCGGGCGACGATGCGGGAAACATCGCCGCTTTCGATGCCGCCACCGGCGTTTTGCGCTGGAAAAAATCGCTGGGCGGCGCGCTCGGCGCCGGAATCGGGGTTTTAAAGGCGCCGGCCAGCGTTGGAGCGCCCCAAAGTCTCGGCGACGGCGTTCTGGTGCCGCTTTTGGCGGGCGCGACTTCGCGCGGCGGTTTGGTCTGCCTTGATGCCCGCACCGGCGCGACGCGCTGGAGTTTTCCGGGCGATGCGAGTTTGCAAAGCGCGGGAATCGCGCTGCCCGCGAGTCTCAAGGGCCGAGTTTTCTGGTGCAACGATGAGGGGGCCGTGGTGTGTCTCGACGGCGCAACGGGCCGCAAAATCTGGAAAAGTTTCGCCGCGCCGCTGGGATTGGCCGTTGGCACCTCTGTCGATTCGCCAAGAGACGATCTGGTGATGTTGCGCGGCGCGCCGACTTTGGTGGAAGCGGCGAGTGTGGTCGTGGTCGGCGGCAACGACGGCATTTTGCGCGCTTTCGATCTCGCCACCGGCGCGCCGCGCTGGACGCAGGCTTTGGGCGGCGCCGTGCGTTTCGCGGCTCAGAAACTGGTTTTTGGAGGCAAAAACGCCCTGCTCGTAACGGCAGAAGTTCCCGCGATCTGGGTGCTGGATGCCGGCGACGGCACGATTTTGCGGCGCTGGACGACGCGCTATCCCAACAGTTACGGCGTCGCTTTGACCGCCAAAAACGCCTTCGCGCTCGATGCGGATGGTCATTTGCAGGTCGCGCCTTTGCAGTAGCTGGCCACTCCACCAGCGTTGAAAAACTGTCGTCCCAACCCCGGTATCCGCTTCGCCGATGCTCCGCGACGGCGTGCCGCGCCAGGTTTCTAACTCTCGTTGGGCGCCTCCAAGTCTCAGAACCAGTTCGAAAGTCGGAGCGCGGGCGTCTCGCCCGCTGAAGTGTGTCCCAGAAGTGTGTCCCACATGAGCCGATTTCCAACCTGAACACAAAGCCTTTGGTGCGGGCGAGACGCCCGCGCTCCGACTTTTCAGACTCCTCTCAAATCATGAAAATCTCTCCCCTTTTCCTGTTGGCCGGTTTAGCGGTTTTGACCCGCGTCGCGGCGGCGCAGCAGATGCCCGCTGGCGACACCGCTGTGCCCGCAAACGTCGCTGCAACCGCGCCTATGATTGCCGCATCGCGCGTGGTGCAGATCGACGCGCGCACGCTTTCGACTTTGCCGGCTTTGCTGGGCAAAAGCGGCGGGCCGGGCGCAATTTCGCTGCGCGTGAGCGAGGCCGAATTCGACGCCGACGCGAACGCCCAAAACGCGCTGCGATCCTGGGTGCGCGGCGGCGGAACGGTGTTTTTGCACACCGGCGCGGCGCGCGCTTTCGGCTTCAAAACCGTCGCGGCGCGCCTGGGCACCAACGCCGTCGCCGGCCAGCTTTATGGCCGCGCGCGCGCCGCGCTGCCCTTTGGCGCCAATCCTTTGCTATGGGACGAAGGCAGGGCAATGATGCGGCGCGCGCCCGGCGCCGACCCGACGCGGTTTCCCGGCGTCAACGTGGTGTTTTACGAGATGCAGCAAGGCGACCACTTGGTGCAAAGCCATCCCGCGGGCACACCGCTGCTCGAAGTGAGCGATCTCAGCGGAAGTGCAAACGGCACGCTCTTCGCGGCGGCACTAGCGCCGTTTGGACGCGGCTTCGCGGTTTTTACGCCCGATTTCATCGACCCCAACCGCGGTGACGGCGCCCTTTTTACCCGCAATTTGATGGGTTTGCTCGCCGCCGCAGCGGGCAACAGACTCGTCGGCGTGCCGGTGGGCGCGATTGAAAATGGCGGCGCGGCGCCCGCCGCGCTGCAACAAGCCCTCGCCGTGGCAAGCGCTGGCGCTGGCTCTTCGCCCGCTCTGCCCGCGTTTGGCACCACTCCCGCGCCGGGCGCCGCGCCGGTGACGCCCGCGATGGACACGCCGCCAACACAAACCGCGGTAGAAACCGCGCTGCGTGCCGAAGCCGTCGTGCTTTTATCGCGCGCCGAGGCCGGTTCTTACGCGAATCTGCTCGCGGCGGGAGGCCAGCGCGCGGCAACTGCCATCAATTTGCTGCGCGCGCGGCTCTTTTTGGGACGCGGCGAAGTGCCAAGCGCGGTTCGTGCGCTCGACGCGGGCGCGGCCCTGTCGCCCAACAGCGCCGAAATCGCGCTGTGGCGCGGCATTTTGCAGATCGGAGCGGCCCAAAACCTCAATCAGCCCGCGCCCGACCGCGCTCAACTCACCCTGGGCGGCGCGCGCGACATCGCCCAATCAGTCGCCCAAGCCACGGGCGGCGCTGCCCTTTTTCCCAGTTCCAACGGCGCGGGCGCGGGTGCCCCAGGCGGCGCGACTCTGTCCGGCATTCCGCTCGCCGCGCTGCGCGATTGGAGCGCGAAACTGGGCCAAATCGCGCAGGTTTTCGCGCTGGAACCACCTCTGGTCGAGCAATACGGCAGCGGCAGCGCCGCCATCACGGTGCGCGCTTTCGCCAACGACACCTCGCTGCCTCAGATCGTGATCGGCGCGCGGGCGCTGGCCAACGCGCGCAATTTCGGCTGGCACGGCGACGACGAAGAAATCCTGCTCTTTCCCTCGCCGCAGACCTACCTCAATTACCGCCGCGCGCTCGGTCTGAGCAGCCCGACGGTGCCGCTTCCGGCGGGCGCGGTCGGCGACGTGGTAGGGCAGCGGATTTCGATGATCGCTTTGCGCCCGACACCGGTTTTTAACCGTGAGCCGGACACAGGCCAACTCACGGTGCTGGGCAGTCGAACCTCCGCCATCAATGGCCTGGCGCGTCTGCACTCCTCTGTCTTGCTGGGCGCTTACGACGAGGCCGCTCGTTCTCCCGCCTGGCTGCAACTGGGCCTGGAGAATCTCATCAATACCGCGATTGCGGGCCAGGGCAACACCATCATCAGCCTTCAGGGGCTTCAACTGGCCGCGCGGTCGGGGGTGTTGCTGAGGCCGGATCAGTTCCGCGCCGCCGGCATCGGCGGGAACGCGAATACGCTCGCGCAGGCCCAGGCCGCTTCGCTGATGGCGTTTTTCTACCGGGCTTATGGCGCCGGAGCCGTCACCGAAACCGTGCAGCGCCTCGGTCTGGGCCAAAATATCGACGAGGTGCTGCAAGCCACCACGCAGGGTGACCAACTCGCGCTGTTTCAAAACTGGCGCGCCGCCCAGTTCAAGGCGCGATAGTTCCCCCATCGCCGCTGAAATCCCGTGAAATCCCGCGCGAAAGTATTTTAGGAGTTACGCAGTGGAAAATTTGCATCAAGCACCGCCTGGACAAAACCGCAGGCAAGAATCCAACTGCGTAACTTCTCTATTTATCCTTTTCCGAAAACGTCATCACTGTCTGAGGATTTCCCCAGCAACAACCGCGTGCGTCCCGCCTCTAAAAAAGGCGAAGCGCGATTCCAGCGCGTTTTCAACTGACAATTCCGATGAAAATCCCGCGCGGCCACTTCGAACCCGAAAATAACCACGATTGCCGCGCTCTGGCGCCCTTCGTGATGGCGCTTTTCGACGGTGAGGCCGACGAGATTGAAGTGCGCCGCGCCCGCGCCCATCTGCTGATCTGCCCGACCTGCGCGCGGCGCTGGCTCGACTGGAACCGCTCGCGCGATTTGCTCCAGAGCGCGCCGGTGCCCGCGCCACCGCCCCAACTGCTGTGGCGCGTCTTGCTGGCGTGCCGCCTCACGCTGCGACCTCAGCGCGCGCTGCAAAACCGCGCGATGCCCGCCCATCTCGGCCAACAGATCCTGACCCGCACCACGCGCCGCGCGCCCATGGAGAGCCGCCCCATTTTTTCGCCGCTCAAATTGACCGCTCTGGCCGCGCCCGCCCTGGCGGTCTGGCTGATGGTTTTGCAGCGCGATGTCTGGCTCCCGGCGCCGGTTTCGGCGCCCGCGATCTCCCGCTTGGCGCGCCCAAAAGCCTTCGATGCTCGGCGCGCCGCCGTTTCGTCGCCCCAAACCCCGACCAACTCGCGCTTTGGTGTCACTGGTCTTACCGTGACTCGCTCGCGTGCGACGCGAACTTTGTTGCCGACCCCGCGCTTGGCCCTGGCCCAAAATCAAGCCGCGCAGGAAGCGCTACGCTCGTCGCATCGACCCATCTCCCTGTCGCGCCGCGCGGCGATCCAGAGCGCGTTTTTCGCCGCCCCGGAGCCAAGCGGGGCAGTATTCCATGACACGGACACGCCTTCCACCTCGCGCTTGCGCGTCGATTCGGGCGCCGCGATGCCGCCGGCAAGAATGGAAAGCCGCCGCACCTCGCCCTCGCTGTCTCCGCGCGCTTCGCGTCGTCCTTTGGTGGCGCGCTTGGCCGCGACGGTGACGCAAAACCGCGCGCCGCTGGTGGAAACGACTCCAAGCATCGCGCTGCGCCGGGCGCGCCCTTTGAGAGCCAGCACCATCGCCCCGCCATCGGCGCCGCAGATGCTGCGGGTTTCGCTGCCCAGCGCTTCCGCGCCCCAACCCGTGCGCCTTTTGGCCGAAAATTTCGATTCCGATGATGCGCGCATCGACGAGATCCGCTCCGTCGTCGAGGATTTTCGCGCCACTCTCGGCCCCGACGACGCCACGGGCGCCGAAGTCAGTCCCGACGACATCAGCGGCTAAAAAGCGCGCCGCCGGAAACTTTTTCGCTACTCGTTTTGCGCCCCCAGCCAGCGCGCAAACTCGGCGCAAACCGCGCCCGGCGCCGCGAAACTCGCGCGCACCAAGCCGCTTTCGTCGTGCCAACTCGAAACCGGTCGCGGCCCACTCGCGGCGGAAACCAGCCAAACCTCCGCCGCGTTTTCCGCTTCGACCGCCTCAAATTCGCCCTGCCGCACTTCTAACCCGCGAATTTTGGCCCATTCCAAAGTCAGTTCGCGTCCGATGCCTTGCAGACAACCGGTTTGAAAAGACGGCGTATAAAGCGCGCCGTTTTGCAGCCAAAACAGCGTCGCGCGCGCGCCTTCGCACAGAAAATCGCGGCTATCGCGCAAAATCGCTTCATCGAAACCGCGCGCCCTGGTCTCGCGCCACGCCCAAAAATAGCCCAGGTAAGAAGTGGTCTTCACGCCGCACAAAGGCCGCTTGGCTTCGACGCGATAGGGCGAAATTTGCACGCGCAACTGGCCGGCAAACGGCGGGGTTTCGAGCGCCAAAATCGAGAAATCGGCGCCGCTTTCGAAATTCCAGCGCTCGTCGCCGCGTTTGGTGAGCGTGAGGCGCGCCAGGCCGTTTCGGACTGAATTGGCGCGCAAAACTTCGCGCAAACCGTGAGAAATCGCCATGAAATCGAGGTCGAAGGGCACCTGCGCGGCGCGCGCGTCGCGCTCCAAACGCGCGAAATGGCGCGAAAGAAAACGCGGCTCGCCATTTCGCACGCCGAGTGTCGTGAAAACGCCCCAACCCAGATTCAATCCCGCGCCCGACGCCGAAACCGCGCCATTTTCGATCAGTTGCCCGTTGAGCCACATCATAGAATGCAAAGTGTGCGGATAAACTCAAGGCATCGCAAAAACAAGCACGCAGCGGGTTCTGGTGACGGGCGGAACGGGAACGCTCGGCAGCGCGCTCGTCGCTGCGCTCGTCGCTGCGCTGGTCGAAGCGAATTATCCGGTCGTCGCCAATTTTCAGCGCGACGAAAAACGCGCGCTCGATCTGCAAAAAAAGACGGGTTGCGCTTTATGGCGCGGCGACGTGAGCGACGAAAAAAGCGTCGATGCGCTCTTCGCCGAACAAAATTTCAGCGCGATTTTCCATCTCGCTGGCCGAAACCGCGACGCGCTTTTGCCGCGCATTTCGTCCCCAAGTTGGAACGAGCAAATGAAAATCAACTTGCAAAGCGCCTTTCTGGTCACGCGCGCCGCGCTGCGAACACTGCCGCGCGGCGGGCAGCTAATTCTGGTGTCCTCGCGCGTCGGCGAGCGCGGTTTTGCCGGTCAAAGCGCGTATAGCGCGAGCAAAGCCGCGATTCTGGGTTTGATAAAATCGGCGGCGCTCGAAGGCCGAGAAAGCGGAATTTGCGTCAACGCGATCTGTCCCGGTTTCGCGGTTTCGGGGTTGTCACAAGAAATTGGAGAGGAGATTTTGGCGCGCCGCGAACGCGAAAATTGGCTTGCAGAAGCCGACGCCGCGCAAAGTTTCGCGGCTTTGGGTGTGTGGATTCTGCGAAGCAAATTGACGGGCCAGATTTTGCGGCCTGACTGCCGGATTTAAAATAGACCTCTTGCATAAGTCGCAAATTTCGTCATCCTGAGCCTGCGAAGGATCTATAATTCCAGCCGTAAAACCAAAGCTGTTACACGAGATCCTTCGCAGGCTCAGGATGACGAAATTTGCCAGTTGAATGGCCCGTTTGCGACTTATGAAAGAGGTCTAATGAATAATCAGGGACGCGTTGCTATCACGCATTTTTACGGTTTGTTCGAACGTTGGCGCGGCGCGTGCGAAGACGATGGCTTGAATTGGCGCGAACTGTCAATTGGCTCAAATTTTCCCCGGTTTTTCTCATCTACCAATGAGGGGTTAACGACCTTCGCCTCCGTTGATAAATTTTCGTGCCGTGCGCTGCATGAGGCCGGATTAATCGAGGGTGAAAACTGGAAAGTCAATTCTGATCGAGTAGCCGTCATTTGCGGCACATCCAAAGGAAGACCTTCGAATCTTGAGGATTGGGCTAAAGTTGGCCCTTTTCGTGGCAGTCCCACTCCCCCCTCATTTCAGGATGTGCCTTACAATTGGGGTGCAGAATGGGCCGCGCGAAATATGGCGCGCGTCAACGAGATTTCCGGCCCGTGGTTCTCACCTTCCGCAGCCTGCGCTACCGGCGCTCATTCTCTGGCTTTAGCCGCGCAGTGGCTTCAAATGGGGCGGGCAGATGTGGTTTTGGCTGGTGCTGTCGAATTCGATTTACCAGAACTTATCATCGCGGCTTACAAAAACATGGGCGCGCTCTCGAAGTCCGGCCTAATGCGGCCATTCGACCGCAACCGCGACGGTTTTAATCCCAACGGAGGCGCCGCTTACTTCGTTTTGGAATCGGAAGAACACGCGCGCGGTCGCGGCGCCCAAATTCACGGATTCCTCACCGGTTATTCGCTCAAATGCGACGCCCATCACATGACTTCGATGCACCAAAGCGGCGACGGCATCGCGCGCGCCATCGAAGATGCGTTGCAGCGCGCCGGAAACCCGAAAATCGACTACATCAACGCGCATGGCACGGCGACGATCAACGACGCGGTGGAATCGCGCGCCATTCACGCGGTTTTCGGGGACAAAGTGCCGCTTTCCTCGACCAAAGGCCAAACCGGGCATCTTTTGGGTGCGGCGGGCGCGGTTGAAGCGGCGATCTGTCTTTTGGCGATGCGTGACGGTTTCGCGCCGCCGACTTTGAATCTGGAAGAGCCGGATGGGGAATTTGGGTTGGATTACCTGCCGCTTCACGGTCGAACAATGGAGATTAATGCGGTTTTGAGTTTGAATTACGGTTTCGGCGGACACATTGGAGCGCTGGTCTTGGAAAAATCGTAAATTTTAAACGCAGATGGACGCAGATAAGCGCAGATAAATTATGTGGATGGAGTTTTTTAAATGACGGAAAGAGATTTCGAGTCTTTGACCCACCGCATCATTGGGTGTGCTTTTGAGGTTGGAACGCAACTGGGCATTGGTTATGCAGAAAAAGTTTATGAGAACGCTTTGGCGCATGAAATGCGTAAAAGAGGTTTGGGTGTCGCGCAACAGGTCAGGCTGGAAGTGCATTACGATGGCATCGTGGTGGGTGAGTTTTTCGCGGATATCGTGGTGGAAGGTCGTGTTTTGCTGGAAATAAAAGCCACCAGTGGCATCATAGACGCCCACAAAGCGCAAACGCTCAACTACCTCAAAACGACTGGGCTGACTCTGGGCCTCGTAATCAACTTCGGCTCTTCCAGAGTCCAAACCCAAAGAGTCGTTCACAATTTCCCTTCTTCATGAAAAATCTGCGCTCATCTGCGGCCATCCGTGTTCATCTGCGTTAAAAATAATCCTTCAATCATCATGAAAATCGCAATTCTCGGCGCTGGCGGCTTAGGTAAAGCCGCCGCGCACATCATCTCTCAAAAACAAGACCTGCAACTCGTCGCCGTCGCCGATGCGGGCGGTTTCGTCTTCAACCGCGACGGCATCGACGCGGACGCGCTGCAAAACGTCAAAGTCGGCGGCAGCGTGTCGCAAATGAAAAACGGCCAGCGCTCGAACGACTCCATCGGCGAAATTATCGAACTCAAAGCCGAATATGACGGCGTTTTCATCGCGCTGCCCAATTTGCCCAACGATTTCATTCCCTGCGTGGTGCAGCGCTTCGTTGAAGGCGGATTTCAGGGTGCTTTAGTCGATGCTTTGAAGCGCACGCAAGCGATGGAGATGATTTTCGGTCTCGATGCGCTGCTCCAAGACGCGAAATGCACTTATCTCAGCGGCTGCGGCGCGACGCCGGGGCTTTTGACGGCGGCGGCGGCGATTGCGGCGCAGTCGTTCGTCAAAGTCGAAAAAGTCCACATCTGGTGGGGCGTCGGCATCGCCCGCTGGGACGATTACAAGGCCACCATCCGCGAGGACATCGCGCATTTGCCGGGTTATGACGTGGACACCGCGAAAATGCTTTCCGACGCCGAAGTCGAGGCGATTTTGGGTGCGACCGACGGCAAACTGACGCTTTACAACATGGAACACGCCGACGACGTGATGCTGGAGCGCGCCGGCGTTTGCGAGCGAAATCAAGTCACCGTGGGCGGCGTGATGGACACCCGCAACGCCAAAAAACCGGTTTCGACCACGATGACGCTGACCGGAATCACTTTCGAAGGCAAACGCTCGTCGCACCAGTTCATTTTGGGCGACCAAACGAGCATGGCGGCGAATGTTTGCGGCACGGCGCTGGGTTATTTGAACCGCGCGCATTGGCTGCGCGGGCGCGGCGTTTACGGCGTGTTCGGCAGTGCCGAAATGATGCCGTTGACGGTGAAATAGGTTTTTTGAGAGGCAAGGTTAGCGAAACGGACAACAGCGGCGTTATTGTCGTCCGTTACGACTTCTCCATTTAAAGCAAAAAGCCCCGCCGCCAATACCGCGACGGGGCTTTTCTATTGAACGTTTTTACGCTTCCTGATTGATCGCGCTCAGAATCCACTCGCCGCGTCCGCGCAAACGCACGAACGTCCAGAATTCGCTGAAATTGGTCGGGTTTTGCGCGTCGCCAGCGACGATTTGCGTGCCCTTTTGCGTGTAATCCAGCAAACGCGCGCTGATGTGCGCGGTGACGTATTCGCGGTCGTCTTCCTGCCAAGCTTCGGTGATTTCAAAACCGCGAATCACGATGTTTTTCAGGATGTTGCGCTCGCCGCGACGCTCCATGTCGCTGAGATTGGCGCCGAATTCCCGCATCAGTTCGCCGGTGAGCGTGTTGGTAAGCGTCTGGCGGTCGCCATTTGTCCACGCTTCCTGAATCTGGAAAAAGCGGCTCGACAGCGCATCGGTGAGATTTTCGTTGGTCATCGCAGCGTCGCCCAGGGCAATCGCGGCCAGACCTTGCTCGCGTGTCTGGGTGTTGCCGTCGGAAAAAGTATCGGAGTCGGTGTTGTAACTCGAAGGCGCGTTGCGCGCCGAGTTGTCGAGATACTCCTGGCGCGAGTTCGATGTCGGGGTTGGCATCGAGTAAGGCATCTGGCGCGAGTTGGAACCGTTTTGAATCGGATTTCGCACGCCGTTTCCGGCCATCGCGGTCTGTTTGCGCGCCATGATCATGCGAAAAATGGCGAACAAGACGCCCGCGAAGAGCAGCATCATCAAAATGCTGCCAAATCCGCCCATGCCGCCGAGCGCGTTCATCAGCATCGAGCCGATGACGGTGCCCGCGATGGCGGCGCCGATGGTGCCGAGCAGCGGATTGCGACTCAGCCACGAACCGCGATTTTGACCGGCGCGATTGGCACCGCCCGCAAGCGGATCGCGGCCTTGAGAGCGCGGCAATGGCTGCATCCGCGTCGTGCCCTGTCCGGGGTTGAAGGAGCGCGAGCCGCGGCTGCCAAACGAGCCGAAACCGCCGCCAAATCCGCCCCCGCCAAAGCCGCCGCCCCGCGAGCGCCCACCGATGCGCGCTTCGGCGCTGGGCGTCAAGCCGCTGCCGATTGGCGCGCCGCCGCCCATCAACAGTGCAAAAAGAGCCAGCGCCACCAAGCGGGCGCCGCCGATTCGTTTGATCCAGTTCATTGACATAATAGTTCCTATTCGAGCCGGCCTTTTAATGGCTGTGGAGCGCTTTTTCGTCCGGCAGACGCGAAAAAGGCGCAAAACCCACAGTTCGAGTTTCAAAAACTCTTGGCTGTGAAGGTCTTGCGCCTTAGAGATTTCTAAGAGAACAGGCCGGGCAAATTTTGTTTTGCCGTATTGACGACCCGATTCGCCAACTTTGGTGTTGACCGCTACTCCCCTTCAGAAGTAACTTGGTTCAAGATGCAACTGGCGGGCGAGAGTTCCCCTTTTTAGGCTCGATTTAGTGGCGCGCATGGCGCGTGGCGGGCACGCCGTCGCGCGATTGAAAAGTGACCTTGATGTCGTGGCGCACGGTGAAATCGGGCGCGGCGGCAAAGCGAAAACGCGACGCGATGGTCGCCAAGGCGAGCGGAATCGTCATCATTGCCAAACCTTTGCCGATGCACTGGCGCGGCCCGCCGCCAAAGGGATAATAGGCGAATTTGTCGATTTTCTTCTCGTTTTCGGGCGAAAAGCGCTGCGGATCGAATTGCAGCGGATTTTCCCACAATTCCGGGCTGCGCTGGGCGAGATAAGGGCTGATGGTGAAAAACGAGCCGGCGGGGATGTGATAACCGTCGATTTCGTCGTCGGCTTTGGCGCGGCGTCCGATGATGGGATTGGCCGGAAACAGCCGCATGGTTTCTTTGATCACCATTTGCGTATAGGTCAAATTCGGCAGATCGGCGAGCGTGGGCGCGCGGCCTTCCAGAACGCGGTCTAACTCGTCGTGGAGCGTTTTTTCGGCTTCGGGATTGTGGCACAGCGCGTGAAAAACCCAGCTCAAGGTGCGCGAGGTGGTGTCGAAGCCGGAAAAAAGCAGGGTGACGATTTCGTCGCGCAGTTGGGTGTCGTCCATCGCCTCGCCACTGTCTTTATCGCGCGTCGCCATCAAAGCGTCGAGCATATCCGCGGCTTCGGCGTTCGCGGCGCGGCGCTGGGCGATCATGCCATAAACCGCAGCATCGGCGCGGCGCTTGACGCCGTGATAATCGCGGTTTTGCGGCGTGCACGGCAAATTGCCGAGAAAAAACTTGATTTTGCTGCCCTGCGCTTCGAGAATCGCCACGAATTCGGGCGAGAGTTCGCTGCCAAACAGCAACTGACCGATCACGCGGCGCGCCAGAATCGTCATTTCTTCTTCCAAATCGACCTTTTGCGCGCCGTGTTGCGGCCACTTTTCCACGACCTCGCCGATGGCATTGGCGATGCCCTCGGAAAGTCCGGCGACTCCTTTGGGGCCAAAGGAAGGCTGCATCAAACGGCGCTGGGCGAACCACGACGGGCCTTCGTTGAAGAGCAGACCGCGCCCAAAAATCACTTTCATCATCCCAAAGGGGCTGGATTTTTCGTAGTTGCGGTTGTTGTCGATGAGGACGTGCTGGACGTGGCGGGGATGGTGAATCAGATGGACGCAGCGCGCCCCCTGGCCAAAGCGCACGATGGAGCCAAAACGTTCGGGCGCGCCGTGCAAAACCGCGAACGGATCGCGCACGAAACCGATACCATAGCCGAGCGAACCCAAAGCGCCGGGGCCGGGCGCGTGACGGGGAAGAGAAAACGAGGGAGATGAAGAAGCGGTCATACAGAGGAAAACGAGCTGAATTCGGGCGAAATGGCCTCTAAATCATAGCAAAATAAGCGCGTGTGGCGAAGAGAGGAGTTGAAACCAGTTGAAACCCTCGTTGTTTTCTGCGGTGCCGTAGCGGTGCCGTAGAGACGTGCGTAGCGCGTCTGCCCATTTTCCAAAAGAAAATGAAACACGGAGAAGAGGCAGACGCGCTTCGCACGTCTCTACAGGGTTCCTTACAGTGAAAAATCAAAGCCCGAACTGAGCCTCGCTATAATGTGTTGCGGATGCAAAACGACCTGCTGATTCGCACTCAGGCGCTGTCGCGTCGCTACCAGGTCGGGCAGCAAGCGGTAGCGGCTCTGGACGGCGTTGACCTGGAGATCGGGCGCGGTGAATTCGTCGCGCTCGTCGGGCCGTCGGGATCAGGCAAATCTACGCTGCTCAACCTGCTCGGCGGCCTGGATCGACCGCAAGACGGCACGATAAAAGTCGCCGATTTGGAACTGAGCAGCGCGGGCGAAGCGCAATTGGTGCGCTACCGGCGCGAGCGGGTCGGCTTCGTTTTTCAATCTTTCAACCTGCTGCCGATGCGAAGCGCGGTCGAAAACGTCGAAATGCCGCTGATTCTTTCGCAAATGAAGCCCAAAGAGCGGCGCGAGCGGGCGCTCCGGTTGCTGGAATCGGTCGGTCTATCGGCGCGCGCTCATCACAAACCAAGCGAACTTTCCGGCGGCGAAATGCAGCGCGTGGCGGTGGCGCGCGCGCTGGCCAACAATCCGATGCTGATTTTGTCCGACGAACCGACCGGAAACCTCGATTCGCAGACCGGGCAGGGCATACTCGACCTGTTGCGCGAGGCGGTCGCCGCGCAGGGCGTCACCCTCGTTTTGGTGACTCACGACGCGCGGGTCGCTTCCTATGCCGACCGCATCGTGCATCTGTTGGACGGGCGCATCGAGCGCATCGAAGCGGGCGAACACGCGCCCTCTGCTTTCCCTCTGCCTTGAAAATCTCATGACTTTCCGCGATAAAAGCTCGCTCGCCTGGTCGAATCTGGGCCGCCGCAAAGTGCGAACCGCGCTCACTTCGGTGGGCGTCGTGGTCGGAATCACCACTCTGGTGACGATGGTTTCGCTCGTTAACGGCGTGCAGCAGCAGGTCAAAACCCAGTTCGAAAAAATCGGTCTGGATCGCGTCGTAGTGCGTCCGGCGGGCGAAGGCGGCTTTGGCGGCGGTGATTTCGGCGGTTTCAATCCCTTCGATTTTGGCGGGCGCACCAGCATCATCGCGCCCGCCGATGTGAAACGTTGGAAAAGCTGGCCCGAAGCCGTCGAAGTGATTCCCGAAATCGAGATTCCTTCCAGCATCATCAGCGGCGTGAAGTTTCGCGGCAAAACGGTGCCGGTTCGCATCGGAAGCGACAGCACGCCGCGTCGCAGCGCGTTTTCAACCGCGCCAACCGCGCTGTTTGGCAGCCTGGACTTGCCGACAGGTCGCGGTCACATCGTATTGAGTCGCGGGACGCTGCGCGCGTTCAAAATCGACAAAAGCCAGTTTTCTTCGCTGCTGGGACAAAATGTGGAGGTCGTTTTGGCGGCGCCGCGCGGCCAAAAACAGAACTACGACCTCAAAATTTCCGGAATTTCGTCGCAGGGTAGCCGCCGCGTGGAGATTTCGACGCCCGACCGCCTGGCGATGAAGGGTTGGTGGTTCGACGACGCCAATTTGCTGAAAAAGGAAGGCTACGATTCGGTCACGCTGCGCGCCGCCGATGTGAGCCAGGCGAAATCGCTGGTAACGCGCCTTCGCGCGGAGAACAAGGGCAAAGAAAAACTCAGCGTGCAGTCCATCGACGCGATTCTCGATGTCGCCAATCGCATTTTCGCCGCGGTGACCGCGATGCTGGGCCTGATGAGCAGCGTGGCGCTTTTTGTCGCGTTTATCGGCATCGCCAACACCATGATCATGTCGATTTACGAGCGCACGCGCGAAATCGGCACCCTGAAAGCCATGGGCGCCTCGCGCGGCGATATTCGCCAGATGTTCATGCTCGAAGCCGGTCTGATCGGACTTTTCGGCGGCGTCGCCGGTGTGCTTTTGAGCTGGGTTTTGGGCCAGGGTCTCGACCGTTTCGCGCATTGGACGGCGCAGCGGCGCGAGATTCCTTTGCCCGAACATTTGTTTCTCATCACGCCGCTGCTGGCGGTCGAGGCGCTGGGTTTTGCCTTTTTGATTGGAGTTGTCGCCGGGCTTTATCCGGCCCACCGCGCGGCGCGGCTCGATCCGCTCGCCGCGCTGCGCCACGAGTGAAGTTTGTTCGGTGCGGGAATATCCCTATCGAATCGCAGGGCCGGAGAACACGCCGTGGGGCAACCAGGTGCAGGACGGCGGCGCGGTTTTGGCGTTTTCCTATCACGATCTGATGGCGCGCCTCAAAGAAGTTTCGAAATGGTTCGGCGAAGTGACGGCGGCGGGCGGTTACCGCGCTTTTTACGCCTCCAAACCCGGCGGCGCGACTTTGCAGGGCGGCGGGCCGCCGGGCGGACTGGGCATGGACAACGAATTGAAAGAAAGCGTTTTGGTGCCGCAGGTGATGCTCGATGGTTTTTCGCTCGCTCCGAAACTGCCGCGCGACTGGGCCGAACTCTCCATCGACCGCATCGGTTGGCATGATCGCGTTTTGTGGGTGCGCGCGAGCCGCGATTGGATCGAAATCAGCGCGCAACCGCTGCCGGGCGTCGCTCAATCGGACGGAATTTGCTGGATTTCATTGCCGATTGGGAAATGGCGCGTTACAACTCTCGGTGTCAATCCGCAAAATCGCGGCGATGGCGCGTTGGGCGTGCGTTGGAGCCAGGTGAGCCGTTTGCGTTTGGAGCGCAAACCCTCGATTGAGAAGCGCGTGATAGCGCGATGACAAAAATTGTGCGAGATATTTCTCATGAAAAATTACTCTTCTGCTGCTGAAATTACCGTGGGCGTCGTGGGGTATGGCGGCGCGTTCAATATGGGGCGCCAGCATCTGCAACAGATGCAGGCGGCGGGAATGACGCCGGTCGCCGTGTCGGAAATCGACGCGGCGCGTCTGGAAGTCGCCGTGGAAGATTTTCCCGGCATCGAGACTTACTCGACCGTAGACGAAATGCTGGAAAAATCGCGGGTCGATTTGATCGTGCTGATTACTCCGCACAATACCCACGCTCCGCTGGCTCTCAAGTGCCTTGAAGCCGGGCGCCATGTGATTTGCGAAAAACCGCTCGCCATCACGACCGAGGAAGTCGATGCGATGATTTTGGCCGCGAAAAACAGCGATGTGATGCTTTCGGCTTACCATAACCGGCACTGGGACGGTCGCATTTTACAGGCGGTCGAATTGATTAAAAACCAGAAACTGATCGGCGATGTGGTGCGCGTCGAATGTCACATGGGCGGCCACAAAAAACCCGGCGATTGGTGGCGCACCAGTCGCTCCATCTCCGGCGGCATTCTCTACGATTGGGGCGTGCATCTGCTCGAATATTCGCTGCAACTCATCGAAGCGCCGCTCACCGAAGTCAGCGGAGCGGCGCACCAAGGCTTCTGGGCGCCGCAAACCGCCTGGAAAGAGGATGCCAACGAGGACGAAGGCTTCGTGATGGCGCGTTTCGAGGGCGGTCAGTGGCTCACTCTCACCATTTCCCACCTCGATTCCAAGCCCAAAGAAGGCTGGGTCGAAATCACCGGCACCGGGGGCACTTTGGTGCTCGATGGAGGCCATTCCAAACTCTATCAGCACGCCGAGGGCCGCTATACCGTCACGCAACTGCCCAATCCGCAGGACGAAGGACAGCGCTATTACGACAACGTGCGCGATCATCTGGTCGATGGCGCACCGCTCATCATCAGCGCGGAGTGGGCGAGGCGTCCGATTCACATTTTGGATCTCGCCCGCCAAAGCGCTCAATCCGGTCATGCCTTGCCCGCGATTTATCATTGAGAATCCGCGTCAGTCTTGAGAATGCAGACCTAAAAAGCAGTCTGAAAAGTCACAGAACGGGCTATCGAAGTGGCGGATTTCGTCATCCTGAGCCTGCGAAGGATCTCGCCTTAC
>JAABUN010004147.1_pt1 | contig 20447 bp, 19 predicted proteins | sample 5559311 | NCBI WGS metagenome assembly JAABUN01 (sample SAMN10711877, study PRJNA513370) | rock metagenome | isolation source: Antarctica rocks | place: Antarctica: Victoria Land, Siegfried Peak sud
ACACCACCAGCGAAGATCACGGAGACACCGGACCCAGCGCCGGCAATCAGCGCTGCCCGGACATCACCGCTACCACAGCAAGATCATCGGAATCCGTCCCGGACCTCTACTGAAAGGCCAGGGCTAGCGGGCCGTCCCGGACCGCGTCGACGACTACGCGCATCGGCCCGACCGGTTAATACAGTCGCCCGCGGCTGAGACGCACGACACGGGTCGGGAGACTGACGATGAGCTTCAACCTCGCCACGATGCTGCGTGAGTCGGCCACGGCGGCGCCGGACAAGCCGCTGGTGCCCATCAACGACCTGAGCTTGACCTACGCGTAGGTCGACGAGATCCCCAGCCGGGTCGCGTCCGCGCTGCTCGGCCTGGGGCTGCAGCAGGGCGTTGACGCCGAACAGCCGGCTTCCTTCCCCTGCCCCCCAGCCGCAGCCCCTCCAGCCCGACGAGGTCCGCTCAGCGGTGAGCGGGAGACCAGCCGGCCGTTGGTCTTGACCCGAGCGAGCTCCAACGTCCAGCCCACTGCCACCTTGTAGTAGCGCACCCGAACTCGGAGCCGGCGGATCACCGCCAGCAGCGCGCGCCGAGCCTCCGCGACCTGCACCGCCAGGCGCTCCGAAGCCGACCCTACTGGTGTACCACCGAGCCGCTCCGGCGGCTCGCTCAAACCGGTCCACACCCCCGCTCGCCCCAAGCAAGTGGTCGTTGAGGTAGATCGAAAGAAGCCGCTGGCCGTCCATGACCAGGGTCGTTCCCCGACACCAGCGACCATCCCGCACGCCGGAGCTGCAGCTGCCAGACACTCATCGAGAACATCCCATTAGCCGAACGTCTATCGGGAGCGCCGCAGGTCAGCCGGGGTGCGCTGGTGATCTTGTCCCGTAAGACCCGTCCGGTTTGGATTCCCGCTCAGGGACGGCGAATTTTAATGGTCGACGCAACAACAATGGCTGCGGCTGTCTGTTCGTAAATGTAGCGTCCGCGGGGCGGCGAGTCCAGCCGCCCTGCTCAGGGGGTGTTTGCTGCGGCTCGGAAGCGGGCGGTGGGCGTTCGGTAGCCGAGGGCCTTGCGGGGTCTGTCGTTAAGCAGGGCGGTAATGCCGTGGACGTGTTCGTGGCTGTGCCGGGAAAGGTCGGTGTTCTTGGGGAAGAACTGTCGGGCGAGGCCGTTGAAGTTCTCGTTCGCGCCGCGCTGCCAGGGACTGCTGCGCTCGGCGAAGTAGATGTTCAGGCCGGTGGCCGCGGCGAGGTCTTGGTGGCGGGCCATCTCGCTGCCCTGGTCCCAGGTGAGCGTGCGGACCAGGTGCGGTGGGAGTTGGGTGACGCCTGGCGCAGCGCGGAGTTCACGGTCAGCGCGGTGTGGTCGCCGGGCAGGTTGACGATGATCCCGTAGTGCGTGACCCGCTCCCGCAGGGTGATCATCGCTGATCTTGAGCCGAGCCCGATGATGAGGTCGCCTTCCCAGTGCCCGGGCTCGACGCGGTCCCCGACCTCCGCCGGCCGGTCCTTGATCATGGTCATGTTGCGGACGGCTCCGTCCTTGCGCGAGCGGGTGTTCACGTGCGAGCGACGCAGCGTGCGGCCGGTGCGCAGCTTGGCGGTGTAGCGGGTGTGCAGACAGCGGGCGCTCGGCACGAGCAGCGCCCGGTAGATCGTCTCGGTGCAGACGGTGCGGGCTGGGTCGTCGGGATGCTGAGCGCGCAGCCAGCCGGCGATCTGCTCGGGCGACCAGTACCTGTTGAGCTTGCGCTGAACCAGGTGACGCAGCCGGGTGTCGGCGAGCAGCTTGGGCTGCCGAGGTCGCTGGCGTTGCTGCTCGGCGGCCCGTTCGGCCTGATGAGGCTGGTAGCGGCCGTGTTCGTCGCTGTGCCGGTGCAGTTCCCGGCTGACGGTGGACGCCGACCGGCCGAGCTCGCGGGCGATCGTGCGCAGGCTCGCCCCGTGACCCAGCAGGTCCGCGATCTGCAGCCGCTCCAGCAAGCTGAGGTAGCGGCCGGCCCCCGTCGTCGGCTCGGGGCGGGTGGCGGGGTCGCCGCGGCGCCGGATGTTCCGGCCGGTCCGGGGGTGGCAGCTCATGATCTTGCAAGCCTCGGTGTTGCTGTGTCCCTGGCCGATCAACTCCCAGTACCGGGCGTGTCGTAGCTGCATCGCTGTGCTCGCCCGCGGTTTTAGCAACGCCTGCGCGTGCCGGGCCGCGGTCAGTACCGCGTCGTGCTGAGCGGCGCGGCCGGCCCGTTCAGCGCCTGCCAGGGTGCGCTGGCGCTCTGCCTCCCAGCGGGCCGCCTGGTCGGCGTCCACGCGCAGCGCGAGGGCCGCCGCGCGCACCGGCACCCGGTCCTGGCGCAGCTGCAGGAACCTGCGGTGCAGCCACCGGTAGCCGGTGGACCGACCCACCCCGGCCAGCCCCGTGGCATCGCGCAGGGACGCGCCGCGCTCGAACGCCGACCAGAACGCGGACTCGACCTCGATCGGGCGTTGCAGGTGATGACGGTTGGCGCTCGCCAAGCGGGCGTGGTCCCAGGCCGGCATCGATGTGGAGGTGAAGCCGAGGGATTTCTGCGCTTCGACCACGCTCAGGCCCGCGTCGCGTAGTTCGCCGAATGCCTCCCGCATCCAGCGTTGCGCCGGTGCCTTACCAATTCCGGCCACCCGGGCCGACGTAGTGAGACTCCTTCCCGCCCTCAAGGAAGAGAAAAAGCGGGCCCCCGCAGGAGAATTCTTGTCCAAACGCATGGCGACACCCTTCGAATATGGGTGTTGCGTCGGTCAGTAGAACTCGCCGGACGTCATACGGCACATGATCACGGTCGTACCAGTTCCTTGGATGTGGGACCGCCAAGAACGGTTCGCCGCCCTCGGCCAGGCCAAGCAGAAGAAGCCGTCCCCCAGGTCAGGCCCACAACGGCGTGCCGGAGCAGTCGTACGGCGACGACCTTCGGTACGGTCCGCCGGTGGAGCTGGGGTACGCGCGGGTCTCGACCGCCAAGCAGGACCTGGACCGGCAGGTCGACGCGCTGCAGCAGGCCGGGATCTCGCCGGAGCGGATCTACCTGGACAAGAAGTCCGGCGCCACGACCGACCGACCCGGCCTACAGGCCGCACTCGCCTACGCCCGCAACGGCGACGTGATCGTCGTGCACACCCTCGACCGACTCGGCCGCACCGTTCGCGACACCCTCAACCTCATCCACGAACTCGCCGAACGCGGCGTCGGAATCCGCAACCCCGCCGACCCGATGGCCCAGCTCGCCGTCGTGCTGCTCGCCCTGTTCGCCCAGATGGAACGCACCTACATGTTGGAGCGGGCCGCGCACGCCCGCGCCGTCGCGACCGCCAAGGGCCGCCGGATCGGCCGGCCGGTCCTGGTCGAGGCGGACAAGCTCGCGCACGCCGCGCACCTGCGCGACACCGGTCACACCGTCGCCGAGATCGTCGCCAAGTCGGGCATCGCCCGGACCAGCCTGTACCGGCACCTCCCCCCGCGGCCGGCGCCACTGCTGACCGTCGCGGCGCCGCCAGCCCCGCTGGACGACCTGCCCGCGGATGGCCCGCGCCAGACCGAGGGTGCCGCGAGCGCCAGAGTGTCCCTGGCCCAGGACGAGCTGCTCGAGGCCGTCGACTGGCCCGACGGGTATCGGCCGCCGTGCCCGGCGTGCATGCGGCCGACCAGCGGCCTGCGGGAGCAGTGGGTGCGGCGGACGGGCGTGCGCGAGCCGGTCGTCGCCGCCCGTACCGTGCCGTGTGGGTGTGCCGTCGACGAACACGCCCCAGAGCTCCAGCAGGGAGCGCGCGAGCAGTCCGTAAGCGTCCCCAGCTCACGGACAGCGGGAACCCCGTGACCGAGCCAGACCTCGCGCTACCCGCCGGGTACGCCGCGCTGCTCGAGGACCTCAAGCGCGACGTCGCCGCAACCCGATGGCGTGCACAGCGGGTCGTCAACACCGAGCTCGTGGCGCTGTACTGGCGGCTCGGGCACGCGATCCTGAACCAGCAGCAGGCCGAGGGCTGGGGCACCCGCGTGATCGAGCGGCTCGCCGCGGACCTGCGAGCCGCCTTCCCCGAGATGCGCGGACTGTCGCGGAGCAACCTGTTCTACATGCGCTCCCTGGCCGCGGCCTGGCCGGAACAGGCGGTCGTCCAACAGCCTGTTGGACGACTGCCCTGGGGCCACCTCACCGTCCTGCTGGACAAGCTCACCGACCGCACCGAGCGCGACTGGTACGCCGCCGCCGCCCTCGAGCACGGCTGGTCCCGCAACGTGCTGACCCACCAGATCATGAACCGCCTGCACGACCGAGCCGGCGCTGCCCCGTCGAACTTCACCGACCAGCTCCCCGCAGCCGACAGCGAGCTCGCGCAGCAGCTCACCCGCGACCCCTACGTCCTGGACTTCCTCGACCTCACCGGACCGGCCGCCGAACGCGACCTCGAGACCGCCTTGGTCGACCGGCTCCAGGCCTTTCTGCTCGAGCTCGGCCACGGCTTCGCGTTCGTCGGCCGCCAGTACCACTTCCAGGTCGACGGCGACGACTTCTACATCGACCTGCTGTTCTTCAACTGGGCCCAGTCCCGCTTCGTCGTCATCGAACTCAAGATCGGCCGCTTCCAGCCCGAGCACACCGGCAAGCTCGGCTTCTACGTCGCCTGGATCGACGAGAACCTGCGCGACCCCGACCGGCACTCCCCCACCATCGGGATCCTGCTGTGCGCCGGCCGCAACGACAACGTCGTCCGCTACTCCCTCGCCAACACCACCGCACCCCTCGCCGTCGCCGACTACACCTACGACACCCTCCCCGCCCACGAACGCGACGCCGTGCCCACCGCCCGCCAGCTCACCGACCTCGCCGCCCGCGCCCTGGCGCCACCCCACAACCCGAGCCCGTGAGCTGCCGGTTGTGGCACAGGTTCCGCAACGTGCCGCAAACGAGCGTTTCCGGCCACCTACTGGTCGTTGCCCCAACCTCTAGACAACGACCAGAGCAGTGCGCAGCCAGTTTCCGTGCGGAGATGGACTGCCGGAGTCGAAGATGTCGGGCAAGATCTCGTCGCGGTGCCTCGAGCGCACGATGCGCTTCAGTAGCCGTGCGTACCCGGACTTGCCGCTGCCGTTGCTGCCGTACACGACGGTCAGCCCGGTGGGCGCGAACGTCAACGTCTGGTCGTCAACGAGGGCGTTGACGTTCGACACGTCGCGTACCGCTCTCAGCCGAACCGCCGCACCGGCCGTCGTCGGTGGGCGGAGCGCGCCGCCAAGGCAGCCGCCCTCCGGCGGTGTCGGTGCTTCCTCCAACATCGCGGCGGCCATCAGCTCGAACTCGGGCCCGCCGAGTACATGACCGGCCGCTAGACGGCCGAGCACCTGCTGCTGCCACCAGGGCCGCGTCAGCGCCCACTCGTACAGGTCCTCATCCATGGCCACAGGAAACGCGACACCTACCTCCAGCTCGACTTGGGCGCGAGACATCGTCCGGAAACCGGACGGCCACCCCTGTGCGCTTCGCGCCGAACCGAGACGGCCGGGCGTGCGGCAGACTATCCCGCACGCGTGGTTCTCGGCAGGCCGTTTGTGCCGGCGGGAAGAGCCAGCGGAGCAGTGGACGGGCACCGCGGCCGTAGCGCGCCGCAGAGCCCCTGCCGAAGGACGAGCCGAGGGCCTTCCCCCAGGGCCGACGCGACATCGGCGCGAAAGACGACATCCGCTCATCGGCTATGAGCGGTCGACTCGACGCTGCCCTCTGACGCATCAGCGTGGGCTGCCGTCGTCTCCACTCAAGGCGAGACAAGGGCTGCCGGCGGACAGCGGGGGCGGTGCAGTTCACTGGACTGATGGAGCGAGATCCGATGCTGACGGTCGACGAGTTGCGTGAGGTCATCTCGCTGCACGAGGTCCTGCTTGATGGTTCGAGCGGTGACACGGACCGGGAGGACCTTCACCAGGCGGTGGCCGATCTGTACCGGCGCTTGGGGGGCGTCCAGGCCCGCCGGCTGGCGGTGGACGCGGGCATCGAGGACAGCTGGCGCTTCGCTGACGACCGGGACGTGCTGCTGTCGCCAAGGATGACCCAGACCGTCGTGCGTCACTTGAACCGGGTTGCGGCGAGCTGCGCCGACGAGCAGCTCGTTGCTCGGGCCCGCACCGCGGTCCGCCTGGTCACCACCGACTGATCGGCAGCGCCTCACATCGTCATGGTCGGTTCGTCGTTTGCCCCGATCGGGGAGCTCGTGGTCCTCGACGACGGCCAGCGGGTGGTCTGTCACCTGTGTGGCGAGGCTCGCAGCTGCTGTCGACCTCTCATCTGCGCACGACACGGCTGGACAGCGGAGGCCTACCGGGAGGCGTTCGGGCTGAGCACGAGCACCGCCCTGTGCACGCCGGCGGTCACTGCGCAGCGCCGCGAGCTGGGGTTGGCCCGGTACCGGCACAACAAGCGGCCTCGCGAAGGTCTCGCTGTGGGCCAGCAGATGGCCCGGTCGGGGGAGCTGCTGGCGCTGTCGCACGCCGCGCAGCCCGTGGGGTCTGCCCGGACGCAGACCCGGCTTCGGGCGACAGAGCGGGCGGCGGCCCGCGACACCGTCACCCCCGTAGCGCTTCGGGTGGAAGCGCGGCTGGCCGAACTCGGGTTCCCGGGTGATCTGCGCGGCTACCTACGCCATCGCTACGACCAGCTGCTGCTCCCGGCGCTGACGATCGCGAGGGAGCTCGGTGTCGGGAACGCCCGGATCCAGGTGATGCTGAACGACACCGGCATCCACCGTCGAAGGCCGGGTGGAGCGGGAGCAGCCCCTCGGCCTGACCGTCGCGCAGGCCCGGGCCACGCCGGGGCTGATCTGATCCTCGAGTCGCCGAGTGCGCCACGTCGCCGAGTCAGTCGCACGCGAGCCGACAACGAGCGACTACCTATCGAACTTGGCAATACGGCCGCCGACGAGCTCGAGGGCATCGACCAAGTGCTCACCGACCTCGACGAACGCCACCCACCCCCCACGTAGTCGGATCCGCGACTTCTAGTCCGGGGCCGGCCCGGACGTCCCACGCCGCCGAGCAGCCGGCGCGGACGTCCCCGGCCGAGCAGCCGGCGTGGCTGGCCGCTCGGCGAGTTCAGCACGCGTCCGTTCGAGATCTGCCCGCAAGCGAGTCAGCTCCTGGGTGGTCGCAGTCCGCAGATCCTGCACTCGCTCTTCGCCGTGGAGCTTCTCCCGTTCCACATCACCTCTAGCGGCGGCCAGCTCAGCGGTCGCCGTCGCGAGCGCCTCACGCAGGCCAGCGTTCTGCTCCAGGATCTGAACACGCTGCGCGGTAACCCTGTCCAAGTCCGTCCTCAGTGCGGCGGTGGCCGCTTCGGCCGTCTCGGTCCGACGTACGGCAGCCGAGGCGCGTTCGGCCGCGGCGTTGGCCTGCTGCTCGGCAGCGGCGCGTGCCTCAGCTGCCGTCTGGGCACGGGCCTGGGCGGCGTCGCGGTCCCGCTCGCTTTCCTGCAGCCGCCCTCCGAGTGTGGCCAGTTCTTGGCGCAAGCGGTCGGCTTGCTCCTGAGCGTCGACCCGCGCCGCTTCAGCGTGAACTCGCGCCTGCTCGGCCGTAGCTTGTTCCTGCAGACGTTCCTGCTCGAGCGTGCTCAGCTGTTCCCCGGCCCGCTCCAGGTCCCGTTGCAGCTCCTCGGCTAGGTCCGTGGCCTCGGCGGCCGCCGCGTCCGCGTCCGCCTGCCGGCTCTGCGCCGCGCGCTGTGCCTGCTCGGCCCGATTGGCCTGGGCCGCAGCGACCGCGACACGCTCGGCGGCCTCGCTCGTCACGGCCTCAAGCTGCGCCTCGGTCGCGTCCGGGTCAGTGAGCGTCCGGAGTTCATCCAAGAACGAGCCGAGCTGTTCGGTGAGGAGCTCGGCCATGCCGGTGACTTGACCGCGCAGCTCCGAAGCGCGCTGGCGCGCTGTGTCCACAGGACGGACATCCTCCGGCCGTACTCCCCCACTTTCTGGCTCCTGCTGCCGCCGGCGCGCCCGCCAGGCCGCCCCGCGGGTGTGCCCCGGCTCGTCGCAGTACTCCGGCGGGCGCCCGGGAGCGCCCGGCTCGGCGGGCTCAGGTGAGCGCGTGCACCCCGGGTAGCGGCAGGTCTTGAACTGGACCTCAGATTCCGTCATGCAAGGACGGTAACACATGAACGAAACACGAAACACGGTAACGCCCGGGGGATGAACACAGAACTCGGGACATGCTCACGTCCATGCCATAGGTCCACGCGGGCACGGGCAGCAACGCGTGCAGCGACGCTTGGTGCCGCAGGACACAACACGCCCGTTCACGAGCGGCGGCGCACGCCTTGGCGACGCGCATGGCACCCAGCAACGGCCTACGCGTGACTACTCAATGCGCCAGCACGCATGTCCTGGGCGGTTCATCGCCGCCCCGGACGCGGCCGCTGGGGCTGGCCTGGGGCAGGCTCGCTTGCAGACGGAGCGCTCGCTACGGCTTGCTGCGTTCCTCACGGCTGCGCTGGAGACCTCGTCCCAGGCGTTCCAGTGAGACGCCGAGCGCGCCCGCCAGGCGCTGCATCCCGGCGGGTTCCGGGTTGCGGCGCACCACGCCGATCTCCAGGCGGCGGTAGGCGGTGACCGACAGACCAGTGACCTGGCTGACCTGGTCGAGGGTCAGACCAGCAGCGAGCCGAAGGGCGATCAGGGGTGGATCGGCTGCATCGACGTCGAGGAGTTCAAGAGGGGGGACCCCCAGGGCGGCCGCCAGCCGGGCCAGAAACTGCGGGCGGGGCTGGACCTCACCGCGCTCCCACTCCCCCACCCGAAGTTCCCGTCCGGGCGACCCGATGAGCGCTGCGAGGTCGGCCTGGGTGAGGCCTGCGGCCTTGCGCAGGGCGACGAGGTACGACGTTCGCAACCGAGCCTGTGCCACGCCTGCCCTTCCGACATACGAAGTCCGCACCGCCGTCACGCACGACGCAGGACGAGCGTAGTCAGGATGAGGCTCCCGCCCCCGGGCACAGCGGGCCGGGCTGCTCGTCGTCGTACGCCTCCCGAACGGTGCTGCGCGGCCACCTGAGCGAGCTCCGCCCGGCACGCAAGACAGAAAGTCCCGTCGCGATGGCGGATCTGCGGCCAACCCAACCCCTGTCCCTGCGAAGGCCGCGGCGGGACAGGAGCGATAGATGACCGAGCTCGCAGCCGCCCGCTTCGCACGACGAGGGATGAGCTTCGCTAGGAGGAGACTTGGCCGTCGAGGCGCATCTGTCGCTGTACGGCGGCCGGTCCGGCCGCGTTCAGATGGCCGGCGCTCAGCAGACGACGTCAGTCCGTTCTTCGCATCGGGCGTGCGTCGGAGCTGGTCGAGCAGGTCGGCCTGCACAACGTAGGCCCCCAGGAACCCCTGCTCATTCACCGGTATTCGAGCGACACGCCGAGGCACTTCACCGGTATTCGGGGTCCGTGCCGCCAAGATCACCCCTGTCTAGCCGCAGCAGGATCAGGACAGCAAGACGCGAAGCAGCCTCGAACACAGCACGAAACCCCACCCTCAAGCTTGGCGGCGCGTGGGTGAGGTCTCGTGGGAGCGAACGGAGACTGACATTACCGCCCCCGACCGGGCGGGCACCACGTTCTCGGGCGCAACCGACGAACGTGCCGTTGCCCTGCCCTCAGACCTGCGCATCTTGGCTCACGCACGAGGGCTGCGGTGACGACCACCAGCGCGTCTGACACGCTGCCGCTGCTGCCGGTCGCCTCTGACCCTCCGCGCGCAGCGCAAGCAGCTCGTGCGCAGGCGGCGTGGGCCGCCACCGCCCATGCACTCGCCGGCAACGGCCGGGTGCGAGTGTCCAGTGACGGCGGACGGACGTACCCGCGTTCTCGGGAGCGGGCGCTACCGGCGACGGTCCCGGACCAGCCCGCTGCAGTCCTGGTCTATGACGGGCAGGGCCAGGCGCGGTGTCTGCCCGTGGACCTGGACAGTTCACGAGGGGGGCCTGAGCAGGTTCAGCAAGACCTGACGCGTCTCCACGCGCTGCTGGCTCGCTGTGGGGCGCAGGCGATTACCGACCGCTCCCCCAACGGCGGCCACCACGTCTACGTCCCGTGGACGCAGCCGGTGTCCTTCCATGAGCTGCGCGCCGTCATGGTCGCCCTCGCTGCCCTCCTGCCGAGTCTGGACGTCCTGCCGGCGGTGAACCTGCGCGCCGGGTGTCTGCGCCCTCCCGGCAGCCGACACCGCAGCGGCGGCTGGCAGGAACTCATCACTCCCCTGCCGCAGGCGGCTCGGATCGCAGAGCAGGGCAACCCGCCGGCGGTCTGGCAGGCACTGCAAGAACTCCTCACGCCGTACATGGGTCTCGCCCAGACACGCCAGACGGGCGTGGACCTGACCCTTCCCCAGGTTGCGGCCGGCGGAGCCGGTCCACACGAGCGAAACGCGCACAGCCTGCAGCTACCGCGCCAGCAAGGCCCGCGGCCGCTCACGACAGAAACGCTGCGGCTCGCGCAGCACGGTGAGTATGACGCCCAGCGCTACCAGAGCCCTTCCCAGGCCCGGCAGCGCGTTCACGCGGCCGCAGCCGGAGCTGGATGGCAGTACAGCGACCTGCTCGAGCAGCTCCACAGCGGCCGCTGGCCGGGCCTTGCAGCCCTCTACAGCCGCTACCGACCTGCCGCCCGACCAGAGCGTATCGCCGCCGACTGGGTCGCTGCCGTCACCTGGCTACGTCCATCGCCGAGCGCCCCGGCCGCACCCCCAATCAAAGAGCAGTCTCAGACGGGAGAAGGACATGCGCACAACTCCCACACAAGGGAGCCAACAACACACCGGGGGGACCCCCTCCTCACTGAGAGTCGCGGCGGGAACCGCTCGTTCGATGCGAAAGGGCGCAAGTCAGGATCGGAGTACCAGTTCGTTCGGACCTGGTGGAACTCCGCACGACGAGCAGAACGGGTTCGCTACTCGGGACGTGCAGGTCTCACTCGCCGGCTCCTGCTTCGCGCTTTGGCCAACGCCGCTCAGAAGCAAGGATCGCGATACGTCGAGTTCGGGTGCCGCAGTCTGAGTCTGGCTGCGGGGGTGGACCACAGCACCGTCGCGGCCGCGCTACGTGCCTTGCGAAGCGAAGACGATCCCTTGCTTGTTCTCGTGGAAGATCGACGTGGTGTGCGCGGCGACCTCTATGAGCTGGTGGTGCCGGAGGAGTTTGCTGACAGCATCGGGCGACGTGATTGGAGGCCCGGTCGCATCGAGGCGATCTCCCCCGTCTTTCGGCAGCTGGGCCTACCTGTTGCTTTCGTGTACGAGCAGCTCGGCTCACTCGCCGCGAGCAGCTTCGAGCTCGCCGACCTGGCGTTGGTCAGTCATCGGGCCGCGCAACAAGCACTCAAGACCCTCAGCGCCCATGGCCTCGCCACCCGGAATGCACAAGGCGGCTGGGTGCGCGGCGCTGCCCTGCTGGCGCAGGTCGCCGAAGTTCTCGGCGTTGACCAGGTCATCGAACAGATCCACGCGCGATACAAGGTCGAACGTTCAACCTGGCAAGGGCTGCTCGGGGCACTGACACCGCGTCGCTGGCACCGCGCGCAACACCCGGACACCCAGCAGGGACCTCAGCCAGCTGACAGGCCACCTCCCGAACCACCCGAGCCAGAAGTTGAACCTGAAACCCCTCTGCAACTACTGCATCGCGTTCTCGGGGCGGTCCCTGTCCCCAGTTGGAGTTGGGAACGCAGCAACGAGCCAGCGGCCAGTCGCTGATGCCCTGATCGCCACCGTCGTCGGACAGCGGCGCCCCCGAGGTCCTCGCCGTCGACGTCGACGCGACCGGCGCTGGTCGACCCGGTCGGCACCCTGGGCGCCTGGTGCGTCGACCGCGGCCTGTGGCACCTGCCGTGCGCCTCCGGCGGCCGGTCGCGGGCACCTGTTCGCCGTCCCAGGCGTGCACCGAGACGCCCCCTGGTCGACGTCGGCGGCCAGATCCGCCGGCGAGCTGCGCCCGGGGTCTCAGCGCCTCGAGGCCGCACCCATCCACGGCCGCTGAGCGCCCCGGCGCCGCACCGGAGAGCCCGGTCAGCTATCCGAACGGGCTCGACGAGGCACTGGAGGCCCCCTCAGAGCCGTCCTGGAGTCGCTACCCGCCGGTACCCGGGGCCCGCCGTCCCGCTCGACACCGGCCGTCACGCAGAAGGACAGGCAGGCCAACAGCACCCCTGACCCGCTCCCCCGGCCCGCCGGGATCTTCCACCTCGCCCCGCTCTCGGCCGGCACGAGGTCGACCCCAGCTGCGGCCCTCGCCGCTGATGAGGGGGGCAACGCGCTGCTCTCAGGCAGACAACAGCGCCGACTGAGCCCAGACGTCCGGGGCGGCGCCCATCTCAGTTAGCGTCTGATCCTTCTCGATGAGCATTGCGATGTAGCCCGACATGCTCAAGTTCAGCGCCGCCGCAGCAGCATGACCCTTGGCGTGCTGGTCCGGCGACAGAACGGCAACCGTGCGCACCGACTTGCGGTCCTTGACGATGGCCCGCGGCCCCGCCACGGCCTGCCGCTGCCCCCGGGGTGCTCCGCGCTCAGGCATGCCCAACCTCCGGCTTATCCACTGAAGCTACTATGACGCATGAAGCGATTCGCTTCATGCGTCATAGTAGAAGGGTGAGGACCGATTCGCACGAGACGCGCCGCGTGTCGGCCGCCGTGTTCGGCAACGAGAAGACTGTGGAAGTCATCCTCGCCGTCCAAACCTGCGGCGGGCTCGCTCGAGCCACAGACATCGTCCAGATCACCGGCATCGCCCACGGCATGGTCCGGCCCGTCCTCAAACGGATGCTCGACGCCGGCCTTCTGACGGCGATGCCGAGGCGCGGCGGCTCTCGCGGCGAGTTGTTCTTCGAGATCGGCAACACCGACCTGTGGGCCGCGGTCCACGCGACCGCCCAGCAGGTCGCGACGTTGACACACCCAACGCCACAAGATCTCTCCGCTCCCCCGGATCGGTAGCAGCGGCTCCTACGCAGACGGGCGAGGACTACCCATCGCGGCTCGTAGCGCCGCCAGCACCAGCGCAGACCTGGTGCAACCGAACTCGGCGGCCAGCCCGTCGACCAGCTCAAGCTGCGCCGGAGTGAAGCGCAGCGTGATCGGCGCGCTATCACTGCGAGGCCGCCGCCGAACCAGCAAGCCGTCCTCCGACGGAGCCTCCGGCGCCAGATCCTCGCGGTTGCCCAGAATCGCTTGCGCCACCACGCTCGAGTGCGTCAGCTGCTGTCTATGAGCCTGCTCGCTGAGCCACTTCGACACATCCCGGGGCAGGCGCACAGCCGTCTGAACATTCGTCTGCCGCCGCGCCGCCGACCGCACTGGCGGTGCTGACCTCACGTCGTTCGCGAGGCCCTCCAGCCCTTGCGCGGTTGGCGCTACGCCCTCGTGGACCTCACTGCCTTGCCGCACCAGCCGTGGCGCTACAGAACGGGCCTGCGAAGCGCGGCTCGGTTCCACCGACCCCAACACCGGGACAGCGCCGCCCGTCCCCTCCGCGCTGTCGCGCGACGAAGAGGGCAACGGAAGTCGAGCCAACTCATCCAACCCAGCAAGATCGTCGTCAAAGGCGCTGCTACGACGGCTCATCGGCTCGGCACCGGCGCTTGCGTCTGAGCCAGGGCGATGCGCCCCAGCAACTCCTTCAGCACCGCCAAGTAGTCACGAGCCAGAGCCTCCGCCGCGTCAGGCCTCCCCCAGAGCAGGCGAGTGCTGGACTCCGGTTCGTGCCGGCCAACCCTGCGACGCCGCAGCATGGCAAACCGCTCGGCACTGGCCGCCTCCGCCTGTTCAATCAGCTCTCGAGGGGACATCCCCAACGCCCGAGCGTCCCGAGCCACCGCCGGCGAGTGCCGCACCGTCGCGGTGAACGGCTCGACGCCCGAACCGGCGAGCAGCTGTCGCACCGAGCTGTCGAGCGCCTCATTACGTGCCGAGGCACGCACGTCTCGGGCGAAGTGCACGGTGCCCAGAAACTCGAGCGACGGGTTCAGGTCCCGCCGGGCACGCAACACCCGCTTGATCAGCAGCTCCACTCCGTCGAGGTCAGCCTCATCCTCGCGGTGCGGCGCCACGACGAAGTCCGCCACCGCAAGGACCGCATCGAGCAGCGCCACATCGCCCGGCCCCAGGTCCACCAGGCACAAGCCGTACTCCCCCGTCGCCGCCAGCTCGCTGATAGCCCGGCGCAGGTTGGCGCCCAGGTCCAGACCAGCGGCCGCAGCGCTGGCGGCCGCTCCACCGACCATCGCCAAGGCAGGCCCACCCGGCACGACATCCAACCCGGGCTTGACGTCCCTGACCGGAGTCAGGCTCTCCCCCAGCACGATGGCTCCGTAGAGGCCTCGGCCGCCATCTCCCTCGACCCCAAGGTTGCGCCGACTCAGGTTGGCCTGCTGGTCTCCGTCCACCAGGAGAACGCGCCGCCCCCCCTCCGGCCGGGCGGCAAGGCTGCCTAACCCGGCCACAAGGCTCGTCTTGCCAGCCCCGCCCTTCTGCGTTCCGACTAGGACAACGCGCATGCTTCACCTCCGCCTTCGTGGCTCACGTCCAGGCAGTGTCGGCCAAGCCTGCCGAAGCGCGGCGAACGACACGCCGGACAGGTCGGCGCCGAACTGCGTGACAAGCAGGCGCCGCGACCCACGACACGCAGGGTCCACATCGTTACCAGAATTGGCGTGGACTGCTCGCGCCACGTTTCCAGCAGGAGGCGCAGACATCTAGTTCACAAAGCGTCAGCAGCGTCTGTACACATGCGGCGCGACACACGTGGCGACACGCATCGTCACAACCGAGCGCCTACGGACCTGACTACAGGTCCATTACGTTAATGACTACGCCTAGGAGCCAGAACATCAGCCCCAGCGACCCGGGCCGGCCGAAGGCGGGGCCGCCTCTGTTGCCCCAGGTCGGACGTATGTCAACCCGTAATCGAACCAAGCGGCGATGGCGGCGGGGGAGTGAGGCGGGCGCGGCCCGTCCGTTGCCGATCGGGCATCAGAACGGTTCTGGACGCCGCTCCACGCGACGGACACGGTCGCTACCGCCGGGACGCGGTTAACCAGTCTTCGCACGCCGAGCAGGTCGCGCGACTAGCAACCCCCGCTGGGCGTCGCCAGGCGGCGCAGACGGCTGTCCACGCTGGGGTGGCGGTCTAGGAGAAGGCGCAGGCTGCGACGTGCTGGCATGGGGGAGCCCAGCAGGCGCAGCGCGGCCGCTAGCTCAGCACCGAAGCCGGCGTCCGCGGCGTACCGGTCCGCAGCGTGCTCGCTGGCGCGGCTGACGGCGCCATCGATCAGCGGAGTGACGATCAGGGCAGCGGCGACTCCCAGGAGCATGGCCGCAGCCAGCCACTGGCGCTGCTGGATGGCCTGGATCATGGTGATCGTCCCGCCAACTGCGAACAGCACCGGAACGGCCATGCCGAGCCGCCGGCCGCCGCCCCCCAGGGTTCCGGCGATCCCGAGGACGAGCCGGAACGCTAGGCGTCCTGGCGCAGCGAGCCATCCGGTGGCCAGGCCGTAGCGGCTGGCGTGAGTGGCGTGGTGACCCAGCTCGTGAGCCAACAGGGCCTGCATCTGACGCTCGGACACCCGGCCTGCCAGGAAATCTCGCAGAGCACCTTCGGTGACCGCGACGCTCCGTCGCCCGGCGGCGCAGGCGTTGGGGCGACGTCCAGGCTGGACGTACCAGTCGACGCGGTCACCGGCCACCGCGCAGCGGCCCAGCGCGCTGCGCCAGACGGGCTCGAGCAGCTGTTGCTCCCGGGCGTTGGGCCGGCGGAAGCGGTAGGCGGCGCGGACAGCCAGACGCTCGCCGTGGCGGGTGCAGACGAGCGCGGAACCGCTGAGCCACAGCACAAGCGCCGGCGCAGCCCACCTTCCCAGGCCCGCGGTCAAAACCAGCATGAACAGCGTGCCGCCGCAGATGGCGGGGGCCATCGCCAGCGCCCGGCCGAAGCTGTAGTGCCGCCGCGGAGACCGTGGGCTGCGGACAGCGGTCGCGGCCAGTGGGCTCATCGTGGTCATCAGCTCGTCCTTGTCTGCGCGCGGAGTGCTATCTGCTCGCACAGTGACACCCTGATCGGACAGGTTGCGGCGCCGACGTGCAACGGTCACCGCTAAAGTACCGATGATCTGGCCGGTGGTGGGGGTCTGGGCGCAGACTGTCACCTGCAGGATGCCGGCGTGCCACGACGCGACAGACGCCACCGGCCCGGCGGTCACGCTGGGCAGATGTCACTGGAGTCCCTGTGGGGACCCGAGCAGGACGGAGCGACCAGCGATGAGCCAGTCGTACGCGCAGCTGGCCCAGAAGCACTGGGCCGCGCACCGGCAGCACCAGCTGTCCCTGATGCCGGACCCGGACGTGTTCTTCGCGGAACTGGGCCGGGAGATTCAGGAGCGCGTGGACCTGTTGAGTCTGGAGCTGGAGGGCCCGGACGTTCCGGGGGAGGGCTACCTGGCGAAGGTCGGTCGGCTGCGGATGGCCAACTTCACCGCGGCGGCTCAGGCACTTCGAGAGCTGCTGCCGCCGGCCGAGCAGGACGAGCAGCCGGAACTGGAGGACCTAACACCGAGCCTGGAGCCGGCGACGTTCTGGCCCTCGTCGACGCCGCCGCCGGTGACGGGTTGGCTTCCGGTGGAGATGAGCCCGGACCACCCGCGCTACCGGGAGCTGGACGAGGACCTGGGGCTGCGCCGGGTCTGACCCGGCAGGCCGCCGCAGGCCCGGTGGCGTTCCGGCCTCAGGCGCAGGGTGACCTGGCCCCGGCCGGGGCGTCGGCCAAGCTGGCCGCGAACATGGCGGCGCTGCGCACGTTGCGCGGCGTAGGTGAGCAGGGCCGGGCGGCGGACGCGGAGCAGCAGGCGGTGTTAGCCCGCTGGTCGGGGTGGGGCTCGTTGCCTCAGGTGTTCGACACCTCCCGGTCCGACCTCGAGCCGGTCCGGACCGAGCTGCGGGAGTTGCTCGGTGCCGACGGCTTCCGGGCCGCCTCGCGCACGACGTTGAACGCGCACTACACCGACGCGGCGCTGGCCCGGGCGGTGTGGGACGTGCTGACCGAGGCCGGGTTCGCCAGCACTACCGGGCGGGTGCTGGAGCCGGGCTGCGGGGCGGGCACGTTCCTGGGCCTGGCGCCCGCGTCCGCCACCCGGCTGGTCGGGATCGAGCTGGACCCGACGACTGCGGCCGTCGCCCAGGAGCTCTACCCGCACGCCGAGGTCCGGGCTGAGAGCTTCGCCGACAACCGGCTGCCCGAAGGCGGGTTCGACCTGGCGATCGGTAACGTCCCGTTCGGCAAGATTTCCCTGCACGACCCGGTCCACAACCCTGCCGGCCACAGCCTGCACAACCACTTCATCGTCAAGGCGCTGCATCTGACCCGGCCTGGCGGGGTCGTCGCCGTGCTGACCTCGCACTGGACGATGGACGCGACCAACCCGGCCGCCCGCCGTGAGATCGCCGGGCTCGGTGAGCTCGTCGCTGCGGTCCGCTTGCCCAGCACCGCCCACCAGAAGGCCGCAGGCACCACCGTGCTGAGCGACCTGCTTGTGCTGCGCCGCCACGCCACGCCTACTGAGAGTGCCGCCGGCGGGGGAGTGGTGGCCTGGGAACGGGCCGTGCCGCTGCCGGTCGACGACGCCGGCCCGGGCCCGGTCGAGGCCGACGGCGGCCGCCGCCGCCAGGCACCTGCGGTCAACGAGGCCTTCCTGGCCCATCCCGAGTGGGTTGTGGGACCCCAGGTGTCCGGCAAGGCCAGTACGGGCCTGAGGTGACCGTGGTGTTCGACGGCGACGTCGACGCGATGGCCGCCCAGCTGGCCGGCCGACTGCGGCAAGCACTGGCCGACACCGGCCACGGCCTGGGGGAGCGGCCGCTGTTCGAACCGGCCGCGCCGGGCGTCGGGCAGCCGCTGCTGCGCCCGGACGCTGTGCCCGGAAGCGTCGAGGCGCACCTGGACGTCGACGGAGTCGGCGGGTTCACCGTGGTGGCCGGCGGCCAGCTGCTCGAGCACCAGGTACCCAAGAGCCAGGCCCGCGAGCTCACCGCGCTGATCGAGCTGCGTGACGTGACCGTGCGGCTGCTGCAGACCGAAGCCGCCAGCCGCCAGGACAGCGCTGAACTGCGCGGGATGCGCACCGAGCTGAACCTCCGCTACGACGCCTACGCCGCCCGCTACGGCCCGCTCAACCGCGTCACGACCCGCCGCACCGGCCGGGTCAATCCCGACACGGGGCAGGAGCGGCTGGCGCGGATCCGGCCGCCGCAGGGCGGGTTCCGCGGCGACCCGCATGCCCCCGCCGTCTACGCCCTCGAGGAGTACGACGCGACGACCGGAACGGCCCGCAAGGCCTCGATCATGCGCCAGCGGGTCATCGCTCCCAGACCTCAGCGGCTCGGGGCGGACAGCCCCGCTGACGCTCTCGCGATCTGCCTGGATAGCCACGGCCAGGTCCGGCTGGACGAGATCGCCCGGCTGCTCGGCGTCGACGAGCCGCAGGCGCGGCACGCCCTCGGCGCCCTGGTGTTTGCCGACCCGGAGCAAGGCCAGCGGCTGGTCCCGGCACCGGAGTACCTGTCGGGCAACGTCCGAGCCAAGCTGCGCGCTGCCGAACATGCCGCCGAGCAAGACCCCGCGCAGGACTGGCAGCAGGTCAACATCGCGGCGCTGCGCGAGGTGATCCCGGCCGATCTGAGTCCGGCCGAGATCGACGCCCGTCTCGGCGCGACCTGGATCGGCGCCGACGTCGTGGCGCAGTTCCTCCGCGAGGCCCTCGACGACCCGAGCGTGCAGGTGGAGAACCCGGGCGGCTCGGTGTGGGCGGTCAAGGGAGTCCGGCACAGCGTGCTGGCCACGACCACCTACGGCACTGGCCGGATCTCGGCGATCGACCTCGCGCAGGCCGTGCTCGAGCAGCGGCAGATCAGGATCACCGACGAGCTTGAAGACGGCCGCAGGGTGCTGAACCTGACCGAGACCGTCGCGGCGCAGGACAAGGCGACGGTGCTGGGGGAGGCGTTCACCGAGTGGATCTGGCAGGACCCCGAGCGTGCCGAGCGGCTGGTCCAGATTTACAACGACACGTTCAACGCGATCGTGCTGCGCAGCTACGACGGCAGCCAGGCGCTGCTGCCCGGCCTGGCCGTCACGTTCACGCCACGGGCGCACCAGCTGGCCGCGGTCGCCCGGATGGTCGCCGAGCCCACCGCTCTGCTCGCCCACGACGTCGGGGCCGGCAAGACCGCCTCCATGATCATCGGTGTGTCCGAGCTCCGCCGGCTGCAGATGGTGCACAAGCCGGCCGTCGTGGTGCCGAACCACATGCTTGAGCAGTTCACCCGCGAATGGCTGCAGCTGTACCCGCAGGCCCGGGTGCTGGCTGCTGGTACTGAGGACCTGGCTGGTCCCAAGCGCCGGCTGCTGGTGGCCCGGGTTGCGACCGGTGACTGGGACGCGGTGATCCTGTCGCGCTCGGCGTTCGAGCGGCTGCCGATGGCCCCCGAGACGCAGAAGGCCTACCTCGACAGCCAGCTGGAGCAGCTGCGCGGGCAACTGGAGAACTCCCGCGGCGGCAGCGGCCTGACCGTCAAGCGTCTGGAGGGCGCGCTGGCCCGCGCAGAGGAACGCCTGGACGCGCTGACCGACGGTGCCCGCGACCCGGGCGTGACGTTCGAGATGACCGGCATCGACTACGTCGTCGTCGACGAGGCGCACGGCTACAAGAACCTGCGGACACCCTCGAACATCGTCGGCGTCGCGATCGACGGTTCGCAGCGTGCCAGCGACCTGGACATGAAGCTCGGCTACTTGCGGGAGCGGGCGGCCGAGCGCGGCAGCCACCGGGTCGCGACGTTCGCCACGGCCACGCCCATCGCCAACAGCGTCGCCGAGGCGTACGTGATGATGCGCTATCTGAGCCCGGACGTGCTGACCGACGCTGGCGTCACCGACTTCGACACGTGGGCGGCCACCTTCGGGGACGTCACCACCACTTTGGAGTTGTCGCCGGACGGCAGCAACTACCGGATGCAGAGCCGGTTCGCCAAGTTCCGCAACGCGCCCGAGTTGCTGCGCATGTGGCATCTCACGGCCGACATCAAGACCGCCGAGGACCTGCAGCTGCCCACGCCGGCCCTGACCGGCGGCGTTGCCCGCACGGTCGTCGTTTCGCCGTCGCCGCAGCTGGTCGAGATGATGGCCGAGCTGTCAGAGCGGGCTGACGCCGTTCAGGGCCGCCGGGTCGACCCGGCCGAGGACAACATGCTCCGGGTCGCGACCCACGGCCGGATGGCCGCGCTGGACCTGCGGCTGCTGCAGCGCCAGGCAGGGGACCCGACCAAGCTCGTCGTCGCCGCCGACCGGATCGCCGGCATCCACCACCGCGAGGCGACGCGTACGTACCCGGGCAGCGACGTGCCCGGCAGCCTGCAGCTGG
>JAABUN010004148.1_pt1 | contig 20446 bp, 16 predicted proteins | sample 5559311 | NCBI WGS metagenome assembly JAABUN01 (sample SAMN10711877, study PRJNA513370) | rock metagenome | isolation source: Antarctica rocks | place: Antarctica: Victoria Land, Siegfried Peak sud
ACTGAACCCGACGAACCCCCTTGATCCCGCCTACCGTTGGCCGGCAGAGATCGACCGTGCGATTCAGGAAGGACAAGAGCACGGCATCGAGGTGTCTCTGCTCGCGTTCAGGACTCCGCCGTGGGCCAACGGCGGGCAGTCGCGCGAGTGGGCCCCAGACGATCCGCAGGACTATGCGGACTTCTTGGAGGCCGCCGCCAAGCGCTACCCACAGATCCGACACTGGATGATCTGGGGCGAACCGTGCCGCAGCACCAACTGGAAGCCGCTGACGCCGGAAGATGCGCCGCCGGGAAACTTCACGCCCAATACCCCGGCGCGACGCCTGACGGCCAAGCAGGCCGAGGCGCCCCGGCGCTATGCCCGGCTCCTCGACGCCGCCTACGGTCGCCTCAAGGCAGCCGACCGCCGCAACCTGGTGATTGGAGGCAACACGTGGACCGCCTGCGAGATCTCACCCTTCAACTACATCAAGCACATGCGCCTGCCCAACGGCCGGCCGCCTCGGCTCGACATGTTCGGGCACAACCCATTCACCGCCAGGAAGCCCGACCTTCGCAATCCGCCGACCGGAAACGGATGGGCGGACTTCTCCGACCTCAAGCGCCTGACCGGATGGGTCGACCGAAACCTCTCCCGGCCCGGCCAGCGGCGTGGCTCGATCGAGATATTCCTGTCCGAGTTCTTCGTGGCCACCGACCACACCAACGACGAGAACGGCTTCTTCAGATCCCGCAGGGTGGTGGCCCAATGGCTCTCGAGCGGCCTCAAGATAGTGCGCGGGTCGCGCCGCTTCTACACGCTTGGGTGGCTGAGCCTCTACGACGACCCCCGTCGCGCAGACAACTTGCAGATTGAGCGCGGCTTGCTCACCCGGGAAGGCCGCAAGAAGCCCGCCTACTTCTCTTTCAAGAAGGGGTAGCGCTGATCTTGGAGAGGGGGGTGGCGCCGAGGAGGTGGGCGCTGCTAGTCGCGACGGCCGTGATCTCGATCAGCGCGGTCCTGGCTTCACCGGCCGACGCGGCACGCCCGCCGGCCTCCTTCTTCGGCATCCAGGCCTGGTCCACGCCGTCCGAGCGAGGGTTCGAGCGCATCGAGCAGGGAGAGATCGGGCTATACCGGTTCGGGCTCTTCTGGCGTGACGTCGAGCGCACCCCCGGCAACTACGACTGGAGCAGCATCGACCTGGTGGTCGGACGCGCCGCGAGACATGGCGCGCAGCTCCTTGCCACTCTTCACGCGAAGCCCGCCTTCTACGGCGAGGATTTTCGCCGGGTCCCGCACACCCGCGCCCAACTGGCCGCGTTCAGGCGCTTCGTGCGCGCCGCAGTCGCGCGCTACGGGCAGGGAGGCACGTTCTGGCGCGCACCCGGCCAACGCGATCTGCGGGCGTCGCCGATCCGTAGATGGCAGGTCTGGAACGAGGTCAACGGATCACGTCCGGAGTGCCCGGCCTCGCGCGCCAGCGGCTGTCCTACCCATGCGACTCCCGCGGAGTACCGCCGGGTGGTGGGCGTTGCGGCAGAGGAGATCCGCGCAGGTGATAGTCGCTCGCAGGTCGCCCTCGCCGGTCTGGCCGAGACGCGGCGTGGGCAGCCGGTCATCAGCTATCTCCGCGCGCTCTACCGCGACCGGAACTTCCAGAAGCGCTTCGATGCCGTGAGCCTGCACCCGTATGCGGTCGAGCCGGAGGCCGTCCTGTTTGCGGTCCGTCGGGCGCGAGCCGTCACCCGGAGCGCGGGCGACGGCCGCGCGCCCATATGGGTCACAGAGGTGGGCTGGGGCACGGGCGGCAGCGCCTTCAACAGCACGTCCCCCAGAGGGCAGGCGAAGCTCCTGCGGAGAACCTTCGATCTGTTGGTCGGCGCTCGCCGGCGGTACCGGATCGCCGTGGTCGCTTGGTTCTGCTTCCAGGATCGGCCATCGCACTCCGACGACCAACCGGGCAGCGCCTTCCCGTCCGCAGGGCTCTTCGACCGGCAGGGCCGGCCGAAGCCGGCCTGGAAGGCCTACGTCGCGATCACGGGCGGCCGGACGGGAGGGCGGGTACCGGCCTACTCGAACGGGGGTTAGTGCCATCCGCCAACAACTGCTACCCCGGCCGCCGGCAACGGCTACAATGCCGCCTGGCACGGGTACTGGCGACCGTCGATCTGCGACGGCAAAGGGATAAAGGGGAGACATGACGCGCAAGTTTTCGAGGGGACTGTCCGTGGTGCTCGTGGCCATGATCGGGGCGGTTGGAGCGGCGCCCGCTGGTGCTGCGACCGCCCCGAGATCCTTCTACGGCATGTCCGCGTGGAAGGTTCCGACCGAGACTGGCTTCAAGCGCATGAAGGAAGCGAAGGTTGGCGTGTACCGCTTCGGCATCTTCTGGAAGGACATCGAATCCTCCCGTGGCAAGTTCAACTTCGCCTTCAGCGACGCCCACGTCCTGCGTGCGGCGAAGAACGGCATCGAGCCCTTGGCGATCCTGCACCAGAAGCCCGCCTTCTTCGGTGACGACTACCGCCGTGTGCCAAAGAACGCCGAGGAGCTCGCCGCCTTCGGTAGGTTCGTGACTGCGGCGACCAGGCGCTACGGGCCCAACGGCACCTTCTTCAGAGCCAAGAGTCGCAAGCGCTTCAAGCGCTTCGCGGTCCGCAAGTGGCAGATCTGGAACGAGGTGAACGGCGCGCGCGCAGATTGCCCGCCTACCCAGACCAAGGGCTGCGAGCCGCACGGTACGGCCGGCGAGTACAAGAAGGTGGTCACCGTGGCGGCGAAGATCATCCGCAGGGCGGACCGCGGAGCGAAGATCGGCCTGGCGGGTATAGCTGAGACCAAGCGCGCGGTGTCGGTCGAGAGCTACCTCAAGCAGCTCTACAAGCAGAGGAGCTTCGCCAGGAACTTCGACGCGATCGGGCTGCACCCCTACGCGAGGACACCGAAAGAGGCCTTGGCCGCCGTGAAAAACGTACGCGGCTTTGCTCGCAAGGGCGGGGATCCCGGCGTCGCGATCTGGCTGACCGAGATCGGCTGGGGCACGGGGGGGAAGGCCTACAACACGGAGTCTCCCAAGGGGCAGGCGAGCAAGCTGACCCAGTCCTACAAGCTGTTCGCGGCCAACCGCAAGAAGCTTGGAATTGCCCTGGTCGTGTGGTTCTGCTGGCAGGACCGTCCGTTGGTCCCCGACGAAGTCGCGAACGTGGCCTTCCCGTATGCAGGGCTCTTCAAGATCAATGGCAGTCCAAAGCCGGCGTTCAAGGCCTATGCCAAGGTGGCCGGCGGGAGGGCGCGAGGAAAGATCGGCCCCTACGGACCGTAGGCTTGGTTCGCTGAGCCGGGCGCGCTCGGGTTCAGCGAATGCCACTCCGGCGGGGCGGGCGCCCCGCCGGAGGCGCTGATTTGGACCTCGCGCCTCGGAGAAACCCTCGCCGCAGGACCGCCATGTGAGACGCAAGTGGGATTCCTGTCCGCGGGAGTTACCGCTCGCGGAGGAGGGCAGCCCCCACGAGCGCTGCCAAGAGCTGCACCCCGCCAGCCACGAGCATCGCGCCCGACGCCCCGAGACCCGCCACGGCGGGCGCGGACAGCAGAGTTCCGAGACCGAAGAATGCGGGCTTCAGGCTGGCCGCGGCAGTGGATATCTGGGCGCGCAGGCCCTTGGGCGTCCGTTCTTGCCGGACCGCAAGAGTTGCCGCCAGGGCCGGGCCGTAGGCGATGCCTGCGAGGGCGATCAGGGACAGAGAGGCAGCTACCGAGGTGGCAAGCGGCCAGGCGAGCATGAGCGTCCCTGCCACTGCAATCCCAACCAGAGCCACGTGTTCGGCCGATCGCCTTCGCTGGATTCGAAGGAGCGCGAGGGCCCCTACGGCTGAGCCCGCGGCGAAGGCCGCCCACATGTACCCGGTGAGGCTTTCGTCCGCGTTCAACCGGCCTGTCGCGAAGAACGGAAACGCAAGCGTGAGGACCCCGCGCCCGCCGAGGCTGATGGCGCCTGCCACGGTGACCGCCATCAGAGCCGGGGTACCGATCACATGGCGGAAGCCAGAGACCACAGCAGCCACCACGCGCAGCGCGCCCCGTGTTGCGGGGCGAACCAAGTCCGGCATGGTCACGAAGAACACCAGCGCCACGAACTTGACGACGCCCTGTGCAGCCACGGCGGGGGTGGCACCGAACCCGGCTGCCAGAGTGCCGGCGAGGGCCGGGCCGGCGACTATGGCGATATTGAAGCTCGCGGCCTCCAGAGTGTTGGTTGCCGGGAGTAGGCGCTCCGGCACGACTTCGGGAAGCAGGCTCGTGACCCCGCCGTAGGAGAGCGGCGCGGTGACGCCCGCGGTCAAGCACAGCAACGGCAGCACGACGTCCGGCGTTCCCTCGGGTGCGAACGCGAGAGCGCTCGCAGCAGTCCCGGCTACGGCCTGATCAAGCGAGATCAGGCGCAGCGGGCGCGCCGAGCGATCGAGCAGGGCACCCAGAACCGGCCCGGAGACCAGACCCGGGAAGGTGAACGCCGCCACGCTTGCCCCCGCCAGCGCGGCGCTGTCGGTTCGCTCCAGGACCAACAGAGCCACACCGACCACCGCCATCTCACCGCCCAGCCGCGACAGTGTCGATGCCGTGAAGAGGCGGGAGTAGCGAGGAGCACGCCACACGCTGGCAAGGCGGGGCTCCACGCGCAGAGGATGACAGCGATTGCCGTTCACCTGCCGGCGAGCTTGGGAGTTGCTATACGACGCTCCGCACGCATGCGTTTCCTGTTCGTCACCCTCCAGCGCGTCGAAAGCGAGTTCTACGGGCGCGTGTCCAGCGAGCTCACCCGGCGGGGCCATGAAGTCGCGCACCTCACCTTCTCGAGGCGGGCCGCAATCCTCCTGCGTCGGAGGGGCCTTGCGGCCTACGTGCTCCCCGAATTGATGGTCCGCGTGGGGTCGCTCGATTGGGATCGAGAGGCGTCACGCATCGAGGAGCGCTACGACACTCCTACCTTCAGAGACGTTTACAGAACGGACCCCGTCTGCGACGGACGACCTGAGGAGTGGTGCGTGGAGCGGACGGTGCGACATGTGGTCGCGACCGAGCGATTGCTTGACGAGATACGACCGGACGTCGTCGTGCCCGAGGTGGGCAACGAGACGATCCGAACGGCCGCCCACCTCGTAGGTGTCGACCGTCGGATACCTGTGCTGCTTCTCGGTTACACCATCTTTCCGCGCTCCTTGCTGTTGTGTGCGGACACTCTCAGCGCCCCGATCGTGCGTCGCGATGACGTGCGGGAACTCGAGCCTGCAGAGCGGGCCGAGGTCGAGTCGTTCATGGGCGACTTCACGGCAAGAAAACAGCCCATCCGCGCCTATCGCTCACGACCAATCAACAGCGGGCGCTGGCGGTCCCTCGTCCGTCATCTGGCCGTCCGAGCGCTGTGGGACCGCGATAACGATTACCTGAGGCCGCTCGAGTGGAGCCTCGGTCTGGCAGCCGAGCGCGCGCGGCCCCGTTTGGCCCGGCGTCTGTACGCGCCGATGGACGGCACCAGGCCCTTCGTGTACTTCCCCCTTCACCTCGCAGAGGACTACAAGCTGAAACGCCTCATTCCGCAGTGGGCGGACCAGCTTTGGACAGTCAATCAGGTGGCGAGCGCCCTGCCGCACGGATTCGACCTGGTGGTCAAGGAGCACCCCATTGCGGTTGGTCGCTATCGCCTTCGGTTCCTCGCACGCCTGGCGCGGATGAGAAATGTGCGGCTCGTGGATCCGTACACCAGCTCCCACGAACTGATCGGGTCGGCCAGTGCCGTGGCGGTTATCAGCTCGACCGTGGGGCTCGAGGCGCTTCTCTACGAGAAGCCGGTCCTCACGATGGGCCGTCCCTACTACTCCGGCTTCGGGGTGACGCTTGACTTGGAATCGTTTCGAGACATCCGCCATCTGGTCCCGGCCGTTCTTGACTTCCGGCCAGACCCGGAGCTGATCCGTAGCTTCCTCCACGCCGGCATGCGACGGTGCTATCCGGGCGCACCCGTGCTGGTGGACCGCTCGGACGAGAATGCGCGCGTCCTCGCCTCTTCGCTGGAGGAAGGAATGCGTGACGTGGATTCGCTGCGGGTGGTGCGAGAGGCGGATGCGTTGGGCGCTCCCGCTCCGTTTGCCGGGCGACACTGAGAGCGGGCACGACAGTATGCGCCCACGAGGCGTCACCTGCTGGGTTCGCTCGGCGTCGCCGGCATAGAGCGCCAGGTGCTGCTGTCGGGGAGGCCGAGAGTGCTGGCGAACGCCCCCGGCTCCGGCAGTTCCTCGAGCACCAACCAAGGCTCGCACGCCTCGAGCTCCGCGAGCGAGTACGACGGCCCGGTCGCGACCGCGACCGTGCGCGCCCCGATGACCTTGCCACAGGAAACGTCGTGGGGGGTGTCGCCGATCACGTACGCACGGTCCGGGACATAGGCGTCCTCCACCACCGCGCGTGCGGCGCGGGCGATCGAAGGTCGGTCCGAGCCCTCCACGCTGAACGCGCCGCCCGTGTCGGCGAAGAAGTCCCAGAGGCCGTAGTGGCGGAGCTTGGCCTCAGCGCCCTCGCGGACGTTGCCGGTCAACAGCAGGTTGACGACATCGTCGCGCGTGTCGAGCGCTTCCAGGTTCGAACGTACGTTGGGGAGCACCTCGCCTTGCCGCCGGCCGAGCGCGTCCGGGAGCAGCCGCGCGTACGCGCGCAGGAAGTCTCCGGCGCGCTCCTCCTTGCCGAACGAGCGGCAGATCTCCACTGCGATCTCCGCGTCCGTGAGCCCCGCCGTGCGCATCGTCGACAGGTTGAGCTCGCCGCCGAGGACCTCACGTGCCGCGTCCTCGAGCGCGAACACCCCGGCTCGCGCGGTGCTCAGCAGCGTGCCGTCGATGTCCCAGAAGAGGTGGATCAAGCCCGCAACCGGTCGCGCAGCGAGCCGGCGTCCAGGCCGTGGGCCTGGAGCACTTCCTCGTTGGAGCCGGAGACCGGCAGGCGATCAACGCCCCAGACGTCGACCGCGCTGCGCGGCATCGCGGCTCTCACCGCGTCGCCCTGGCCACCCCTGACCCAGTGGTTGTCGAGCACGACGACGCGCCGGCCGCCCACAGCTTCTGAGAGCCAGGCCCCGTCGACGTCGCGCAGCCATGGAAGCAGCACGAGCGCCGCGCCGTCGACCTGCCAGGCCTGCGAGGCGAGGACCGGGCCGGTGCAGACGAAGACCGCGTCGCCGTCGGCGCGCACGACCGTCCCGCGGCCGGGCTCCAGGCGCTGCGCGCGTGCCGGCTCGAAGCCGAGCTCCCACGGCACGGAGACCAGCCGGATGTAGACCGGCCCGCCCGCCTGGTGCACGGCCCACTCCACGCACAGCCGCGCCTCGTGGTCCGACGCCGGCTCGAGGCAGGCCATCCCGGGCACGCAGCCCATCAGCGCGATGTCGCGGACCGACTGGTGGGAATGCCCCGGGCCGCCCGGGACGAGCCCCACCAGCGAGCCCGTGTAGATGACCTTCGTGCCCTCGGAGGCGTTGTTGAAGATCTGCTCGTTCGCGCGGGGCGTCAGGAAGCAGCCGAACGAGTGCACCGCCGGGAGCATCCCGGCCAGCGCGAGACCGCCGGCCTGGCTGACCATGTCCTGCTCGGCGATGCCGCACTCGACGAAGCGCTCGGGGAAGCGCTCGCGCAGCGGGATCAGGCCCGTGTCGAGGAAGAGGTCGGCGTCGAGCGCGACGAGGGTCGGCTCGGAGGCGGCGGCGTCGGCGAGCGCCTCGCCGTAGGCGGGCACGAGCCGCTGCGGGTTCTCGGGCTGGGTCCGCTGGGGCGCCTGGGCCTCCTCGAGCTCCGGTTCGGCCCCGCGGCCCCGCAGGCGGTCCAGCAGCTCGGCCATGGCGGCCTCGTACTGGTCGGGGCCGGGCGCGCCGGAGTGAAACGGGTACAGCGCCGTGCCGCTGCGCTCGAGGTCGTGCGGCTCGAACACCGTTGCCCCCGCGCCCTTGACGGTGTCGGCGATCAGGAGCTTGGGCCGGTCGGGCGAGTCCTCCAGCAGCCCTCCGAGGGTCTGGGAGAGCGCCGCTACGTCGTTGCCGTCGCAGCGCTCCACCGCCCAGCCGAAGGCGCGCACCTTGGCCTCGAGGTCGCCGAGGTCTGAGACCTGATCGACCCACGTGTCGGACTGGATCTTGTTGTGGTCGACGATCACGGTGATCTCACCGAAGCCCTCGTTGGCCGCCTGCCCGAGCGACTCCCAGAACTGCCCCTCCTGGAGCTCCCCGTCCCCCGTGACCACGAAGACCCGCCGGCGCCCGCCGCGCAGGCGCGCGGCGCGGGCGAACCCCTTGGCCTTCGCCACGCCCATCCCCAGCGAGCCGGTGTTGGTCATCACCGCCGGCACGGACGCGATGTCCGGATGCCCGGGCAGGCCGCCGAGCCGACGCAGGCGGTGCAGGCGGTCGAAGTCGAGCTTGTCCGTCCCCGCCAGCACGGCGTAGACGGCGGGGGCGTCGTGGCCCTTGGAGGAGAAGCAGACGTCGTCGTCCTCGAGCACCTCGAGGTGCAGCCAGCAGAGGATCTCCATCACGCTGAACGACGTGCCGATGTGGCCCGACCCGGCTTCGGTGATGGACGACAGGGCGTTGATGCGGCAGGCGTCGGCGAAGGCCGCGACGCGTGCGACCGGCTCGGGGAGGGCGCGGATGGCCTCAAGCCCGGCGGGGCTCACGTAGCGCAAGCGGAGCCGGTCGTTGGCCGCGAAGGTCGCTGCCTCCATCTAGACCGTCACCTCGATCGGCGGCAGCAGCGCCGGATCCTGGGCGGCGATCCGCTCCGCCGCCTCCCAGTCGTCGGGGTAGTCGATCGAGAAGCCCTCCGCGCCCACGGTCTCGAAGGGGACGACGCGCCGGCCCGCGATCTCGCCCTCGGCCACGATCCGCGTCCACGCGATCTCCACGGAGGAGTCCTGGACCCAGACCTCGGGCAGCGCGGCGGTCTGCCGCGAGTGCGTCGGCACCTCGCCGTCGGGCTGCGGCAGCAGCGGGCGCATAAGCGAGCCCTCCAGGACCCACATCTTGCCCGGGTGCTCCCGGACGCGCCGCACCGCGCGGATCGAGTCGGCGTCGGGGACTGCGGTCAGCTGCTCCCAGGCTCGGCGGATCGTGGCGCCGCGGCGAAACGGCGAGGTCGGCCGCACGATGGAGAAGGCGTCGTACTCGGTGCCCGCGAGGACGTGCTTGACCCACTCGATGTCCGGGGAGGTGGCCGCGGCGATCTCGGGGGGCCGCAGGCCGGGCACCTCGGCGCCGTAGTGCCGGGCGACCTCCGCCGTCGCCTCGCTGTCGGTGGACACGACGATCGCGTCGAAGACCCCGCTCTCCCGTGCGGAGGCGATCGACCACGCCAGCAGCGGATGGCCCGCGAACGGCCGGACGTTCTTTCCGGGAACGCGGACCGAACCCGCCCGCGCGGGGATCAGCGCGACGACGGAGCTCAACTCAGGCGCGCTGCGGGTCGTGGGTGATGTGAACCGTCTTGAGGTCGGAGTAGACGTCGAGGGCCTCCGTGCCGGCCTCGCGCCAGCCCGTGCCGGAGTCCTTCAGGCCGCCGAAGGGCCAGTGCGGCTCCGACCCGTAGGTCGGCCCGTTGACCGAGGCGACCCCCGAGACGATCCGGGCCACGAACTCCTGGCCGCGGTGCATCGAATCGGTCCAGATCGCCGCGGTCAGCCCATACGGCGAGTCGTTGGCCAGGACGATCGCGTCCTCGAACCCGCCGACGCGGTGCAAGGTCGTGATGGGCCCGAAGAGCTCGGTGGAGGAGAGGTCGTCGCTGCCCTCGATCAGCGTCGGCGCCATGTAGAACCCCGGCCGGTCCAGGCGCTCGCCGCCGGCCAGCACGGTCGCGCCCGCGGCCTTGGCGTCGCGGACCTTGGCGAGCATGTTGTCGAGCTGGCGCTCGTTGATGACGGGGCCGAAGTCGTCCTCGTCGGTGGAACCGACGCGCTGGCGGCTCGTGCGCTCCAGCAGAAGCTCCTTGAACTTCTCGTAGATGGCATCGAACACGATGATCCTGCTGCCCGCGGCGCAGCGCTGGCCCGCGTTGGAGTACGCGCTGAGGGCCGCGGTGTCCGCTGCCCGCTCGAGGTCGGCGTCGTCGCAGACGATCAGCGGGTTCTTGCCTCCGAGCTCAAGGCAGACCTTGGCCAGCCGCTCGCCGGCCACGCGCGCGATGAGGCGCCCCACCGCGGTCGAGCCCGTGAAGGACACCACGGCGACGCGCTCGTCCTCCACGAGCGCCGCACCTGCCTCGGGCCCGAGCCCCTGGACCACGTTGAGCACGCCGTCGGGCACGCCGGCCTCGGCGGCCAGTCGCGCGAAGGCAAGCGCCGTCTGGGGAGCGTCCTCGGAGGCCTTCAGCACCGCCGCGTTGCCGCACATCAGCGCCGGGAACACCTTCCAGGAAACGTTGGCGATCGGCGTGTTGGCGGCGATGATCAGGCCCGCCACCCCGAGGGGCTGGCGGATGATGGACACGTGCCGGTGCGGCACGCCGGAGGTCGTCGTCTTCCCGTAGAGGCGGCGCCCCTCGCCCGCGACGAAGTAGCCCATCTCGATCGCCCCGCCCGTCTCACCGGCGGCGTCGCGCGGCGACTTGCCCGTCTCGGCACTGACGATCGCCGCCACGGCCTCCGCATCGCGCTCGAGGAGTTGGGCGAGCGCGCGCAGGATGCGCCCCCGTTCGGGCCCCGGCGTCCGCGCCCAGGCGGGCTGGGCCGCCGCCGCGGCCGCCACGGCCGCGCCAACGTCCTCGGCGTTGGAACGGGCCGCCAGGGAGATGACCTCGCCCGTGGCCGGCGCGCGCTTCTGGAAGGTCTTCCCGGACGCCGCCGGGCGCTCCTGGCCCCCGATGACGTTGGCGATGGTCTGTGTGGCGGTCTGGACCGTCATGCGGTGAACCCTCCATCGACGCGGAGCTCGTGCCCGGTGACGTAGCGCGACGCCTCCGAGGCCAAGAAGACCATGGTCCGGACAGGTCGTCGGGCTCGGCCGTCCGCTCGAGCGGTACCCGAGCAGAGTACTTCTCCAGGCTGCGAATCCTGCCCGCCGATGTCCCAGCGGTCGCACATGGCGATCAGCGGAAGCACCGCGATCTGCGCATGCTCGGCGGCGTGCAGGAGCCCTGCAGCTTGTCGAGCGGGAAGTCCGAGTCGATCGGCCCGTCGGGAAACACGTACTAGAGCGCCTGAGTGTGGAAGTACTGCTGGTCCTGGGCCAGCGCCTTCGTGGGGTAGAGGTAGAGGGCGCGTGCCCGGCCGTCGCGGGCGAGCGTGTCGAGCACCGGCAGGTTGAAGGCGAGCGACTTGCCGCTGGCCGTGCCGGTGGTCACGATCGTGTGGCCGCGTCGAACCGCCCCGAGCGTCGCGGCCTGGTGCGAGTAGAGCGTGTCCACGCCGGTGCGGCCGAGCGCCTCGAGCAGCGCGGGATGGAGGTCGTCGGGCAGCGGGGCGATGGGACTCCAAGCCCGATCCGGATGGCCTGAGCTTCGCCACCCAGGCTCGCTACATGGCTGGCGCGTTCTACGTCCTCTGGCGCCAGGGGTCCGTGTCGTCACCTGGTACTCATGCGCGACGAGGCGGAGGGGATGGCTGGGGCTCGACGCTTCAGTCGGGCATCTTCCTGCGCGGCGCCACCGCGGGCGCGGACAAGCCCAAGCTCTCCTTCACCGCCTTCCGCTTCCCGTTCACCGCCTATCTGCGCAAGACGGGGTCGCGCGCGGACCTGTGGGGCCTGGCGCCGGGCAAGGGCAAGGTGATCGTCGAGCGGCGCACGAGCTCGGGCTGGAAGCGAGCAGCCACGCTCAAGGCGGGCGGCGGACGGGTCTTCACGACGCGCCTGCGAGCGCGTCGCGGCGAGACGATGCGCGCGCGCCAGGGCGACGAGACGAGCATGACGTGGCGCGTGCTGCGCTGAGCGGCGCCGCGACTTCCTCGCGGCGCCCGACGCCCTCATGAAGGGCTTCGTATAGTCACCGCGACCGATGCGTCACCCAGATCAGCCAGACCTCGCGGCCGTCGTCGAAGCGTTCGAGACGGCCGTTTTCTCGCAGAAGCCCGTCGCGGCGGAGCACTACGACGAGGAGTACTTCGCGTCCGACTGGCGCGAGGACGAGAACCGCTATGACCTAGAGACCCGCCGGCGGATCGAAGCCCGCAATCCGGAGCTCATCCACGACGCCTTCGCCCCGGAACGTGTCCTGGACCTCGGGTGCGGCCCCGGCTTCCTCATGCAGTTCCTCCACGAGCTCGGGATCGAGGTTCACGGTGTCGACTATGCGGAGGCGAGCCGCGAGCTCGCCCCTCCTGACGTCCGTGACCGGATCAAGATCGCCTCGGTGACGGACCCACAGGTCGCGCCCGGAGAGTTCGACCTCGTCATCTGCCGCGAGGTCCTCGAGCACATGACCGTGCTCGAGGTGCGCCGGACGATCCACGAGATGTGCCGTGCCAGCTCGCGCTACGTGTACATCACGACCCGGTACCACCCGGAGCCCGCGACCCTCCTGGACTTCACCACGCAGTTCGAGGTCGACCCGTCACACATCACCCTCCTGACGAAGGACTTCGTGCGAGTGCTCCTCGTGCTTGAAGGTTTTCGGCGCCGCGCCGATCTCGAGGAGCGCATGGACTGGGGAGACAAGAACCGCGTGCTCGTCTACGAGCGCGCGACGCCCTAGCCGCGCTCCGAAGCCCTCGCCGGAGACCAGACGCCCGACCCGCAGTCCCTCACATGTCTTCCCGTACCGCCGATGCTCGAGCGCCCAACGTCACCTCGCCGCAGCGGGAGGCGGGCGTGATCGTCGCGACGAGTGACCTCGCGGCCGTTCCCCGCGACGTGTCGGTCGTCGACGGGGGGTTCGACCCCCTCCATGCCGGTCACATCGCCTACTTCAAGGCAGCGAGGGCGCTCGGCCGGCCGGTTCTGTGCAACGTCTCGGGCGACCACTACGTGCGCACGAAACACGAGCCGCTGCTGCCCGAGGCCCAGCGGGTGCAGGTGCTCGCCGCCCTGCGGGACATCGATTACGTGCACCTCTCCGACGACACGACCGCGAACGTGCTGCGGCTCCTGCGTCCCGCTGCGTACGTGAAGGGCCAGGACTGGCGGGACCGCCTGCCGTCCGAGGAAGTGGCGCTGTGCGCTGCACTCGGAATCGACATCGTGTTCGTCGACACCGCAGTCGACTCGTCGTCGCGACTGCTGCGCGAGTACCTGCGTGCGAACGCGCGAGAGGGCGCATGACCGGAACGCCCCGCGCCCTCGGGAACACGATCGACGGCGTCGTGTCGCATCACATGAACCCGTTCGCCTCCGGAGTGGCCAAGTTCAACCAGCTGCTCGCCGGAGAGCTCGGCGTGCGGTGCCTCTCCCTGTGGGACCCCTCCGTCACGGAGCTCTCGGTACCCCTTCTGTCATTCAAGGCGACCGAGCTCTCGACGCAGGAGGCGGAGAACCTCGGCCGGCTGCTGGATCGCCTTGATTCGCGAACCTCGATCCGGCTGTTCCTGCACGATTTCCGGGGATCGGTACTGGAGAACCGCCTCCTGGACCGCGCAGCGGTCGTGTATTGCGGAAACCAGGAACTCCTGGCCCGGCTGAACGAGGGGCGGACGAACCTGATCCAGGCGTGGGCTCCAGGTCTGGTCGACGACCTGCGGCGATTCAACCCGTCGCAGATCAGCGTGTTCTCGTTCGGGATGGCGCACAAGATCCGCTCGGACATGTTCGCCACGTTGCGCGACCTGCTCGAGCGCTCGGGCAGCTCGTTCTCCGTCCGCATCTCGAACGCGACGCACGAGACGTCGTCTCCCGCCGACTCTCAGGCGGTGTTCGACGAGATGCACGCGATCTTCCCCAGCGGCCTCTACTTCCTCGGGAACCTCTCCGACGTCGCTGTCTACAACCAACTGCTCGAAACGACGTTCTTCGCCGCCTTCTTCGCCGGCGGGGTCCGCGGCAACAACACCTCCGTGGCGGCGGCGCTCGAGCATGGAGCCGTCGTCATCACTAACCTCGACGAGCACTCTCCACCGTCATTCGTGCACATGGACAACGTCATCGACATCGAGCGCTGCGAGGTCCTGCCGCTGGACACCCTCACGCTGCGGCGGCTGAGCGTTCGGGCGATGGAGACGGCGGGGGAATGGTCCTGGGCGCGCCTCGCCGCGAAGCTCAGGAGCGCGGACGCGTGAGCCCTGCATCTCTCCAGAGCGAGCCCCCGGCATCCGGTACTGTCCCGCCGGAATAGGGGCCGGTTACGCGGCGGGCGGCCAGCCCGAGGCCGATTCGCCCGCACGACCAAGACCTCGTTGACGACAACCTCCGAACCGACGCTCCGAGTGCTGGTGCTCATGTCCCACGCCGGACATGCCCGCAACTTCGAGTCGACCATCCGCGGGCTCGCCGAGCGGGGGCACTCGACGACCGTGGCGGTCGACCGGGTCAAGTCCGTCGCCGGCTCGGGGACCGGTGGCCTCCTCGCGGCCATCGAGCGCGAGTTCCCGACCGTGTCGACGACCGAAACGCCGCGCGTCACAGCTGACGCCCAGGCTTGGTTGGATCTCGCGCGCGGGGCCCGGCTCGGCCTCGATTACCTGCGGTACCTGGAGCCGCCCTTCCAAGAGACGCCGAAGCTGACCGCCCGAGCGTTCGGCCGCCTTCGGGGCCCGCTGAAGATCCTCGCGGAGCGGGCGCGAACGGCGCCGCCGGAGTATCGCGATTCGGTGCGTCGGGCACTACGCGCGGTGCACGACGGCATCCCCCCGGTCCCGCTCTACCTGGACTTCATCCGCGACCAGTCTCCTGACGTCGTCCTGGTCACGCCGCTGCTCGAGCTGGGGTCGTATCAGCACGAACAGGTGCGCGCCGCTCGCGCTCTCGGTGTTCCCGTGGTCCTCCTGGTCCACAGCTGGGACAACCTCACCACCAAGGGGCTCGTGCACATCGCTCCAGATCTCATCGCGGTTTGGAACGAGGCCCAGCGGCAGGAGGCCATCGATCTCCACGGTCTCGACGCAGAGCGCGTCGTCGTCACCGGCGCCCCTGCGTACGACCACTGGTTCGGCTGGAAGCCGTCCACGACGCGCGAGGAGTTCTGCCGCAAGCTCGGGCTCGACGCGGACCGCCCCTTCGTGGTCTACCTGGGCTCCTCGGCGTTCATCGCCCCGGCGGAGGCGGACACGGTGCTCGAATGGGTGGAGGGCCTTCGCGCCGCGCCCTTCCCCGATCTGCGCGACGTGGGAATCGTCGTGCGGCCGCATCCCACGAATCCTGTGCGAGGCGACCGGCCGGCGCAGCAGGCGCTCGAGTCGCGCAACGACGTCGTCCTCTACCCTCGCGACGGCCAGAACCCCACCGACCGGGAGTCCCGGCAGGACTACTTCGACTCGCTCTATCACAGCGCCGCAGTCGTCGGGGTCAACACGAGCGCGTTCCTCGAGAGCTCGATACTCGGACGACCGGCCCACACGATCCTCTGGCCGGAGTTCCGCGAGACCCAGAAAGGCACGTTGCACTTCAGGCATCTCACCGATCCGGCTCGCGGCCTGCTGCATGTGGCCGTGTCGGGACGCGAGCACGCCGAGCAACTGCAGGCGTCGATCGCCGACGTCCCTGCAGCGAGCGCCCGGAGCACGAACTTCGTCGAGGTCTTCATCCGGCCTGAGGGACGGACCGTCCCTGCCACCCCGCTCCTCATCGGGGCCATCGAGCGGGCCGCTCGAACCCCCCCGATCGCGATACGCCCCCGCGGGAGTTCGAGACTCGTCGCCTGGTGCCTGGCAAGCACACTTCGGGGAGTGGCGAAGGCCCCGCGCGGGCCGGTCGAGCGAGCCCAGGCAGCAGGTCGCAGGGCTCAGGCGGCGCTCCGCCCTGCTCCAGAACCGTCGCCGAAGGACAAGGCGGCGGGCACGCGCCCGCCGGCAAAGCAGCCGAAGCCAGCCCGGGTGGTGACGCACCCTCCGCTTGGGCCGCCCCCCGAAACGCTCGCGGCACATCACTTCGCGCGGCGGGCGGCCGACGACGCGCTTCGCGGCACCCCCGCCTCTGCGATCCAGGACCGGATCGCCCGAGCGCAGGCGACGACGCGCAGGCGACTGGCCGAGCTCGCCGACCGGGGAAGGCCGATAATCGCCGGACCATGGACGGGAGAGGTCGGGTACGAGCTCCTCTACTGGATCCCGCTGCTCGCTTGGGCCACCCGGGTGGAGCCGCGACTCGCGGAGCAGCTGTACGTCGTCTCGCGAGGCGGTGCCCAGCCCTGGTACGCGAACCTCGGCGCCGCCTACGTCGACGTCCTAGACCTGAGCCCGCTCGAGGAGTACCTCGAGCGGCGGACGCCGCAGAAGCAGCGGCGACAGACCGAGTACGAAGCCGAGCTGCTGGCCCGTGCAGGCGAGCACTTCGCCCTCGACTCCGCCGTCGGCCTGCATCCCTCGGAGCTCTTCAAGGTGTACTTCGACGGGGTCAAGGCCGATCCCATGGTCTACGCCCGCAGGCTTTGCTCCGCCGGCGACGGGACGCTTGGCTGGACCTCGGACTACCGGCCGCTGCCCGTCGAGCGAGTGGGCAGGCCGGATTGGCTGCCGGAGCGCTACGTGGCGGCGCGCTTCTACCACCGCGAGTCGTTCCCACAGGACGCGCGGGTGGAGCGATTCGTGGCAGAGTTGGTCGCCACGCTGGCGGAGACGACGGAGGTCGTCCTGCTCGACAGCGGCGCGCGGATGGACGAGCACGCCGACGCGACCACCGGCGAAGGGCCGGTCCACCGCATGACCCGACACGTCAAGCCGCGCAGCAACCTCGCACAGCAGACCGAGGTGATCGCCCACGCAGACGGCTTCGTGGGGACCTACGGGGGGCTTTCGTACCTGCCCCCGATGCTCGGGGTGCCGTCGCTGGCCTTCAGCAGCACCGTCGTGGGTATCCAGCCCTGGCACGACGCCTTGGCCCGGGCGCTCTTCGAGGGCGAGGCGTGGGGCTCATACGGCCACCAGCACATCGACGAGCTCGACGCGGAGCGGATCGCTGAGATGGTCGTCTCGCAAGCCGTCCGGAGCCGCTGACGTGCGTGTCCTCTTCGTCCTCAACTACCCCGGCTATCTTCGGTACTTCGATTCGGTGATCGCTGAGCTGGCAGATCGTGGACACGCTCTGCATATCGTCTTCGATGCGGTCGACAAGCAGTCCGAGGGCCTGAAGGGGATCCCGGATCGCGTCGCGGTCACCTACGGGGCCACGTACCCGAAGGCACCGCGCATGTGGGCGCAGGTGACACGCGACCTCCGTCAGCTCACCGACTATGTCCATTACCTGCATCCGCGATACGCCGACTCGGACTACCTCCGCGATCGCGTGGCCAAGCGTCTGCCGGGACCGTTCAGCGCGCTCCGTCACGTCCGGACGCTGCCGGCACCGCCGGTGGACGCCGCCGGCCGCCTGCTGCGGTGGTTGGAGGCGGCGCTCCCCGTCGAGCAGCCCCTCGTGGAGTTCCTGCGCGAGAGTCGCGCCGACGTCGTGGTCGCGAGCCCGGTCCTGACGGTCGGATCCCGGCAGCCGGACGTCGTCGTGGCGGCCAAGGCGCTCGGTGTCCCCGCGATTCTCGGCGTGGCGAGCTGGGACCACTTGACCACCAAGGGCATGCTTCGCTCCCCCGTGGACCGCATCCTGGTCTGGAACCCGACGCAGCGCGATGAGGCGGTCCACGTTCACGGCGTCCCGGAGACACTGGTGACGGTGACGGGTGCCCAGCCCTTCGACAAGTGGTTCGGGCGGGAACCCACGCCGCACCAGGAGTTCGCGCAGCGTGTCGGCCTGCCGGCCGATCGGCCGATGATCCTGTTCGCCGGCTCGACGCGTTCCATCAGCTCGCCCGAGGCCGAGGTCAAGTTCGTCCGCTCCTGGATCGCGGCTCTGAGGGCCTCGAGCGACGAGCGGGTCCGCGACGCGGGGGTGCTCGTCCGACCACATCCCTACGGCGGGGACGCGCTGCGTGACGCCGACTTCGGCGATCTGGGCCCGGCGAAGGTCTGGCCCCGCGGCGACGTGAATCCCGTCGATGTCGACGACCGGCGCGACTACCACGACAGTCTGAGCCACGCCGCCGCGGTGGTCGGGATCAACACCAGCGCGATGATCGAGGCCGCGATCGTCGGACGTCCGGTGTTCTCGATCGAGACGGAGGACTTCGCCGCGACACAGAGCGGCACGCTGCACTACCGGTATCTCCTGCCGGAGAACGGCGGCTTCGTGCAGGTCGCCGGGTCGCTCACCGAGCATGTGCTGCAGCTGGCCGCCCTCTTACGCGCAGGGAATCGTCCCGATCCGCGAATCCAGGCCTTCGTCGAGCGTTTCATACGACCGCACGGGCTGGATCGGGCGGCCACGCCGCTGGTCGCGGACGCCATCGAGGAAGTCGGCGCCGACGGCGCCGCACGGGAGGTCCGGGTTCCGCCCACTGGCGCTCGTCGCGGGCTTCTCGCCGCGGTCGCCGGCGCGACCATCCTTCGCCGACGGGCAGGACGGGCCCGCCTCCTGAGGGTCGGGGTGGACTGGACCGCCGGACAGGCCCGGGGCGAGATCGCGCGCGGAAGGCAGCCGCAACGTATCGCCGCACGACTCGGCCAGCTCGCCGAGGATCTCGAGGCGGCCGGCGCGGCGTTCGCCGCCACCGAGCAGGCCGCGCTCAAGGGACGCAAGCCGGGCCGGCCGAAGGCACCACCGGAGAAGCCGTCGGAGACACCCCCGCCCGCGCGGGCCGGTGTCGGGGCGGCGCCCCCGGGCAGCGCCCCGTCGGACGAACGACGGGCCGCGACGTTGAAGGCGCAGTGACCGAGCACAAGCAGCGCATCACCTCTCGGGCAGTGCTCGAGGAGCGGATCGAGGGACTACGGGACACGGTCGCCTACCGCGGCTACCTCGAGGCACGTGACCGCGTGCTCGAGATGAAGGCCCTGCCGGCGAACGACATCCAGGCACCGAGCGAGTACTGGGACGAGGAGCTCAGCGGATTCGAGTACATGTACGACGCGTCCCCGTTGGTCGTCGCGAGCCTCCGCCAGCACACCTACCACGTGACGGGGCTGCGGCACTACGACTACCGGACGAACCGCGACCGGCCCGCCGAGCTGCTGCGCCAGAAGCTCGAGGCGCTTCGTGCCGCGGACACGACCGGCCTCCTCGTCCCCGAATCGCGTGAGCTCGGCGGGTTCGGCTTCGACATCGCCGGGGAGCTCTACAACGTCGACACCCTGAAGTTCTACGAGGTGCTCATCGCCCTGGAGTACGGCTCGGCGCTGCCAGCCCTGCGCGAGGGTGGCGAGCGCAAGCTGGTCTGGGAGATCGGCGCTGGCTGGGGGGGCTTCGCGGCCGCCTTCAAGACGCTGTTCCCGAACACCACGTACGTCATCAGCGACCTGCCGGACACCATGCTCTTCTCGGCGACGTACCTCCGTGCCCGCTTCCCGGAGGCCCGGATGGCCTTCGTGCCGGACGTGGACGTGGCCGACGTCGAGCGGGGAGCGCTCGACTACGACTTCATCTTCACCCCCAACGTCGTCCTCGACGAGCTTGCGCTTCCTCGTCTGGACCTCGCGCTCAACATGGTGTCCTTCCAGGAGATGTCGACCGAGCAGGTGGGCGCCTATGTCCGTCGAGCCCGGGAGCTCGGGGCGCCCTATCTCTTCAGCCTGAACCGGGAGCGCTCGCGCTACAACCCGGGCCTGCTGGGCGTTACCCGCATCATGAGCGACTGGTTCTGGCCCAACCAGATAGACGTGCTGCCCGTCTCCTACGTCACGCTTGTGGACCGCAAGGAGTGGCGACGCCTCGCCGACCGCCCGAACGACTACCGGCACGTGATCGGCTGGCCACGGGAGCCTGTGTGAGCGCCGGCCCTCGCGTGGTCCTCGGGATGCCGACCTACAACGGCTCGCGGCATCTCCCGGAGGCGATGGACTCGATTCTCCATCAGGTCTATTCCGACTTCGCCCTCGTCGTCGTGGACGACGCGTCGATCGACGCGTCCCCGGAGCTCGCCGAGCGGTATGCCGCGCGTGATCCGCGGATCTATCCGCACGTCAACGCCGAGCGCCTCGGAATGGTCGCCAACTGGCGGCGGTGCTTCGAGTTGGCAAGGCAGCGCTTCCCCGAAGCTGAGTTCTTCGCCTGGGTCAGCGACCACGATCGGTGGCATCCCCGGTGGCTCAGCGAGCTCGTGCGCGAACTTGACGCCGACCCCGGGGCGGTCCTCGCCTACCCGCGTGCCCTGCGACCGGCCGGGGCCGGCACGGGGCGGAGCCCGTGGCTGCGAGAAGCCGCCCGCTTCGACAGCGGCACGCTGACCGGGCTGCGCCGGGTCAGAGCCGTGCAGCGGGGGATGTCTGCGGGAAGCATGGTGTACGGGCTCTTCCGGATTGC